>CEPC01036436.1_pt1 | contig 10152 bp, 18 predicted proteins | sample 530651 | NCBI WGS metagenome assembly CEPC01 (sample SAMEA2620828, study PRJEB7988) | marine metagenome | biome: marine biome (ENVO:00000447); feature: deep chlorophyll maximum layer (ENVO:xxxxxxxx); material: "saline water (ENVO:00002010), including plankton (ENVO:xxxxxxxx)" | depth 65 m | reverse complement strand
GTATTAGAAAGCTGTCTGATGCGCCTTCCGTAGGCATGCCCACCACGCTTTTTTGATGGTTGCGCTTCAGCCATAGGAAGTACCTTCTGGCTTAACGTAACTACCACCTAAAGCTGGATACTGCTCGTCATCAGGCAGTGGATCCAACTGATTGTTAATCATGTACTCATAACGAGTACTATTTTCGTATTTAATACGAACGAGTTTTGATCGTGGAGTGTAATACTCAGGCCGACCAACAACTAGTGCTGTCATGTCATTTGTTTTAACACGGACACGCAGCCCAATTTGAATCTTAGAAGCAAGCATATAAATACCTTTCTTTAACTAAAGTGTAATCAGAAATCGTTCAAGATATGACTTTCGTCAATAGGATCGTTCTTTGGTCTTTGCCAAATACGAACCGATCTTGATTTACCTGTCGTTTTATCTTTGCGACTAGTGATTAATCGTCGCCAGCCCATTGATTGCAAAACGTCAGCTACACGTCGTGACTCACGGCGAGATTGACTACGAGGGTCAAGCTCTAATGCATGAGACAAAACGTCTGCAGCGGTGACCTCAGGTCGAAGTGCTACGTATGCAGCAATCTTTTCGAGCCAAGGATCGGGATCTCCAAACTCCTGAATATAATCAGCAATATGAGCGATCTCTCCACTGTTGAATTCATATCCAACATCGTCGCGGTAAGCGTGTACCGCTGCCGCCCATAGACTATCACGCTCAGAGATTAATTGCTTCCATGGGATCTGAAATCCAGCACCGACTTCAAGAGGAACAAAGCGTCTATTACCTGTACTATCTACAAGGAACTGGTTCCTATTAGTCGTCCCAATCATTACAAACCGCCGTGGCAGCTTAGATGGCAGCGATGCATAGGGATAACGCACTTCATCTACCCTGCTAGTCACAAGGTTCTTGAAGTTCTCAATATTTTTAATTGAAAAGTAGTTATCAATCTCAGGAAGCTCTAGAAGCCATGCAATGTGCAGGCGGTACTGCTCCTTCATCAAAGTATCTAATGATGTTGTAATCTCAGCAAATAAAGATTCAGGTACTAAGTTCCGAGCAAACATAGATTTACCAACGCCCTGTGCACCAACTAAAATTGGTAGCCAAGACATGGATGCTCCAGGGTTGTAGGCACGAGCAACTGCACCAATCATCATGCGTTGCATGGCAAGAGTGGCAATGCTTTGTTTGTTGCCTAAAAAGACCTCTCCAACTCGATCCCAATCAGGATGAGGTATGGAGTTAGCAGCACAGCCATCGAGGTAACGAGTAATTGGGCAGTAGCTATTTTTCTGAGCTGCGTACTGAATAGCTGACTTGATTCGAGGCTCAGGTATAAACACCCCGTATTCACAAGACATCTTGGTCGTCATTAGATCAAGGTCCATGCCTTCAAGCTGAACAACCTTGCCCTGCGGATCGTCGTACTCAATCGCATTGGTCAAGCGGTTCTTACGAAGACCAGAAAGAATGCTCTTAACTTTGTCAACATCAGCTTCTCGCTCTTTTGCTAAGTCATCACTTGATCGCTTGGGGCGACCTCGTTTCTTTGGTGCCTGTTTCGCATCAGGTAGCGGTTCTGGTTCAAAATCCATATGCATTCCTCTGTTGTGAGATATAACTTCTTCGAAACTGACAATAGGATCAGTTTCTGTATAACCAACTGCACCACCTGCAGCTCCAAAACGAAGTTGTGAAGGAAGCTGTTTAGTCCAGTTAGGGTCTTGCTTCTTAGCAAGTGAATACAGTTTAGTGTGCCCGGCATATCTGCCGAGACCTTTCCATTTAAAAGGGCGAATGTTTTCTTCTTTGTGGCCATGATGACCACGCAAGACCCATTCAACCCAATCGTCAAATAGAACTGTACCAACACCAGCGCAGGCAGCCATGACGGGGACAAAGTAAGACTCATATTCGTCATCACTTGTCGGAGCTAGAAACTCCTGTAGAAGCCATTGGCACCGTTTGATATCGATGTCATCGCACTCAGAGTTGGAGTACTCTGCAGGCTCGTCATAGTCGATGTCAGCAAGCAGAAAGTTCGGTACATGAGCACCTTCATTTACCTTGGTGACAGAGTTGGTGTTGCCATACCAAAGCCGCTCAGGCTTTTGACCACAGTTGTCTTTCATCTGATCCAGACCGAGGTCTGCGAGCAGTCGATTAACAATTAACCAGTACGCAGCTCGGTGCTTACTCGTTGTGTGTAGGTCAAGTCCTAACGGAAAGAGTGCTCGAAAGCGATGCTCTTCGTTGGTATGACTTGCAGATGTGTAGGTAGCAAGGCACCAATCCTTAGCGGTCTGAGTAGTCCAGAATGCTTCAAGGGTGGTGTCACCGTCGAAGTCGAGGACAACAAGGTTGCTACCTGCTGCATTATCAGCTTTTCGATGCTTCTCACGAAAATGGGTGGAGCACCAGCCATAGCCAGCCTTCACCCAATCCAGAAGCCAATCAATTTCTACGAGAATGTTTGACCATCCACGTGCAACCAGCTGTGGGTTGCTTTTATTTTGGCAGTTCTTGTTGACTGCTACTTGCAGAATTTTCTTCGTCACTCTCCATATCATGAAACTGTTTACAACGCTTTAGAAACTTTGCTTCAAACCGATCCATCTGTTCGCCATCAATAAAGATGCCTTGAGATGTTTCAGGAGTTGAAACGATAATCAAAGCTGCGTCACACTTATATCCAGTTCGCTCTTCTAATGCGAGGCGGTAAGCCGACATCTGTTGAGCACACTTTTGGTATTTCCGGAACCCACCAAAACCTATACGGTCACCCTTTTCAGGAAACACAGAGGAGTAGGGAGCGTTGCTGGTCTTGAAGTCAGCGATGACTTTGACGCCACCGATTTCTCCAATCAAGTCAGGACAACCGGCATAGAGATGCTCAGTGCTCCAGACGTAGGCAACTTCACGATCGTCAGAACGAAGGTGATTCCAGTCAGGTCGCAAAGGGCGCTCTGACCAATGCAAAACGTCAAACCAATCAAGGTATTCCGTAATGCCATTCCAGAAGTCTTGATATTGATCAGGAACTCCAGGATCTAAACCGCGAAGATAATTTTCGCATCCCAAGTGTATCGCAGAACCACGGGTTGATGCTTCTTCAAGAGCACCTGGATTATTTTGTTGCCAAGTTCTAAGACTTGCTTTGGATTTTTCAGTCTCAGTAGCAGAAAGGACCGTGGTCACACTCGGCATATAGAGACCACTACAGAGGTATTTACGATAGCCACTAGCAGTTTGAATCCTGTAGGGCTTATCAGTAATCATCCTCTGTCACTTGTTCTTGGAACTGCGACGAATACGTTGTGCTTGGATCTGTAACTGCGGTCGTTGCTTGAAACGTGGCATATAACTGCCCCACTGCTTGACCGCAGGCATCAACAACTTGAGCAACTGCATTCATCTGCTGAGTCAGTGCTGCTGTTTCTTGACGAAGCGCGGCAATTTCCTGACGCATAGCAATGCAGTGGTCCATCAAACTAGGTTGACGAACTTCAGGCTTGGTAGAAGCTGGTGCAGGAGGCTGCTGAGGCGCTGCCTGTGCTTTAGCTCCTTCAATAATTTGAGCCAGCCTTGCCTGCATTTCAGGAGGCAGGCCGTCGGTATTTACATTAGACATCGTAACTAGAATTAATTTTTTTCTTGAGGTTGGCAGGGGTGAGGATGGAGCACTTGTAACCAGGGAAATACTGTTTAACCCATGCCGGGGCAGTTATTTCGTCTGGCTCATTAGACACAGAGACATAGACAGTCTCAATTGCTTCATCGACGTAGTGTGGTCTATTAGAACTCTTGCTCATTTTCTACCTTTTTCTTTTGTGTTTTTGGTGCAACATAGGCTCCGCGCTTATCCGTTCCGCCAGCAGGCAAACCTTTTTCATCAGTTTGACGTCCGTCAAAAGGATCCTTTCCTTCAAAGAAGTTGGGTAGCCATACACTATCTCGTGAGGTCTTCCATTCGGAAACAATTTTATCCGGTACTTTACGTACCTTCGGAAGGATTGAGTATGTAGTTTCCAGGCCAGCACCTTTACGGCTGATCTTAATTGAGAAATTAGCGAGCCCATCATCAGTCCAAGTGTAGTCTTCAACTTCTTGCAGGATTTCAGTCAGCTGCTCACGAAGCGATTTTTGCTCGATAAATAGGACTTCAAGTCGTCCTCTAGAAGCAGATGTTGCAACCCAAGCAAGGAATCGTCTTGGCTTAACGTATGTGCCATCAATTTTGGGGCGATCTGGTTTGGACCAGTCAGTCTCTCTGGCGATGTCATCAGGCTGCCCAGGATGAGAGCGAGTAACCACGTAACCAGAAAAACGAAGTTCACCGTTATCGCCGCGAGCTTCACTGGCGTACTGCCAGCCCATGATTGCATGACCGGTTTCATAACAACCCAGCAATCGGAACTCTTCAGATTCTCCATCTTTGAGTGAGCTGGGCTTCCAGTAAGGTTGAGGTTCACGGGTTTCAATTTTGTCTTTGGGAGCCTCCAGAAGTTCGGGAGGCAGAACTTGTAGCGTCATTTGTATTATTCATGGACCTTCTAAATATAAGTAATACAATAGATAAATGTGAGATTATTTATCATGCGATTTGCAGGGGAATTTAAACTTGATCCAGCTTTAGAAAATGCATTTGCAGAGCAAAAAGCATTTGAAGTAGGAGGTGCAATGAGCGGCGAAGGTGGCTATCAAGCAGCTGTTCCACCAATGGTGACGATACAGTTGCTCAAAGACTTTCTTGGACGAAGAACAGGTCAAGGAACATTAGACGACGCTTATATACAAGGCATGCCTGGAGTTGCTAGACCTACTACACCTGATACTGTAAGGCCATCTGACAGCAATATAGATTTCATGGACATCTATACCTTGTAAATTTTGCTGCAACAAAAAAGCCCCATATAGAGGCTTTGGGGTATTCAGTTACTTACCAGTGATCAATAGTCCGGTACCGGATCAACATCTGCTGCTCCATAACCCGCCGCTTTACCAGTAGCACGTGAAGCTTGAGATTTCTCTCTTTCTTTTCGAGTACTGAAGTCATTTGCAACGACTGCTCGGTAAGGACTTGTGTCACCTTCTTTGCGATACTCACGAAGGTAACCATGGACGCAAATGCCCCTGCCTTTACGGAGCCGATCATTGAGCTTAGCTTTGCGGCTCTCGTGGAGTTCCATAAAGAGCCAAGTCGTGGTGTCTGCATTGTCAAGAGTAGTCCCAATTTTGGTAGCAAGTTGGCCGTTCTTTCTCTCTTTTATTTCATCCGATCCGAAGAATGCATTACCAAGAACGACTTGATTGCAATACATATCTTGAGGAATGTTGAACTCCATGGTTGTAACCAGGAGATCTAAGGGTTGAGAAGTATCGTCAGAGAAAACAATGTATCCAGTTATTAGTGCACGGCTGCCTGCTTTCCAATCAAGGAATGCGTCAAGTTTTGCTCCTGTTCTGTCATAGCAGAGCGCTCGAAGTTTGACCTCTCCGCTACTATTGCCAGCGGGGATAACAGCGTCAGCACCGCGATAGTCCAACCCATAAGCGTTGATCGGATCTGAAATGAATGATCGTAATTCAACGGTTGCGGCGATAAAGTTCATTATGACTTTTCAATTTGTCAGTCTTAATCATAATCATCAATCCCACATTGCGCGAGTAATGATAGGAACTTGGTCGGCTAAAATTTCGCCAACAGATCTAGCGACTGACATATGCTCACGCTGCGTTCCGTTGTCACCGCGTAGAGCAACGTAATGCAACCAACTACGGATAGTGCCAGACATATAAAGTCGGGTGACTGTATTAATAGGTAGAACAGATCGAGCGCATTCTTTAGCAACATCATGATCAAGCATATAATGATAAAGATCAACAGCTTCACGGAAGTGTTTATCGATTCGTTCCGTCATGAACTCCGTAGTTTCAGCCGGAAGATCATCAATGGAATTTTGCCTATTCTCTAGGTCTTGTCTTCGAAGATCGGGCAGTACGGTTGCGAACGTATCTGTTGGGATCGCATAGCGCTGCGAGAACTCTTGGAATGTGAATGATCTGTGACGCAAGATTTGCGGGCTAATAGCTCTAGTAGTCTGGATCTCGACGCACATGGACGCCATCTCGAATGGTGACCAGTGTTTGTGTTTGATGAGGTATTTGATAAGTCCTTCGACATTTGGATTGTCCTCATTATTTGGATTAGATACACGGGCAATTTTCCCGATAAGTTTTTCAGCATCTGGAGTTATCCATATTAGCTTCGCATTATGCATGAGATGCAATAAGTTGTTTAAGTTGTTTGATGGTGCATTTATGTGCCTTAGCTTCGACAATATTGAGCAGTTGGCAAATGTAATCTGATTTAGTCATTCTTTTTGTTTGCATTATATAGCTTAGGCTTAATTCGTCCGTAGCCACCTTTAATGGCGTGAATTTCACCATTACCTTTTAATCGATCATAGTATTCATCGAAAATGTCTACTTTTTTGCTAGCACGAACTGCATCAAACTGACGTACGCCATTTTGAGTATAGTCGATAATGCACAAGTCAGTAGGTAATTGTGAGTCGTCAAATGTATCAGGGCAGATCCCTGTTTCGATAACATGTATCTTAGTAGGCATTTGAATTATTTGTAGGACAATGATTGTGATAATAAATATGATAGCCCTGAATAAAACAGAACAGAGCTATCACTCCAGCAAACACTTTCATTAAGCGTATTGAGGTAGGTTGACATTATTAGTTTCAAAGAACGCAGGCATTCGAGAGCTGCGTGTTTCAATTAATCCCTTGGCTTTGCCTGAGGTATAGAGAGAATCTGAACTCGCAAGCCAGAAGTTGCCGGAGAGATGTTTGTTATCACTCTCCCCCTTGAGCGACTGAAGGCACCACGCAATCGTAGCGCGTCGGAGATTGTTGAGGGTCTTGTCAGATTTAAGACCGAGCGCCTCACAGACGAGCGTGTTAGCTGCGACATGGGTCTGCTCGTCTCGTGAGATATCGGCACTTGTCGTGCGCAATCCTGTGTCTCCCAAGAATCGGAAGATCGGTAGAAGAACGAAGAAGACGGATCTCTCAAGGACCACGGCTTTAAGAACTGGATGACGGTCGAGTTCCAGCCAAGCCTTACAAATTTTTTGAGCTTCCGCCTCAATCCGAGAGGAGACTCCATGTGCTTTAGCAGCGAAATTAAGTGCAATGTCATGCTTTTCTTCATCTTTTACATTAGAAAGCAGAAGCTCCTTACATCCTTCGATATCAGGAAGGTCACCCTTCATAGCTTCGCTAATAAAGTCACCAACAGGAATTTCAAGGCATCGAAGAGCTAAAGCTCGTTGAATGACCTCTTCGCCACCGTCAAGCAGTGTGCCTGCCTGAACTGCTACTGGCGTCCAAGTACGCTTGCGCTGATGAAGATGAATGTAAGGAGTTGCTGCTTTCATTGGTTGTTATGGTTGGGTTTACTCGGCGCAGCCAACACAGGCTGCTGGGTCATTGAAGATGGTAGAGACTTCATCATCAAACTCATCTTCATGGTCAAAGCCGAACATTGTGCCAAAGTCACCGTCTAGTGCTGCTAGAGCGTCGTCTTTAGCTTGAGTGTTCTGCATTACTTGGAGTGAGTAATACATTGAAGTTTGAGGTGACTGAAGCCAGTTCTCAATGAAGTCATTGTCGTACTGGACTACATCACTCCATGTGTTGTAGCTATATCCATGCGCGAGACCTGTACGGTTCAGCATCTCCATAATTCCATCGACGACACACTTGTAAGCGTCCCAACCAACAGATTCGGAAGTTTCAACTTCACCGTACGAGAAAGTCTCGACGCCAAAGGTAGAGCTGTCCCTATCAACGGTGCGCCCAATCGGTGGTGCGATTTCGGGGGCTGTTGTATAGCCTGCTCGGTCTGTATAGCGATAAGAGCAAGAGGCAGTAGGTGCAATAGCAAACGCTCGATCCATTTTGGCCATGCGTGCTACAGCAGCAGCTGCGTTAATCCCATCCTGAAGTGCTTTTACAATTTTACGCGCTTCTGGAGTCACGATTGTATCGGTCTCTTCATACAGATGTTGGTTCAATGCTTCACCAAACTGCGCATAGGTAACACCTTCTAGCGCAAGTAAGTTTGCAAGACCAAGCATTCCAAGACCCACTTGACGATCTTCGGATTGAACTAAATACTCACCAGTCTTTTCGACTCCTGTTTTCTTATGCAATTCGATAAGCTCTTGCATGCCTGCTTGAAATGCAGAAACAAGATCTTCAGGGCGACAAGCTCCCAAGTTGATGTGCTCCAACAAACAAGTGCCTCTGCTTCTGATGAACACCTCAAGGCACACATTCGCGTAGATGCGTTGGCCTCGTTGATCACAACGGATTTTAGCTAGCCAGATATCGCCTCGGGCAATACCAGCAAGGATCGCATCTTTGACTTCATCGGTTGCATGTTCCCACATAATAGATGTGAGATTGACGCAACGTTTAGCCCAAGGTAGTTCGTGTCGAGGCATGGTCACAAACTCAAGAATATCAGAATGATTGATATCCAGATGCAGCACAACAGCACCATTTTTATATACTCCACCTCGCCTTAGCTGCTCGTTAAGGCAGCTATAGATTTTTCCAAATGAGCACGGGCCACTCGCAACGAGTCCTTTCCCGTTATCAGTGCCAGCACCTCTAAGGTTTGAGAGATGGACCGCAACTCCTGCTCCAAAGCGAAGCCCGTGGCTGACAAATCTCCATGATGCTTCAATTCCATTTTCTCCCGTCATTGAATCTGATACGACGAAAACCGTGCATGACACTGGCAAGCGGCTTGTTGGATCGTCAATCCAGGACTGAACACGGCCAGTCCGTGCAATTACATTATTTTCCATGAGTGTCGTAGTGTGAATTAGATTTTGGAAAAAGACCGTCTAAATTTGGCGGTTCATAGTTTGGACCTTTTAGAACTTTGCCATCTGCTCGATAGATGACTTTTCCATCTTCGTCTAGCTTACTCATGTTTGATTTGAAAACGCGATGTAAAGCCTCATCTAGTTCAAGAGAATAGGCAGCAGCAAGTTGATAGATAACAAAAACAGAATCAGCTGCTTCCTTGAGAAATTCCTCTCTACGCTTATCATTTTCAGGATCTGCATAGACTTCATCTGCCGCCGCAAATAACTCATTGACCTCTTCTCTAATGAGGTCTAGTTGCATTGACCACAGCTTCTTTTTGATAAAGCCGTAATGAGAGATATTAGGTAGTATCTCTTGCCCAAATGCTTCACGAAACAAACGGGCTTCTTCTAATCTGGACATTTGTATTTACCTCAGTTTATTTATATTATGCCAATCGTGAGTCACTTCTCACGGAGCGTAATCCGACCACGATCTAAGTCATATGGAGACAGTTCAACAGTGACTCTGTCACCAACAAGCAGTTGGATTTTTCTCGTAATTAATTTACCTGAGGCTCGGCACAAACACTTGTGATCAGCAGGATCTTCAAGTTCTACGTTGAAGAATCCATTGCCTGATTCTTTTATGATTGTGCCTTTGGCTTCAATTACGTTTGCTTTCTTGCTCATCTGTCGGTACGTAATATCGATATTGGGTAATCAGTGCATTGACTTCGTCTGCTTTTTCACAGAAAGCTTCGAAGACTTCTTCGATAATGTCTGGGTCGCACTCAATAGTGAGGTCAACCGCAAATCGTTTGATCATTAAAATCCTTTGGGCTTTGCGTTATTGCGTTTTTGTTTTCTAGATTGAGGAACCATTACAAGCTCTGGAGGAGACATTGCAATGAGTTCCTCATCTGATTTAAGTAACAGTATCTCTGACATACGATCTATAGCCATTGCAGTGAGGCCTGCTTTAGTAGTTCGGGTTACGTAATGATTGGCCAAGTCATATACAAACTCTTCACGTTCAGAATCAGTCATTAATCGTAGAAGAATAGTTTTTATTTAATGTAGATGGGCCATACATGGCATACTCTTTATAACCAACTGATTTGCCTTTAGTGTTCTGCAATGCAGGCATAAAGACAATCAAAAAGAATACTGCTGGTGCTCCAATAAAGGCAGCACTAACAATAACATAATAAGTTAATAGTTCAATCATTCAATCAATCCCT
>CEPC01072744.1_pt1 | contig 10173 bp, 12 predicted proteins | sample 530651 | NCBI WGS metagenome assembly CEPC01 (sample SAMEA2620828, study PRJEB7988) | marine metagenome | biome: marine biome (ENVO:00000447); feature: deep chlorophyll maximum layer (ENVO:xxxxxxxx); material: "saline water (ENVO:00002010), including plankton (ENVO:xxxxxxxx)" | depth 65 m | reverse complement strand
CTCGTAGACCTTCGACTGAGCGGCGGTATATATCCGAATCGGTAGTAGTGGTCAAGATACAATTTTCGAAATCTTACCAGTACAACCTTGTTGAGAACAGAATCCTGCACACCTGGTGCGCCCGTTGCTCATCTGGATCAATTTACCATCCTTGATAGGACCATATGTTTTGCACTTCAAACAGAACCCACTAACTTCAGCCATAGGAACAAACTTGCCTAGATTAACTTAGTAATGAAGTCTATGCAAAGCTAGTGCTTCAAAAAAAGCAATTTTACCCCTAAAACCCCCCCATTCTAAGCAGTAAATTCCGAATCTTTGAATTTTTATTCCCCTATTCGATGTACTGCGTGAGATCTAACCTCTACACTTCAGAACCCGTGTCGCATAATGTATGTTATGCGACAACTAGGGGGTCTCCAAATCAATGTTTTTTGGATCCAAAGCAAAGAGGCCTACCAAAGGAGGCCCGCCCAGAAGAGATTCTATGCCGCCATCTCTAGAATCGAGTTCATCTGACACTCTTTTTGCACTTTTATGCCATGCATCTTCATTTTCGTAAATCGCCTGTAGCAAAAACATAGGTTGCCCATCCATAGATCTAGAAACCCAGGCGCGAATACAGCCATCTGTTCTACGCCTCATTTCTTGGCGAGCTTCTAACATTCGCTCTAAGCGTGCATCTACTCCCTTACGGGCAGAACACACCACAGTTTCTAACCAATAACAATTACCTGATTTCATATTAATCCCTAATCAAATCGTATTTAATGAAAAATCAATTCTCCTTCGATCATTGTAGCTGCGAACGGAGAATGACCTGGTTGTAAGCACCATGCTTCCCACCATGGCCCATCAATAATATTGAGATTGGCAATGCCACCTTCGACAATCTGCCCGTGGGCCAATCCAGATGGATGTGGTGTTGTTAATGCTGAATTACGAGTACATGCTGCTAGAGAAGTAATTGGAGATATTTCATTACGTTGAACCAATATTGAAGATATGAATGGTAAACTCAAAGTTCGACAATTTGGATTAAAGTCAGATGCGATTGTCCAAGCCCACTCGTTATCTAAACAGTGTGCAAATGGAGGGTACTCAGCACCCATGGAATAGGGAGTTCCTGGAAGAAACCCACAATTTACTCCTGCTCGACTCATGGCTGCTCTCGCATCATCACTAGTATAGTGCGCATGGTCGGCTGTAGTGACCTGTAGGTCTGCAGCTAACTGTCCGCCCCCTCCATCTTCGAATTCATCTATGTGCAACCTAAGGTCGAGGCCACCGGCTCTGCTGGACCTCATTATCTCTTCAGTCTGCTCAATGTTGAACCAACCCGGCTCACAAAATACATCTGCACTACGGGCGATACCTTGTTCGATAATTGCTGGTAATTGTTCTGACATAATTTCCTCAAAGTAAGCATCGATAGAAGAAGACGGAGGAGCTGAATGAGCGCCTAGCCATGTCAAATCTAGAGATGGCAGACCTTGTATCGCACTTATCGATTCGGCGATTGTTAGAAGTCTTAATTCGGTCTCTGTATTCAATCCGTACCCAGATTTAGCCTCCATGTGCGTTGTGCCATTTCGTAACGCTTCGCGCATTCTTTCAATACCCAAATGTGCCAATTCTGAATCACTCGACTTCCTAGTTGGGGAAACAGTTGCTCCTATCCCGCCGCCTTTTTCCGCTATCTGGCGATAAGTCAGTCCCTTTTGTCTCCATGAAACTTCACGGCTCCGGTCACCTGCCCATAACAAGTGGGTGTGGGAATCAACCAAGCCGGGGATGACTGCCTTGCCCTCTAAGTCGAGTTTTTCTGCATTAGAGAACTCGAATTCCAATTCTTCCGTTTCCCCTATTTTTTTGATAGTGTGATCTTCGACCAAAATAGCCAAACCTGCATCCGCAACCAGTAACGATTCATCGTCAACATGGCCCCTGATTGGCCCATTACCTGCTAAGTGGGCGATGGGGCCAGCGTTGGTCAACAACCTCTGCATCATTGTGTGCAAAGTAAAACCGTTAGATAGTATATCCTACAGGGAGGACCATGGCAGGAGAGTGGACTCTGGGCATTGAATCAACTGCTCATACCTTTTCATTTGGCTTAGTCGACGGAGATGGTAAGCCAAGACCATCGGCTTCCGACACCATCCGTCCTACAGAAGGAGGAATTCATCCAAGAGAAGCCGCTGACCATCACGTGGAGTTGTCAACCACATTATTTGCTAAAATCCTCGCCGATAACAATTTGAATCCTTCAGACATTGGAGCTATTGCTTATTCACAGGGTCCTGGAATGGGAGCTTGCCTTCGAACTGGGGCAGCAGCAGCAAGAACAATTTCCACTCACTTAGATGTGCCTCTTATCGGAGTCAATCACTGCGTTGCTCACATAGAAATTGGTCGAGAGCAGTGTGGCTGTGACGACCCTATTCTGCTGTATGTAAGCGGTGGAAACACACAAGTTATCGCAAGGTTGGACGGAAGATACCGTGTGCTAGGTGAAACATTAGACATCGGTATAGGAAATATGCTCGATAAGTTTGCAAGAAATCACGGAATTCCTTTCCCCGGCGGACCAGTAATTGAGAAAAAGGCTCTAGAATGGTTGGATGAAAACCCTAATCCATCATTAGAAGGATTAGAACTACCTTATGCAGTACATGGAATGGATTTGGCATTCTCAGGTATAATGAGTGCAGCAAATAGATTGGTCCGCGAAGGCAAACCTTTCGAGGCAGTCTGTTGGAGTCTGCAGGAGCACGCCTTTGCTGCATGTATCGAGGTTGCCGAGAGGGCTCTAGCACATACTGGAAAGTCAGAAATTCTGCTAGGCGGTGGGGTTGCTTGCAATCAACGGATGCGTGATATGTCCACGATTATGTGTGAAGAACGCGGAGCGAGTAGCCACTGTCCGCCGCGTATGTATTGCATCGATAATGGCACTATGATTGCGAGATTAGGATGGCTTGAACTAAACCACGGACGTACTACAACTCTGCTACAATCAGGTGTTGATCAAGAATTACGCACCGACCAAACACCTATTTCGTGGCCCTGAAGGGATGCCAAGGGTTATGAGAGGCGGGGAATCCGCAACAATATGGACCGGCGAAGGCGCAAGGATGAACCATTCAATCCATTCGCTCCTAACGCAAGTCAAAAGGCAAAGGAAAGGAAAGATAAGACCAATCGTCAGCCTCCAAGACCAAGGGCACCTGAAGTCAAAAAGCCACAAAGTGACTTAGCAGCAAAGCAGAAGGCTGCTATGGAAGCATTGAGAAATAGAAGGGAAATTGAGAATCAATCAAAAGCCCAGCCCGCTAAACAAGAAATTAGCAAGCCCAAGCATCAACCTTCTCCTCAGCCCAAACCCGCTCCTAAATCTGAAATTAAGAAACCCTCGAAGAGGGAAGACCGCCTTGCTGATTTGCGAGCAAAATCTGCTGCTACTGCACAATTTGCAAAAGAAGCACAGGATGCAAAGAAGGCAACTGAAGTTGAATCTGAACAGGTAAAACCAGAAGTGGTTGCTGAAACCGTGGTAGAAGTTGCACTTGAGCAACATGAACCTGCCATTGATGAAAAAGTAGCTAAAGCGAAAGTTAAGGCCTCTTCAAACGTGTTCAAGACTATCAAAACAGAAATCAAGAAAAGCGACAGGAAACCAAAGCGCCGACGCCCAGCTGACAAAAAAGGCGGTGGAAGGCAACCACAATCTAAGAAATTGGATCGAAGAAAATATTTGGAATACAAGTATGCTGCCCGAGAGTTGTTAGAAAACGATTCCATTAGCGAAGAGCATCGCTCAAACATCCTAGGTCAAATTTGGGCCAAAGGGGAACGTTCAGGAGTTGATGATGCTATTGAATTCATAAACCAGAAAGAAGCTGAATTAATCATACCTGAAGAAGTGGCAGAAGAATTCAGAAAAATGGTAAAGAGATACACAACAAAGAGATGATAACATGACAAAAATCGAGAATAACACAGTTGCAAGAGTTCACTACACTGGTAGCCTACCGGATTCGGGAGAAATCTTCGATTCTAGTGAAGGCAGAGAGCCTCTGACATTTTTAGTAGGCCACAAGCAAATGATTCCAGGTTTTGAGAGAGAATTGATGGGTTCCGAAGTTGGCGACAAAGTCGAATTCACATTGTCTGCCGAAGATGCGTATGGGCCACACAATCCGGATGCAGTACAAAAGGTTCCAATTGCAATGTTTGGAGGAATCACTCCTCAAGTTGGAATGACATTGATGAGCGACTTGGGTCCGTTTAGAATCACCGAAGTTGGCGATGAGGAAGCAACTGCTGATTTTAATCACGCTTTGGCTGGTAAGTCATTAACTTTCAACGTAGAGGTAGTCGAAGTTAGACCAGCAGATGAGAGTGAGATTTTACATGGTCATGCCCATGGACCAGGTGGAGTTGAGCACGATGAACCTGTAGAAACTCCTAATCCTGAGAAAAAACAATGCAATGACGATGGCTGTTGTTGATTGTTAGTAGAAACAATTGCTAATAATTATAGAACATCTCATCAAGACGAGGCAGTAATATGAGCCAGCGCAAAGAAGACTGGCGAACACTCGGTGGCATCGAGGTTCCTAAAATTGCAGGGCCAGATACATCGGGAAAGCCACCCTATACACGAGGCATACATGATTCGATGTATCGCTCAAGATTGTGGACTATGCGCCAGTATGCTGGATTTAGTAGCGCTGAAGAAACAAACGAGAGGTTCAAACTCTTACTAGAGCGTGGGCAAAAGGGACTATCAGTAGCATTTGATTTACCAACACAACTCGGTCTTGATGCGGACGATGAAATGAGCGAAGGCGAAGTTGGTAAGGTAGGTGTATCAATTTCATGTTTAGACGACATGCGAATATTGCTATCAGACATACCATTAGACAAGGTTTCCACTTCAATGACTATCAATGCTCCAGCAATGGTATTGCTTGCAATGTATGTGGTTGTAGCAGAAGATAATGGCGTAAGTCAAGATAAAATCCGCGGAACGATACAAAATGATATTCTAAAGGAATATATTGCAAGAGGTACACACATATTCCCTCCTGAACAATCAATGCGATTGATAACTGACATTTTCGAATACTGTGCAGAAAACATTCCGTTGTGGAATACAATTTCTATATCAGGATACCACATAAGAGAAGCAGGTTCAACTGCAGTTCAAGAGGTAGCATTTACAATTTCTAATGCACTTGCTTATGTTGAAGCTGCGATAGAAACAGGCTTGGATATCGACACATTTGCCCCAAGATTATCATTCTTTTTCAATTGCCATAATGACTTCTTCGAAGAGGCTAGTAAATTCCGCGCTGCAAGGAAATTATGGCACGACCTAATCACCGAGAGGTACAAACCAAAGAATCCGAAAAGCTCAATGTTGCGTTTCCATACTCAAGTTGCAGGCGTATCTCTAACGGCACAACAACCACTCAACAATATTGCCAGAGTAACAGTTCAAGCACTAGCTGCTGTTTGTGGAGGTACGCAGAGTCTGCACACAAATTCCTATGACGAGGCCCTAGGCCTTCCAACAGAAGATAGTGCGACTGTGGCTCTACGCACTCAGCAAATTATTGCTGAGGAAAGCGGTGTTGCAAATGTTGTGGACCCACTGGGAGGATCACACCTAGTTGAAATGTTAACTGAGGAGATTTACCAGAAGTCGAAAGACAAGATTCTCGAAATCGAGAAAATTGGCGGTGCTATGCGAGCTATTGAGGCAGGATTCCAACAAAAAGAGATTCACGAATCTGCTTGGACGCATTTAACACATGTCGAATCGGGTGAAAGGAAAATTGTTGGAATCAACCATGGTGTATTGGAAGAAGAGGAAATGCCACCTTTGCTAAAACCCGACCCTGAATTGGGTGAGAAGCAAAAGGAAAAACTTGCAAAAATCAGAGAATCACGTGATTACAACTCTGTCAAAAAGTCATTGGATGCAATTAGAAAAGCATCTGCTGGAGAAGACAATTTATTCCCATTGGTGATTGAGGCATTGAGGCAAAACTGCACGCTTGGAGAGATTATTTCGGCAATGAAGAGTGAGTTTGGAACTTACATGGCACCAAGTGGATTTTAGGTGATTGAATGAAGATTTATTTGGATCACATCGGTATTGCTTGCGAAAACTTAGACCAAGCATCAAAGTTCTGGAATCTTATAGGATTACTACAAGGCGACGATGAGTTAGTCGAAGACCAAGGAGTTGTAACTCGCTTCTTTTCCACGTCAGCCAAGGACCCCACAACTCCAAAAATCGAGCTTCTTGAACCAACCGGACCGGACACTCCGATAGGAAAATTCCTCTCCAAAAAAGGTGCTGGAGTCCAACAGGTCTGCTTCAGAGTAGAGAACTTGGAAAAAATGATCGAACTTCTGATTGACAATGGAGTTGTGATGATTGACACCGAACCACGTAATGGCGCACATGGTGCACTAATCGCATTTGTACATCCGAAAAGCACAGGCGGTGTGCTAGTCGAGTTGGCACAAAAATCAATTGTCTAAGGAATAGTAAATTGAGTTGATACCGATGAGCGAAACGTTACTTTCTCTTGTTGGTGTCGGCAAGAGTTTCAAAGAAGTCGATGCATTAACTCATGTTGATTTAGAGATTAAATCGGGACAGGTCATAGGACTAGTGGGGGGCAACGGAGCAGGTAAAACCACTCTGCTAAGATTAATGGCAGGGGTCATGGAACCAAGTAAAGGTACAATCATGTTTCAGGAAAAGCCAGTTTCTTCGATGCGAAGTAAATTGGGAGTCGTCCCGGAATCCACCGGTTTGTATTCCAGATTAACCGCATGGGAAAACATACGATACCATTCACGAATTTATGGAATCGATGATGAAGTCGCCTGGAATCGTGTGAATCATTTTGCAGGAATGTTAGACATTACGGACGCTCTATCTCGCCATACAAAGGGGTTCAGTAGAGGTATGCGCCAAAAGACAGCACTATTGCGCGCTCTAGCGCATGGACCTGATATTTTGTTGCTGGATGAGCCAACTGCAGGCCTGGATGTCACCAGTGCTCGCACAGTTAGACGACTCGTTGGCCAGTTACGTGATGAAGGAGGAACTGTGATTTACAGCACTCACCATCTTGCAGAGGCACAACAAGTATGCGACCGAATTGTAATAGTTCACAACGGGACGATAAGAGCTGATGGTTCTCCTGATGAATTGTTGCTGGAAACAGGGCAAGAATCACTAGAAGAGGCCTATGTTTCACTAACATCTGACAAAGCAAGGGCGCGAAGTGAAGATGACAAGAAGGAAAGCAAGTTGGCAAGATGGTGGAGAAGATTCCTCACTGGAAGCACGCCTGATTACAAGGAGGTATCTGAGGATGAGTAATTCTTGGAGGTTTATCTCGACAATCGCAAAGAAGGAGATTGTCGAATTCGTCAGAGATTGGAGAACCTTGATTGCATTAATCGTAATACCACTTCTCATATTCCCTGCTCTATTCATTGCTTTACCACTTCTATTACAATCTGAAGCTGCTGAATTAGATGCAATGGAGTTAGAGGTTGTATGGCAGGGAGATGTAAATGATGAGTTGAACTTATCATTTGCTGAATCCAATCTAATTATTATGTATGAAGAAATGCCAAATGAGATCAATAATTTGTCAGATATTGGAAACGATATTGACCGCATAAGGAATCAGGAAACTCAAGCAGTATTCAGGTTATTAGAAAACGAAACTGGATGGAAATTTTCAGTCCTGTACATTTCAACAAGCGAAGCATCGAGTGAGGCCAGAAGTAGAATTATTGATGCCATCATCGAATGGGAATCTGACGTGGTGAATGGAACATTGGTTGAAGCTGGGCTTGACCCTGAATCTACACTCGACCCGGTAACATGGGACGGTAATTGGGAAGAGGCCGATGCAGCGACTAAAGGTGAACAAGCTGGATTGGCGCTATCATTATTCATACCAATGGTCATTGCAATTTGGACTGCTTCGAGTGCAATTCAACCTTCCATCGACATGACTGCTGGAGAGAGGGAAAGAGGCACATTAGAGGCTTTATTGTGCCTACCATGTTCGAGATTACAATTACTGATAGGTAAGTGGCTAGCGGTTGCAAGTATCACTAGTGCCGGTGTGGCATTGCAGATTGGCGGTCTTTTATTCGCAATAACATATCTTGCTTCATCATCAGTAATCGGCATTCCTTCCGTTTCCGCGATGAGTATGGCACTACTCCTTGGAGCAGTAGTTATTTTTGCGATAATGGTAGTTGCATTCGAGTTAGCCCTAGCAATGAAGGCACACAGCGTAAAAGAAGCAGGCTCGCTACTTGGACCAGCAATTTTGTTCATTATTTTCCCGGCATTATTCACACAAGTAATCAATCTAGATAGTATCGAATCTTGGTGGTTTGCTGTACCATTGGTCAACATTTTACTGGCTATGAGGGAATTATTGCTAGATAGGATAATCCTAGAACACGTACTGGTTTGGTTGACATCAAGTATACTGTATGCAGGATTAGCTGCTTGGTTTGCTGCAAGACAATTCAAACGCGAAGATCTTGTGGCTTCTATTTCCTGAATCATTAGCATAATATAGTACCCGGTGTAAATATTACACCATGGCAATAATCCATTGGCTAACAGAAAGCATGCGTGTATGGGATGGCGGTTTAACCGGACAAATTGCAAGAAGCAAAAAAAGCAACTAGTATTACTTGAGTAATACTTGAGGAATACCTTGATATTCTATGGTCTGTGCCACTAACTCATGCCAAAGGTAAGTTTGGACATGCCGGCACAGATTCTTGAAGACCTCAAATTGCATGTTGGTGATGATGGTAAATTCGTCAGTGTAGCCGATGCAATTAGAACTGCGTGTCGTAAAATGCTTGACCAGCTAGACCTTATCGACGCTAGACATGGCCGAATGGAGGGTTCAGAATGATAACAAAGGAAGACGCTATGCGAGCAGTTAGTACCTTGCTCAAGTACATCGAAGGTGATGATGAGCGGGAAGGATTAGTTGATACTCCAAAAAGAGTCATACAATCTTACGAAGAGATATATTCGGGATATGCAATGGATTCTGGAGAAGTTCTTTCCTCAACTTTCAATGGTGAAGGTTATGATGGAATCGTACTATTGAGAGACATTGAATTCCACTCTACTTGTGAGCATCATTTGCAGCCATTCAAGGGTAGAGCACACGTCGCTTACATTCCTACAAATAGAATTGTGGGTATCAGTAAGTTAGCGAGAATTGTTGAGTTACATGCACGCCGATTGCAAAATCAAGAAAGAATTACCAAGGGAGTTGCTGATGACTTAGAAGAGCACCTTTCACCCCTGGGAGCAGCAGTAATCATCGAAGCTGCTCACGGATGCATGCAGTGTCGGGGTGTACAAAAACAAAATGCTGTGATGACAACGAGTGCAATGCGCGGTGTTTTCTTTGATAAGAGTGAAGCAAGAAGCGAGTTGATGCAGTTAATTCAAAGCCCGTCATTGTGAGATGGTTGAATGGTCACCTATCCTATAGTCGAGATTTTCCACTCTGTTCAGGGTGAAGCATTCCATGCTGGAATACCCCATGTATTCATTAGATTTGGTAATTGTAATCTTAGATGTGAATGGTGTGATACAGACTTCCTAACCTTTGAGGAAATGGAACTTGAAGACATTGTAAATGAAGTCTTGGAACACAACTGCAAGAGAGTTATTTTCACAGGTGGAGAACCTTGTCTACAAGATTTGGATACGATTGGTTCGGAATTGAAGAAGCATGGGATTAATTTGTCTGTTGAAACAAATGGCACAATCCCAGTTCCAGAAATAATCGATTGGATCTGTGTATCACCTAAAGATCAAGTTTATCCAAATGTGGCAATAAAACAGAGAATTGGTGATGAATTAAAAGTTGTATATTGTGGACAAGACTTGTCGATGTATGATGAATTGAAACAAGGTTTTGAACACCATTTCATCCAACCGTGCTACATGGAAAACGATACTGTTGAGCAAAACGGTCGAAGTTTTGCTATCGTCGAAAATATTGTGAAAAATAACCCCGGTTGGCGTCTTTCATTACAAACTCACAAGTGGATGGGGGTTGATTGATGCGTGCAGTA
>CEPC01115291.1_pt1 | contig 10206 bp, 8 predicted proteins | sample 530651 | NCBI WGS metagenome assembly CEPC01 (sample SAMEA2620828, study PRJEB7988) | marine metagenome | biome: marine biome (ENVO:00000447); feature: deep chlorophyll maximum layer (ENVO:xxxxxxxx); material: "saline water (ENVO:00002010), including plankton (ENVO:xxxxxxxx)" | depth 65 m | reverse complement strand
CCCCGGCGCGTCCACCCGAATCGTCGGGTTCCACGGGGGTTTCGCCGGGCTCGAGCGGCCGGCCGGTTTCTTCGCCGGGCTCGGGCTCGGCGCGTCCCCCGGGGTGGTGGGCGCCGGCGATATCGTCGCGTCCGCGGGAAACGGGTTCGCGGGCGACGACCACGCCGTGCGCTTGCTCGGCTCAGGGGGATTGATTCGCCTGGGCGTGGACGCGGCGCTCCCCGGGCTCCCCCCCGCGAGCTCCGCCTTGAGCCGTTCGATCTCCGCCTCGTCTTCCTCGGCCCGTCGCGTCGCCTCGGCCTCCGCTTTCTTCCGTTCGGCGGCGGCGGCGTACCTCTCGCGGAGCGCCGCCTCGGCTCGGCGCAGCGATCCGACGGTGATTGCTCCGTCGGGTCCCCTGCGGATCAAGGCGAGGGCGTCCCTCAGCTCGGGGTTGTGCGCGGCGACCCTCTCGAGTTCCTTCATCGCTCTCTCCATCCCGGCCGCGTGCCTCTCCGCGCGGGTCATCCGGCCCGGGCTCTTGGGCTTGCCGGGGCTCTTGAGGATGGATTGCGGGCCGTCCCCGTTGTTCGGCTTGAGCGCCGGATCTAAGGCGTCCGCCGACCCGACGGGCGGGTTCTTCTGCCACCAGAACTTGCCGCGGACGTCGACGTCGTCATCGGGACTGGCACGGAGTGGGGTTTGGGTCGTGTCAGGCGAGATGCGGCGCGCACAGCTGCGGAGGGAGCGAGCGACGTAACGGTCCGAGGGAAAGCGAGATGACGAGCCGAGGAGGGTTGGGGAAGGGGAGTTGACGCGGGGAGCGGGACGCGGGCCGGAGCGCACCTCGGATCCTTGTTGCGGAAATGAGCTATCCGTCTCGCGAGCTCCGACGGACGCGACATCGTGCGTGCGATGCCGCGTTTGTGCGGTCCTCCGTGGGCGTCCGAGGCGCGCGCCAACAGTGCGTAATTTCGGGGTCAAACGGTCGAAAAATTCATTCCCAGGGCAGCTGGAGGACCCTGGGTGGACGGTAAAAGGAGGTGCCAGCATGACTACCGCGGTCGAAGGTTGGACGACACTGCCGTGGCTATACGCGTATCTCTATTATGACACAGGTAATTGTGAGACTATGTGCAACGCGACCCGGGCTTCTCCTGCGCCGGGCATGACTTAGTAGACACCCCCGGGCATGTGGAACCCGTCCGCGAAGCTCTCTACTTCCTCGCGCAGAGCCTTGATGTCGGCGCGGTCGTTGGCGGCGAGGTAGTCGTTGAATTCCTTGAGCTTGGGTCCCTCCGCCGCCGCCTTGCACTCGATGGCGATCTCGACGCCCTTGTGGATGAGGTCGGCGACGCGGACGAAGTCCTCCTCGAGCATGCCGCGGGTGGTCATGGCGGGCGCGCCGATGCGGATGCCGCCGGGGATGAGCGCCGAGGTATCGCGGGGGACGCTGTTCTTGTTCAGGGTGATGTGGGCGAGGTCGAGGATGCGCTCGACCCTGGCGCCGTCGATGCCCTTGGGACGAAGGTCGCAGAGGATGAGGTGGTTATCGGTACCGCCGGAGACGAGGGTGTAGCCGAGCTCGGTGAGCCTGCCGGCGAGCGCGGCGCAGTTCTTCACAACCTGCTTCTGGTACTCGACAAACTCGGGGGTGGTCGCCTGCTTGAGGGCGACGGCGAGGGCGCCGATGGTGTGGTTGTGGGGACCGCCCTGGAGGCCGGGGAACACCGCGCTGTTGATCGCCTGCTCGTGCTCCTTCTTGTAGAAGATCATGCCGCCGCGGGGGCCGCGGAGGGACTTGTGCGTGGTGGTGGTGACGATGTCGCTGTAGGGGAAAGGGTCGTCCACGATGTTCGCGGCGACGAGGCCGGAGATGTGCGCCATGTCGGACATGAGGTAGGCGCCCACCTTGTCGCAGATCTCCCTCATGCGCTTGTAGTCGTAGTTGCGCGGGTACGCGGACGCGCCGGCGATGATCAGCTTGGGGCGGTACAGCATGGCGTTGGCCTCGAGGGCGTCGTAGTCGATGAGGCCGGTGTCCTCGTCGAGCCTGTACGGCAGGGACTCGAAGAAGATGGAGGTGGCGGAGATCTTCTTCTTGGGGGTGTAGAACCCGTGCGTGAGGTGGCCGCCGTGGGGCAGGTCGAGGCCCATGATCCTGTCGTGCGGGTTGAGCAGCGCGGTGTACACGGCAAAGTTGGCGGGGGAGCCGGAGAGCACCTGGACGTTGACGCCCCACTCGTCATCCTTGAGCCTGAACGCCTCGATCGCGCGCTTCTGGCACAGGCGCTCGGTCTCGTCGATGAACTCGTTGCCGCCGTAGTAGCGCTTGCCGGGAAGGCCCTCGGAGTACTTGTTGGTGAGGCACGAGCCGTTCACCTCCATCACCGCCCTCGACGTGAAGTTCTCAGACGCGATGAGCTCGAGGCCGAGGCGCTGGCGCTGCTTCTCCTTCTTCATGATGGCGGCCATCTGTTTATGGATGAGGGCGATTCGGCGAGAGATTGGTGGGGCGCGTCAGCGAGGGGCGAGTCGGCGTCGGGGCGAGTCGTGTGTGGGCGAATCGGCGATCGACGCGAGGCGCGAGACGGTTGACGAGAAATAAATCTCTCGCGCGCGCTGGCGGCGGATTTCTCGAGCTGCGGAAAAGCTCGGCGCCGGGTGGGCCGGGACGTGGGATTCGGGGCGCATCGCGCGATTCTCACCTCCGGATCGAGGTCCTCGACGCCGAGATCCTGGAAAGGGGCCGTCTTGGATCCGGTGGGGGGCTCGGCGACCGCGCGAGGGGGCTCGGGGCCTGCGCACGCGGGAGGAATTCAAACATCGTCAGATGTTGGTTGGAAAGACGTGGCGCTTGCAAACTCGACGGCGGTCGAGGCGCGCGGGCTCGGGGGCGACGGAGCCGACGCGGGAGTCGCCAAAGACGCGCGCGGATCTCGCCGCGACACCGCGACGAACGCGCGTCGCGCGACGGTCGAACCCACGCCACAGGCGTCGGTCGGATCCCCCGCCCGTAACGAGCGCGTGCGCCGGGGGGCGCGACAACAACAAAAGGGCTGAAAACGAACGCACCCTTCTTCGCGGCGCAGACGACCTGGACGCGGCGCGCGGGGGCGACACGCGCGGGCGCGGCGGCGCGCACGGCGGAGCCGGCGACGCGGGCGCGGGCGGAGAGCACAACGGGGGTGGAGGTGATAGCGGACATCGTCGTGCCGAATGGCGGATTGGTCGTCTCGGCGTGCAGTCTTCAGGAGTCGGCGTTGCGGCGTCGATTCCACGTAGGCGGCCGCCTTTTCGTATGAGCATTTCGGCGAGAACCGGTTTAAATCGTCCAGCCCACCGGTCAAATAGACCGTGGGTCAGGGTGCCGTCCCGGTGAACTCGATTCCCGTGCTCGATCGACTTTTTCGTCGCGGGCCTTTCGGAAGTTGGCTTCACGTGGTTCACCTCGTTCGCGCGGCTTCAACGCGCTTTCAAAGCTCGCGTCCGTTCCCGGCGGTTGTTGGCACTTGCGAGACAAACGAGAGAGGATCGCGTTTCTGGTTTTTTTGAACCCGGCGATGCCACAACCCATCCAAGCGAGCCCGCTCGCTTTGAACGATGAGGGGCATCTCGGGCGTGGTTCGAGCGGCTGGCGGCAGGTTCCCCATCGGCGGTGGCCCCGGTAAGCGCGGCGCCACCCGGTTCACCGCCAGGTCCGGCTCCGGCTCCGTGTCGTTCTCATCCGCGTCGGCGCCGGGCTCCTCCTCCTCCTCCGCCGCGCCCGGCCAGGGACCGGTCATCCTCAAGGCGGCGGTGACCTGCGCGGGCCTCGGCGTCGTCGGCGACGTCCTCGCGCAGACCATCACCAACAGGTCCCTCGCCAAGGCGACCGCGGCGACGGCGAAACCCGGCGGCAAGAAGGGCGCCGGCACATCGTCCACCGCCCCGACCACCCCGTTGGACCTGGTACGCACCGCCAGGCAGTGCGCGTACAACTTCGTCTTCTACGGCCCCGCGCAGCACTTCTGGTACGGCGCGCTCGCGGGTTTCTTCCCGACGAACGCCGCCGCCGGGCTCGCCGCCAACTTCCGCCCGTTCGCCGCCAAGGTGTTCCTCAACCAGGCGGTCCTCGGCCCAGTCGTCGTCACCACGTTTTTCGCGTGGACGTTCGCGCTGCAGGGTAAGATGTCGGAGTACCCGGAGAAGATTCGGCGAGACGCGCTGCCGACGCTCAAGCGGGGGTGGGCGTTCTGGGTGCCCGCGGCGTCGGTCAACTTCGCGGTGGTGCCCCTGCGGTTCCAGGTGCTGTACATGAGCTGCTGCTCGATCGTGTGGAACTACATCTTGAGCACGGCGGCGGGGAAAAATAACCAACCGGCGCCAGTCGCGGCGAAGAAGGGGAGGTGAGAAGAAGAAAACGGGGTCTTCACGGGCGAGTGCGGCGAGTCGGGACGTCGGGTGGCGTGAGTAGCTCGTATCGTCGTCGTGTAAGAGGAATAGTAGACGTGTTGCGCTCCGGTCGTCCCCGTCCGTGTCCCCCGTCGTCGTCTTCATCTTCCATCTGGTACGTACCGTCACGTCGGTCCCCATCGATCAGCCTCCGCTGATGGGGGGGATGATGGCCACCTCGCACCCCTCGCTCAGCGCGGTGTTTCCCGTGGCGTACTCTTGGTTCACCGCCAGCACGCACGACTCGAGCACCGACTGGAGCGACGGGTGCTTCGCGACGAGCGCGGCCCTCAGAGCGTCGGTGTCGGCGGCCGCCCCTCCAACCTCGAACGATTCCTCCGTCATGCCCCCCGTCGCCTCCCTCGCGCGCGCGAAGTACAGCACCTGAACCCTGACCATCTCGATGTCCACGTCCGCCGCGACGCGCGCGCGATCGTCGTCCGCGAGACCGCGCGCCTCCGAGGTTTGCGCGGCAAGTGTTAGCCCGCCGGGCGAAAAAAGGGTAAAAAGCGCTCTGGCGGTGCTCCGGCCAGTCACTTGTTTGTTCACGGAGAAGGATGACGTCGACGCGCGTCCCCTCGCCGGCGCGGGCGGGCCCATCGCGCACGCGGCACCGTCGACTGATCACACACGACGGCGCGAGGGGCGGTGCCGCGCGGAGACACGCGCCGGTCCTCGGATCCAACCACCACGACGACGTCCGCACCGCGTCGTCGTCGTCGTCGTGCCCACCCGACGTTCGCGCGATGCTCTCGGCGCGGTACGCGGACGCGGTGAGACGCGCGGCGGACGACCCGTTCGTCCCGTACGAGAACGCCAACGGCATCGTCAACCTGGCGGAGTGCTCCACGACGCTGCGAACGAATCTCGGCGGGACGCCCGGCGGGGGGGGCTGGGACGACCCGCCCGAGGGCACCCCCGAGGAGCTGGCGCGCGCCACCGTCGCCGAGCTCGGCGCGTTGTTCGGTCAGGGGGGCGTGGAGGCGACCGCGGTGACCGGGCCGGGGCTCGGCCCGGGGTTCGTGCGCCTGCGTCTGGCGCAGTTCCAGGACGACCCGCGCTCGTGGGCGTCCGAGGCTGAGCTGTGGGAGAGCATGGTGGAGACGTACGGCGTGCTGCTGCGACCCGGCGCCATCGGTTGGCGCGACGGGTGCGTCACGGACGACGGAGACGAGTCGGAACCCGGCATCTTCCTGGCGTGCGTCGCGGGGCGGAGCGAGGAGGCGCTGCTGACGGGGATGGACAGGCTGCGAACGCAGCTGTTGCAGCGGAAGTTCCTCCACGGGCGGTGGTGACGGGGTTACGCTCGACGGGGGTTAAACTTTTAACGCGACGCGTCGCCCAGGCTCGTACGTACCTTCGACGCTCGCTCACAGCACGAGCTGGTGCGACTCCTCCACGAACGTCGCCGCTCCGAACGTGAGCATCGCCATCGTCGTTTGCTCTTCCGTCACCGTCGGCCCGGTCCGCCGCCGGTGCGCGTGTATCTCGAACCTATCGTCCAGAGCCCGAACCACCGACCGCTCCGCGTCGTCGCCCGCGTCGCCCGCCCCGGTCTCCACGTCACGCGGCGCGCGCGGGTCCCACGTCCGCAGCCTGCACGGCAACACCGCGAGCGCATCCGCCGGGAGCTGGAGCAGCGCGTTCACGAGCCAGTCCCATCGCCCGGTCACCTTCGGCACCGACGCGACGGCGACGAGCTCGGCGACGTCCCCGGCCGTGCCCCCCGCGCACGCGTTCGTCGTCGCCGATGTGTTCATCGTCGCGAAGGCTCCTCCTCCCCTCGCGGCATGCTCGCTCCCTTCGCCCGTTCGCTTCCGGCTCGGCGGGGGCACGGTGCCGAAACGGGACCCCGTCGCGCTCCTGCGCGCGCCCCGCGTCGCGTCCGTCGTCAGCGGGCTCCTCACCGTCATCGGCGGGAGCGCGATGAACCCTTCTCCAAAGATCGATCCCTTGAAACGGGCGTCAAAGTCCAGCCGGCACTCCCCGGTGGACGTGTCTAGAAAGCCCCGGAGCGATATCGGGACGATGTCGATTCGGATCCCTGGGGGTAAAGGAACGCCGAACACGGTGGTGGTTCGGCCGCACACCGGCGGTCCCTCGAACGTCGACACGTCGAAGTCGAGGTGAAGCACGGGACCTTTTTTATCCGTCACCACCCCGAGCGTGGTGGCTCCACTCGCGTCGTAGGCGAAGTCCGGCCAGAACGATACGCCGAGGGTCGGGCGCGTCGCGGGCATGGTCGTGAGCGCGACCCTCCATCCGGGACGCGCGTCGGACCCGGGAGGACGCGGGCCGGCGGAGCACGCGGAAGACGAAGACGACGACGACGACGACGACGACGCATCTCGACGGTTTCGATGTGTCGGGAAGGGCGCAACGCGGGCGACTCCTCGGGGACCTCTCCGTCGGTTTCGCGCGTCCACACCGGCGATACCGACGCGCGGGACGGACCCGAAGGCTGCGGCGACGACCGTGACGCCCATGCCGGTCGCCTGTGAAGGGGCGCGCGATGGCGAGATGGCGAGACGCCTCGTCAGCTGCACGAAATAAAGCAAGCGAATCCCGGGACGATTCGTCTGGCTCATCACTTTGGTTGTCCGACCAATTCTTGGGTCCCAAACTGACCAGACGACCAAACACGCGCGCACGACTCCGGTCGTCGACTCTCCACCGCAGAGATCCCGCCAAACAGGCGCCTTTTCTCCGCCGTTGCGGAAACGCACCCGATCAGATCGGTCGCAACGCACGGACGTGCTACCAGACAGTTATGAGCAACATTCCAGCGCCCAGACAGGGCGGCGGCGGACGCGGCGGCGGCGGCGGCGGCGGCGGACGCGGCGGAGAGGGCGGCGCCAAGAAGAGGTCCCGCGGCGGCAGGGGCGGTGGCGGATCTCGCGGCGGCCGGGGCAGGCAGGAGCAGCCGAACGGCGGCCAGTCCTTCCACGCGCCCAACCCGCAGAACGCCGCGCAGGCCCCCGGCCACCACGTCGTGCGCGTGCAACAATCCAACAGCGCGTCCACGGTCTCCTTCGCCTCCCTCGGCCTGTCCCAGCCCACCATGCGCGCGATCGACGACGTGTTCGGGTACACGCACGCCACCGCGGTGCAGGATCAGACCTTGCCGCCCATCCTCAAGGGCCTCGACGTCCTCGCGCGCGCCAAGACGGGATCCGGCAAGACCATCGCGTTCCTCGTCCCGTCCATCGAGACGTTGCTGCGATCGACGGCGCCCAGACAGGGCGACGTCTCCGTGCTCGTCCTCTCCCCGACGCGAGAGCTCGCGTCGCAGATCCACGAGGAATCGCTCAAGCTGCTCAAGTTCCACCAACTCAAGTCGCAGGTGGTGTTCGGCGGGACGAACATCAAATCCGAGCGTTCGAGGATGAACTCGCAGCGGTGCGACTTCCTGGTCGCCACCCCCGGACGTCTCATCGACCACTTCGAGACGTCCGGGCTGCAGCCGAGGTGCCAAAACCTCAAGGTGCTGGTGCTCGACGAGGCGGACCAGCTGCTGGAGATGGGGTTCAAGCCCTCCATCGACAAGATCCTGGGGTTCATCCCGCGCCAACGCCAGACCCTGCTCTTCTCCGCCACGGTTCCCAACCAGGTGAAGCAGATCGCCGCCAACGCGCTTCGACCGGGGTACGCGTACGTGGACTGCGTCGGCGAGGAGGACTCCGCGACCAACACCCAGGTCACTCAGTGGCTCACGATGGCGCCCCTGGACGACCACCTCCCGCTGCTCGTGCAGCTGGTGAACATGCACCAGGCCCAGAACCCGGTGGAGCACAAGGTGATCTGCTTCTTCCCAACCGCCAGGGCGACGCAACTCGCCGCGGAGCTCTTCCAGGCGCTCGGCAAGCCGGTGACGGAGATCCACTCGCGCAAGTCGCAGGGACATCGCACCAAGGCGGCGGACGCGTTTCGCGAGTCCAAGTGCGGGGTTATGATGTCATCCGACGTCTCCGCCCGCGGTTTGGACTACCCCGACGTCACCCTCGTCGTCCAGGTTGGTCTCCCGTCGAGCAAAGAGCAGTACATCCACAGGCTGGGTCGAACCGCGCGCGCTGGTAAGACGGGCGAGGGCCTCCTCTTGCTCGCCCCGCACGAGGAGTTCTTCACCAGACAACTCAAAGACCTTCCCATCAACCCCGCACCCGCGAGCGTGGACCCGGACGTGCTGAACGCGGTGAACAACGCGCTGAGGAGGGTCGACGTTCGGACGAAGGAGCAGGCGTACGTGGCGTGGCTCGGCTTTTACAACTCGTCCACCGGCAAGATGGGCTGGGACAAGAAGAGGCTCGTGGACGAGGGCAACCGGTACGCGCTGGAGGTGCTCCAGTGCCCGGGGCTGCCGGGTATCCTCAAGAAGACGGTGGGCATGATGGGGCTCAAGGGCGTTCCCGGTCTGAACCTGGTCTCCGAGCTGCCGGGCCAGGGCGGCCGCGGCGGCGGCGGTCGCGGGGGAGGCGGCGGGCGCTTTGGCGGCGGCGGCGGCGGCGGTCGCGGGGGAAGGCGCTGAAGCGCGCGCATCGCAGCTGAAGCGCGCGCGTGTCGAACCATCGGCGTTGTGAGCTACGCGTTGTCCATTGTCATTTGTCCAAAACAAGACTCACTCGAAGTCCACCTCCCGTCGACCCCGCGCCGCCACATCTTCCTTTCCCTCCCTCGTTCGTCACTTCAGGTCCTTCCCGAGCCTGAGCCTCTTGACCACGCACCCGGCCTCCTCGTCCCCGCACGTCATCTGCATCTTCTCCTGCACGTGCCACACCGTGCCGAGCCGCGCCCTCATCCCGGCCACCTCTGCGGAGACCTCCCGTACCCGTACCAGCACCTCCTCCCATCGCGCCCCGTCGCACTGCGGCGTCGCGCGCAGCACCCGGCACAGCGACACGTGCATCACGTGCGTCGCCTGCCTCTGCGGCGCCCCGGGCCACCGCTGCCGGCACCTCGCCCTCAGCCCGTCGATGGGCGATTCCCCACCCCCCGGGTGCCGCAACAGCGCGAGGAGCACGCCCGACGAGGCGACGACCACCCGGTCAACCTCCACCGGTATCGGCGTCGTTCCACCCACGAGCTGCGTCGCCTCCCTCACCTCGAACGCGAGGTCGTACGCGTCTCGCGGGGGCCTCGGATCGGTCGGGTGCCCGGTGTGAAACACCGTGGAGTGGTACGACCGCGGCGGGTTGCGGTGGACGATCCAGCCGGTGGGAAGGGCGTCGATGAAGCGCTCGCACGCGCGCGCGAGGGCGTCGCGCAGGTCGTCGCCGCCGTCGGGACCCTCGATGGCGGTGCACAGGAGCCTCACGCCGTTCCGAACGTCGTACGGAAGCGGCGCGGGGATCAGGGTTTGTTCGTCGATGGAGTACTTGGACGCGGCGTCGCGTAACGACGCCGGGTCCAGGCCGCCGCTCGCGCTCGCCTCGAGCTCATCGTACGCCCTGGCCCTGCCGACGTGGTCGGGCGTCTGAGCCGCGACGTGGGGTGGACGATCGTCGCGCGACGACGCGCGGGGTTCCTCCCCGGACGGCGGGGGCGACGGCGCGACCTCGGCGTTCGACGGCGAGGGCGTCCTCCTCGTGTCGTCCGATGAGACGGGGGCGGAACGGCCCCCGCGCGGGCTTCCGTCCGAGACGGGGACGGAGGGCGCCTCCGGCTCGGGCGCGAGCTTACGCCTGGGTGGGGACTTGAGGAGCGCGTCGCGCTCCTCCTCGACCCGCACGCCGAGCAGGTCGGACGGCATGTGGACGCTCCCGCGGAGTGAGGTTCAGAGTTGACATTTCGCGCAGT
>CEPC01024683.1_pt1 | contig 10248 bp, 8 predicted proteins | sample 530651 | NCBI WGS metagenome assembly CEPC01 (sample SAMEA2620828, study PRJEB7988) | marine metagenome | biome: marine biome (ENVO:00000447); feature: deep chlorophyll maximum layer (ENVO:xxxxxxxx); material: "saline water (ENVO:00002010), including plankton (ENVO:xxxxxxxx)" | depth 65 m | reverse complement strand
AAAAAAAAACTCCCTGTACGAGCAACATCTTTTGATTCCCCTCTTGCACGAGGACCTTGTTGAGCTCTCTATTGCGCGCAAAAACTGACCATCATCTTTTCTTCTCTCTTGTACTCTTTATTGAAAACAAACAGGGTTTTGAAGAAAGCCGAAGCGGGATATGTGCCAAACACATCTGGGTTTCTCGACTCGACGTGTTTAACAGCGACGCAGTTGGCAGCCACGAGTGGTGCAGAAAAAATTATCGATTATACGTCGGTGCAACCGTACGGATCGATTGAATTAAACGTTGAAGTTGGATGGACGTGGTATATAGTTGCCGGTAAGAAAACGGATTGCGACGACGGGTATAAGATTGCCATTTCGAGGACGGTGTTCTCGCCGTCGCCGCCACCGCCGATTCCGAGAGCACCGCCTCAACCGTCGCCACCGCCGCCCGTGCCAGCACCGCCACCGCCACACCCAGAACCAGGGTCGCCACCACCGTGGAACCTTTCTCCGCCACCAATTGTGTTGGAACGATTTGTGAACCCGGTGCTCGAGTTTTATTCGTCCTTACAAGGCATGTTCAATGTGTTCCCGTACGGGTTGCAATACAAGCATGACATGGGATCCACCATGTCTGGAATGGGTCAACAACAAAACAGAGATACGATCGCTACTGTAGCCAACGCGCTCGGTGCGGTAAAGAATGAATCGTCTGCACAGCCGCTCATGCACGGTGATCCTTTACAAACAGCCTCCCAGTTTGTCGGGACGTTCGACTTGACGTCTACAGCAACTGTGACTGACCTTTACCCAGGGATACTCAGAGCTGTGCAAGATATCGTAAACTCAGTATCTATCACTGGCATTGTGGATGAAACCGGGGAGATCACGTACGCTGGCGTTGCGGTTGAAGTTTTGTTCCATCAAAAGCCGTACACGTGCGAGAGAATCCCGGGCGCTATTTGCGACGCCGACCTGACCAAGGAAGATAGGGAAGCTGCGCCAGATGATGGCGTTCGCTCGGTTTCTGTTTCGCTAAGGCATCCGGAGAAGAGCTACGTGACTCTCGCAAAAGAAGCCATTCACGTCGCCTGCGATTCCGGATCGCTCGTCACAACGCTGATTACCACGGGGAGCATCGGCGACCTCGGACCGATCGATACGGTAACTAAGTGCGCAACCGGCGTAAGCACGCACGATACATGGGGAGTGTATCAACCTGCAGTTGAAGCGGACCCGAGAGGTGAGTTTGTCTACGCGACATTCTATTATCCGGACGGGTTGACGCCAGCGTTGGAGCAGCAAGTGGTTGACGCCGCGCTCCCGTTTGTGGGCGAATCAAAATACGTGCAAACCGACTGCAAGTCGTGGCCGATGTCCCCTCCGTCTCCACCACCATCGTTGCCATCGCCGCCACCGGATGCGCCGCCGCCGCCGAACAGACCACCAGGATGGACGGAACCATCACCACCACCGAGCCCGACGAGGAATCCACCGCCACCTTCACCGCCACCACCGAGTCCTCCCCCTCCACCGCCGTCGCCACCTTCGCCACCGCCGGCATTTCCATCGCCACCGCCGCTTCCACCCTTTCCACCACCTTCGCCACCGCCACCGAGTCCACCGTCTCCACCACCGGCATCACCTTCGCCACCACCGCCGCCTTTACCGCCACCTGGTGTGCCGCCGCCATCTGAGACCGCTATGTATTGCGATATTTACGTCTCTTTACCGACCAGTTCAGTCAAAAACCAAGTCAAAGCCGCTATTGATGCGCTCGCGGACGTTAAATCCACTCCGGAAGCGTCGGCACCAGTACGAGCTGGAGGTCGTGCGAAGTATACTTCCATCGAGTTGGAGTCCGCGGATCAATCCTTTGAAGTTGGTACTGGTGCAATACGAAGTCTGCCGTTTACGGCTACAGAACTTCAGAATTTGCGAGACAAACTTACATCCGTTCCAGGCTTGCATGCTATAAGGTTTAGATGGATTAATAGTTTAGGACTGACAGACGAAGAAACTTTTATAAGGGGGTTCACTGCGAAGGCGAAGACGTTGTCGCAAGCACGCGCCTTTCACTTAACGTATAGCCAATGGTTGAATGCTTTACCGGACTCTATGGAGAAGGACCCAGAGTGTTTGGATGCTTGCACGGAGGAAGACAAGTCTAGATGTGGGTGCACATATGGCACAGCGAGGCCTATTGACGACGCAATAGACCCAATCGTGATGAACCAGAAGATGACAATTTATCACGACGATTTCTTCTACTCTGGGAGTTACGATGAGTTATCTGCAGTCACGCAGCAATCTATTCGAACATTTGATATGAGTAAGTCGATGGCGAGCGATCTCGGTTATCCGGTGAGTTTCAGGTTCAATCGATTAGGTTATGTGGAGAAAAAACCGTTCGCGCCACCGCCGCCACCGCCGTTGAACTTAGCTCAAATCATATACAATGGCATAGAGAATGTTAACGACGAAGGGTACTTCTTGTCGCCGAGCGAGAGCGTTGTTTTCGCGTTTGGCATGGTTTTGATTATTACGGTCCTCGCGTACGGCATGAAGTTGTTCGGTGAACCGCGCGACACATTCAAGTTGTTATTCTGCTGCTTCTACCCGAAGTTCCGCAAGAAGTACAGAGAAATGGCGACGAATGCCATCGAAAAGGTCAAAGAGGACAATAGATTTGATGCCGACGGTAAAGAGGGTGATTCTGCGAGCAGTAGCGACTTAGGTGATGAAGAAGCTGGCGCTTCTAGACCTTTCATCAAGAAGTATTAGATTATGAAAAAGAAGAGAGAACCGCGAGAAGCCGAAGAAATTCGCAGATAGATAGTTAAGTGAGGCGAAGCCGCTTTGTAAAAATAATATGGTATGCTTTTAACTTTTAAGAACTTAATAGTAAACGCTTTCGCATGCCTTGCATCCCCGTTTTTTAAATTTGTTTTACGCGTACGCCGCGTCGAGCGCCTTCTTGTACTTCTTCACGATATTTTGACGCTTCAACTTGAACGCCGCGGTGACCATGTCGTTGTCCGGAGTCCACGGTTCCGCGTCGAGTGCGAGCTTAGATGGGATTTCAAACTTGGCCAATTTCCCCTTGCACACAGCTTGCACCGCAGATGTGACTTCAGCAATAACCGTCGGATTTTTTATCATCGAATCGACAGAGCCAGAAATTCCCTTGCCCTCCGCAAACTTTTTCACTGGCGCTTCGTTCACAACTACCAAAGCAATCACGTGCGACTTACTCGATAACGCGTAGCACATCGCGGAAGCGACATACGGGCACTGCTTCAACACGTTTTCAACTTTACTGAGCGCGACGTATTCGCCAAATTGCAATTTCACCAAATCTTTCTTACGATCGATTATTTGTAACTGACCTTTCTTCGTAAACTGACCGATATCGCCGGTGTGGAAATATCGGACACCATCGATAACCGAAAATTCCGTTTCGTTTTTCTTCTGCAACTCTGCGTTTGGCTTGTCGTCCGGCACAAAGTAGCCTTGGCAGACAACCGGGCCACCGATGAGAATCTCACCTCTTGGTAAACCGATGCTGGCATCGTTCTCATCTTTGGTCGAGTAGTTTCCTTCCTCCCAGTCCTTCAAGATGATCTTCGTGGAAGATAAAACACCACCGACTGACGCTGAAAAGTCACCCGGCGTACAAATCGTACCGCACGATGCGGTTTCGGTCAAACCGTAACCTTGAAGTACCGGGCAACGGAAGCACGTTTGCATGAAAATGTGAGTCTCGCGGGATAAAGGCGCGGATCCGGAAACCATTTGACGGACTTTGCCTCCAATCAACTTTTGAACCTTTTTGAAAATCAAAGCGTTGAAGAAACCAGTGGATCCAATTCTTCCGGCGTGGAACTCTCTCTCTCCTGCGGCTAACCCTGCGCCGACGAGCTTTTGAAGCAACGGACTTTTCGCGGCGAATTTAGCTTGAACCGCTTGGCGCACTCTGTCTAAAACAGCCGGCGCGAACACCATCATGGTAGGTTGTAAAGTCGGCGCGTCACCTCGAGAGCCAGGAGCGAGTTTTAAACCAGTATCCGTTAGCGTTTGCGGCGAACCGTAACCGATAGCACCACCAAGGGCCATCATGAGACATTCAGCCGCCATTTCCATGATGTGTGCCAATGGCAAGTACGCCAAGTAGACGTCTTGGTTCGACAAATCTGCGGCGTCGTTCAAACCCGCCATAGAGGCTAACACGTTTGAGTGCGCCAAAACGACACCTTTTGGTGCTCCGGTCGTGCCCGAAGTATACATGATAACAGCAGTATCCGTGGATTTAGACGAAACCGGGTCGCATCTCTTCTTTGACCCAGAATCTTCGATGTCCGACAAGGCATGCGCTTTGATAGATTTCGGCAACTTTGACGACGAAATGTGGTCTTGCTGACCCGTACCTATGCACACGATGTGCTTAATAGACGGGCACTTTGACGCGACGGCCTGGACAGTCTTCAACAACTTTCCATCGCACACGATGATCGAAGCCGAAGTCTCGTTGATACCATGCTGGACGCCTTCCGCGCCTAACGTGGCGTAAATAGTCACGACCGCCGCGTTCGTGCGAAAGCACGCTTGCGCTGTGATCATCCAATCCGCCTTTGTGTCTGCGTAGATGATCACTTTATCTTTAGGTTTCAGCCCGCACGAGTTGATCAAACCCGAGGAGACGTTGGCAACTTTTTCGTTTAACTGTGCAAACGTCAACCAGTCGTACTTGTCGCTCAAGTGTAACTTTTCAAAGCCTTTGGCGTCGGTTTCCGTGTTGATGACTCTTCGTTCACCAACTGCCGGTCTCGACCCGTTCACTCTCACCGCGTAGTTGAAAACATCCGTCACGGTTTCACATCCAGGAAACGGGGTGGTTGAAAAATCACTCGGGCGATCGGCGTTGGACCAAACGGCTAACCCGTTCGAGGTTTTCGATCGAGTGGAATATTCTCCCTTCCTTTCGGGGTAGTACGGTCGTCCCATTCTGAGCTTGACAAAAAGAGCTGCACAAATGCCACCGGCTGCGTATTCCATGTATTTATTCCTTTTTCTTTTATCAAAAAGAAAGAATGGCGTTATACGTATGTAAGTTGTTGTTAACGTACAACAACTACTATTTATATGCGTATATCAAACAACGCGGGTTGTTGGAATAAAAGTAGATCTTTGACGCAATCGAATCGGATCACTTTACGAATAATTGTACCTTCGTCAAAGGACGATGTATACGTGTCAAAAAAATCTTGAGAATAAAATATCGACGTCCTCTTCTTTTGTAGTACTTTGGCTCAAGCTCAACGAAATTACTATGTGTTCAGAATTTTTCAAAAAACGCGCATCACTTTCCTAAGATTAATATCACAACTAACGACTACTCGTTTCCCTTCCTCTTCGAGACTGCCATCGTCTCCGCCGCCTCGCCGTCATTACCAATACGTCGTCGTCTTGCCTTTGCCCACTTCGCGGGAAGCCAGGATTTTTTGAAGTGCGACTGGAAGAGAAAACCGACAAAGACGGTTCCCAGAGCCATCTCCGTGCAACATAAATACATAATGTACACCAAGCTCGCTGAGCTTTCGAGCGGTGAAATAGTCTCATCGTAACTTTTTCCGAGAGATAAACCACGCAACGATAGTGTCAACGCTTTTCGGTACGGTATGCCTTCCGTTTCATATAACAGAAGCGTGCCTATCATGCCCACAAGGGTAATCATAAACGGCGCCAAGATAATCATAAAACAAACCAAGCCTAACAATTCTCCAACCTTAAAGCTGAAAATAACGCATCGCGAACCAATTGCTCTCGCTCTTGCATCGGAATCCGATAAAACAGTCACTCGAAACACGTCAACTAAAATAGCTTCCATTTTGAGCGCCCAAAATGTGATGATTTCCAAGTCACTCAGTAATGCCACGGTGGTGAGAATGATCATATACGCCCAAATCGAAAGCATTACGGATAGGCAAACCCCTCCCGAGTGCGATGGATAATCCATGTTCTTGTTTAAATTCATCGGCGCCTTTAAGATTTCTCCTAGGACGAAGAAGAACGCGTGTTCTAAACTCCAATCTTCGAAATACGAAATGGCGCCAGCAAAAATGACTCCGAAAAAGCACACGCAGATAGGTACCAAAACGTACACGAACGTGATAAAAAACACAAACGACATCATTGGAAAACTCTTCTTCAGCTGCTCTTCTCTCATCTCCTCCCAAGTTAAAGCCTCTGCGAGCCTTTTCCGCGTCTCGACCCCTTTTTTGTGTGTGCTTTCATCGGCGCCGTCTGCTCTGCCGTCGGCGTAGCCACCACTACGTTTGGACGTAATCGAGGCGTTGCTCATTGTTAAAAACATCAGAGAACTTTCCACGTCGCCGTCGTCATCGTCATCGTCATCGTTTTCGTCATCTTCTTCCTTCTTCGCCGAATTGAAATCTCTTTTTAGCATCGAACTGCTTCTCGCTTGCGCTTCTTTTTCCTCTTTCTTCCTCTTCTTTTTCTCTTCCCGTTCTTTTTCCTGTATCTGTTTCAACTTAACGTACGATTCTTTGTACGCCGTCCCGCACATTCGGCAGTATAACCCTCCTCTTCTGTTGGTCGCTTGACACTCGTTGTTTGCGATGCACACCCAATCGTTCTTCGTCGGTTTATTCATCAAGATGTTTTCTTTGTCGTTGTTGTTGCCCTCTTCGAAATCGAATTTATCGGTCTCCAGCTCGACCGCGCCGATTTCTTTCTCCCCTCTACCAGAGACTCTGGTAACTCCTCCGGAATCGAAACAGGGAAGAGGAAGAGAGCCCATAGTAGCGGTGGTGGGACGCGATACGGGTGATACGCGTGAGTTGTTCGTGCTGTTTTCGGTATCACCTGAAGAAATCTCTTTTGTTTGTTTGTTTTTTCTGTTGGGTGTTACTTGGACATTGGATTGGCGATTGGCGATTGGAGAAAGAAAACGACAAAAAATAAGAAACGACGCCCCCGATGACGATGATGATGACGATGGTGATGGCGATGACGCCGAGTGGAAGTGTGAACCCGCGGCATCGCCACGCGAAAGAATATCCACACTCAAAAGGAAGACGAGGAGGGTTGTGGTGCAGCACGAGCAATAATAGTAGCGATAAAATCCCTCCGATAGAAACGGTTCCACCGAGTCAATTCGACGACATGTCCAAAGAGGAGTTGAAGAGAGAGTTGGCGGCGAGTTTTGAAATAAGAGCGGCGATGGCGGCGAAGTTAGAGTTAGTGGAGGACCAGTTGAGAGCAACGGTCTCGGAGGTGTGTAAGATATTAGCGTTGAAGAGAGAGACGGAGTTTGAACTCGAACGCATGAAGGAGAAATACGAACCGAGTCGCGAGAGTTCTTGAATGAAACGGTGGTGTGTGTTTTGTTGTTAGCTACTGAGTACTACCTAAAGTGAGAAAAAGAGAGAGAAAAAGACACACACACACACACACACACACACACACACACGTGTTTTGTTCTTGATTACTATGTACGCATCGTGTAGTGCTGCCCGTATAAACATCACGTCGTCTTCGTCTTCTCCCTCTGCGGTAGCATTCACGCGCACCTTTAACAAGAGTAATAAAGCACCCTCACCGCTTAAGCAAAAGCGAACGATTCAAACTTTATCGACGTCAATAATAAAAACCACTCGCGCATCATCGACTTCAGATAAAATGTCATCCTCTCAAACAACGAAAACTATCGGTTTCCTCGGCGCTGGAATCATGGCCGTCCCGATGGCTTTGAATTTACTCAACAACGGCAAACATAATTTAATTGTCTGGAACAGAACGGCTTCGGCGTGTGACCCGTTGGTCAAAGCCGGAGCGACTTTAGCTAAAACTGCGCAAGAGGTGTGCGAGAAAGCGGACGTGACGTACGTCATGGTGAGCACCCCGGAGGCGACCTTAGAAGTTGCAAACTTGGCTAAAGATGGCATTTCGGACAACAAAGGGTACGTGGATTGCTCTACTGTGGACAGACACACGGCTAAGAAAGTATCGGACATAATCACCAGCAAAGGCGGTCGGTATTTGGAAGGACCAGTGAGCGGATCGAAAGCGCCGGCGGAGAATGGGCAGTTAATTTTCTTGTGCGCCGGAAGCGAGAGTTTGTTTAAAGAAATCAACGCCGACGATGCGAACCAACTGAATCAAATGGGCAAAGCGAGTTTCTTCCTAGGTGAAGAAGTCGGTGCCGGAGCGAACATGAAGTTAATCGTAAACTCGTGCATGGGTTCAATCATGGCGTCATTCGCGGAGTCCATCGCGTTGTGCGAAGACGCAAATTTATCGAAGCAAGACCTATTAGACGTGTTATCGCTCGGAGCGATTAATGTTCCGATGTTTGGCATGAAGGGGCCAGGTATGATTGCGAGCGATAAAAGCACGAAGTTTGCGCCTGCGTTTCCTTTGAAACATCAGCAAAAAGATATGCGTCTGGCCGTTCAATTGGCGGACGAACTTGGTCGCGAGTTACCTGTTGCCGCCACAGCGAACGAAATGTATAAGCGAGCGCGACGAGACGGGCACGACGACGAGGACTTTGCCGCCGTGTTACACGCCGTGCGAAGAGAGTAATAAATATTATTTAGTTATGGTAAATTACATTAAAACGATAAATAAATAGTACCCCCCATAAATAGTACCTTGGTACCCAGGATCGGAGTACCATAGGTATATATATGTGTGTGTGTACTTCAAATTGTCTGAAAAGTGTCTGTAAATGTATAAGTTTCATTCCTTCATCATCGACGTTGTTCGTATGAGTAAGACACAAAAAGTAACTCTTCAATTGTCCTCCTCTACATATTTATCTCTTACTCAATAAAGGAGCGTTTTCTTCATCTTCATGCATACCGTCTTTCTTCTTTCTCGTGCTGAAGCAATAACCGAATCCAGCGCACACCACGCCACACATGATAGAGGCCAAAGTTGCCGGGTCTCTGAGGTTGATGCTGAGCGAGTTTGTGATCCACAACGGCGACGACTTGGACAAGGACGCTTCCTCCAAGAAAAAGGACGACGCCGAGGCAACCATAAACCCACCACAAAGGATATACATCATACCAACGAGCGTCTTAATGTACGTCGTCATGAAAAAGATACCCAGAACAGCACCAGCGGCTCCGGTGTACAAGACATAGTCGGCAGCTATCGGGGCGAAGAGCCCGATGAGAATGGTTGCACCACCGCCCAAACCGAAACCGGCGCACGCGGCGAGAATTCTGTAGAACCAAAAGTTGTAGAAGAAGATACCCATGCACATGAGCAGGCCAAACGCTGCGCCAATATACAATTCGTTATCCGCGTTGACTAAGTCACCCGGAATAGCATCTGAGGCCATGCCAAGGAGGCGGACGGAAAAGAAAGCACCCGCCACGAATGTTAAACAGTATTGGAAATACATGTGGTATTTCAAACCAAAGAAGCAAAAGAGAAAGCCGAGAAAGAGCATCCCGAACGCCTGTTGTTTGTGTTGAATAAAGAATGTGATGAGAGTGAGTAATGAATCCGATGAAAGAGAAGCGTATCTTTGGGAACAACTTAACAAGACGGTTTGTCCATCATTTCCAAATGAACGTGGAGGCGTCCCCTAAAAGACGAAGGAAAAACAAAATGACTAAACCCAGAAACACACGATAAAGATTATTAATAACGAAAGAAACAAAAGCGACGACGCACCTCAACGTTCGGGATCGCATCAACCGTGGAGATCCCGGTGGATGCGCCAAGTACGATGTTCGTAGGTTCCATGTTTTTGATACAGGTGGAAATTTTATCACGTGTCGAAGATCAAGCAAAAAAAAATTATAGTGTTGGGTGTTGAGCATTGAGAGTTGAACGTTGAAGAGAGGGAGATATTTGAGAGGAGCCAAAAAAAAAGAGGGAAGGGGAGGAAAGCACGCGAATTTGATTGGTAAATCAACAATGACATCCATTTATATGCGATGACGCTCATTACACGAAAACTCTACTTCTTTAACACAGTGTAAGGGAAAATTTGAAGAGCTGCTCTTTCCTCAATTCCTCAAACTCATCTCTCTTTCACTTACATCGGCATGAGCGTGAAGGTTTGCGTCTCGACTTGTTGAATACCTTTGATGGCGCCAACTTCCTTGAGGAAATCAGCTTCCGGTGCAAAGCCAGCAGCTTCCCATTCACCGAAAGAGTCGCCATCCAAAGACACGATGACTTTGAAGTCCATGCATCCACCGCAAACGACTCTTTGAA
>CEPC01154532.1_pt1 | contig 10252 bp, 6 predicted proteins | sample 530651 | NCBI WGS metagenome assembly CEPC01 (sample SAMEA2620828, study PRJEB7988) | marine metagenome | biome: marine biome (ENVO:00000447); feature: deep chlorophyll maximum layer (ENVO:xxxxxxxx); material: "saline water (ENVO:00002010), including plankton (ENVO:xxxxxxxx)" | depth 65 m | reverse complement strand
TATTTTCGCGATCGGCACTTTCGACGGCACGTCGAAGGCAGGCACGGTAGACAATCATGAGCGGAGTTCAGCTCAAGGCGGTCCAGGACCTGCAGGCGCAGCTCACGAAGGTGATGGAGGAGCTGGATCACAAGGTGTTCCGCCCCCAGCAAAAGGCTGCCTTCCAGTGCAGCATCAAGTGCACCGATCTGCGAGGACCCCAGGAGGAGATGCACGCGTGCCTGGCTAAGTGCGGCGAGCCCATCCAGCGGCACGAGGCCGCGGTCATGGGGGAGCTCCAGGAGTTTCAGCACAGGGTGCAGAGGTGCGTGCAGCAGTGCCAGGATAAGCAGGCCACCACCCAAGACCAGGGCAAGTTTGACAAATGCGTTAGTGAGTGCGCCGTGTTCTACCAGAAGGAGCTCGCGTCCCTCAAGCCGCAGCTGATGAAGAAACGGTGATCATCGATCGACGCGAGGGGGACTGGGAGGTGAAATATGATGGATGCACGGGCGTGAGAGTTCGTTCATCTCGGGGGACTTGATGATACGAGGCCCCACAAAACTGCGTTGGTAGTCTATTTTAATATTCGTTTAGGGTTACGCTTGAGTCTCTCATCAATCCGCCTTGCCCGCGCGCCTCCGGTGCTCCGCCGCGCACCTCGTCCTCCGCACGTAAAATTTGACGTCCCACATCAGCCCGGTGAACAGCGGAAACAGCGTCGGAAGGAACAGCGGGATGTACACAGCCAGCTTGTACTCCTGCGGAAAGTACAGCAGCGATATAATTTGTGGGTGGAAAAACGCCGACTCAGCATGTGCGTGGCTGTTTCGCGCGTGCACCGCCGCATCTTCCAGCCTGCCGTCGACCGCAGCTTCCCTCGCGAGCCTGGACTCCGATAACGACTCGCCCGCCGCCTCAGCCAGAGCCTTGGGCACGTCCATCTCCGGCATCGCCTTGACAACCGCGGCTAAAGAATCCAGCGAGTCCATCGCCGCGCGGTGCCCCGCAGCCGCCCTCCGACGGACCAAAACGTCAACCTCCCACGTGGCGAAGCCCGCGGAGGACGCCGGGACCGATCGAATATTCAGTTTGGGCTCGTCGATATCCGCGTGGGGCGGCGACGGGGAGAGGCCGAGGAGCTGACGCAGCTGACCGACAGCCGCCTCCATTGCCCTTTCCAAATCGGAACCGGAGAGGTACGACTTATTGCCCCCATCACTACTCGTTCCTCCGCCGCACGTGGGCGGGTTCCACACCACCACGCCGCCCCAGCCTGGCACCACGAACCCGTTCGCTGGCGACGGCGTCCCGTCTTCCCTCAGCACCAGCAGCGGACACTCATCGGAGGGTGGCACATAAACCACAAAATGAAGCGGCTTTGCCGCAAGTTCACCGACGGATGTGTCGAGGCTCCACTCGCTGTCCACGAAGAACGGCAGCTCGCTGGACGGCGTCACGAACGCTTTCTTATCATCGTCCCATCGCGGTCGTTCCCCCGCGCTTTTGGCGTGGTACAGGACCTGACCTTCGGTCTCAAACCCGCCCAGTCGCGATAACGCGGCGGATGTGTGTCGAAGGAAACAGTCCTCGACGTCGGAGCCAAACCGCCAGCTGTACACGTGCCCGCGTTCGCGATCCGGCGACGCGTTCGCGAGCGTGAACGAGAGCAGCGCCCTGCCGTCCGGGTTGAGCGGCGAAAAATCGGATTCCGGATCCCAGGGCTCCGATTCGCCCCCCCCGCATTTGCCGAGCGCGAGGCACTCCGCGGCGTGGCGCGTCGCGCGGGTGGCGGCGTCTAAAGTCTCCGCGTCGTCGGCGCCCGATCGAAGCCGCACCCACGCGGTCCGCCCCGTGCCCACGACCAGCGTCACGCCAGCCGTGTCATCGCCGCCAGCTGTGTCGTCGTCCGGGTGCTGCGGGAGGAACACGAGGCGGTAGTCCCCCGCGGGAGTCCCGTCGCCGCCAGACTGAGAGTTTGCCCACTCGTCGACGTCCAGATCCGTTAAACGCGCCAGCTCCGCGAGCCGTGTCGCCTCGACGCCCGGGAGCGCCCGGACCCGCAGGTCCGCGGCCGAGCACGCTGCCGCTACCTTCAACACCGCGCTCACGAGCTCCGACGACTCGTCCCAGGGTAAGGTGACGTGCACGACGGGAGGTTCGAAGGTTAGGGGCGGCAAGGCCGTCTCGGTTGAGATGGCGCGCGTGGGAATCGGCGCGCGGACGATCGCGGTGGTGCGCCACCACACGGGCACGGCGAGCACCACGAGGAGTGCCTGGCTGACACTCACGAGCAGCCGCTTGCGCCCGGGTCTCGCGCCGCCCTTCGCCCACCGCTCGAACTCCTCCTCCGGGGTGAGCCAGTCGTCGTCCTCTTCGCCCTCCGACTTCTTCCTCTCGATCGCCTCTCGTCCGCCCGCGGGCCACCGGGGCATGGGCTCGAGCACGCCCTTGACCTCCTTCACCAGCCTGATGATGACGAGTAAGAGCAGCGCCGTCGTGGCGAACCGCTCCATGTCGTCCATGGCGCCCTAAACCCGGTGGCTGGAGGAGCCCCGCGGTGCGCCCCGGATTGCGGTGTGTTAACTCTCCTCCCTTCTCTCAAAGCTGTCAAAGCAGCCGGTCCCGATCCTACCCGAACCGTCTCTGTCGCGTGATCGATTCGAAAAGAAAACCACCAGCCAGAGCTGCACAGCAGAGCCGTGTGGAATCGTCGTCTACGAAGGTATCTCGGGGCCAGCACGATTTTTCGACCGCGAAACCTCACTGGGGCCGTGTGAGACAGACCGACTTTCACGAATCGATTTCCGCGGTGCTGCGTGATACGGTGCCATTGGCTCGCTTTTCGCGGTTCAGCTCTTTTGGATGAGAAAAGCACCGAGAAGATTCGGACGAGGACGTGGCAAGCAATGGACAACGGCGGTCGCGCAAAGTCCGGCATTGCGACGCGAGCGGGGCGCTCGACACTTGATTCGGCGATACGTGCGAGGAGCGTGAGGGATGTGCGCGTGAACGAGCACATCGGGCACGTCGTTCGTTCGTCGGTTTCGAGCAACGAGAGGTTGGAGCGGGCGCGGGAACACGGATCGGTTGACGCGATGTCGCAGTCCAACACGGAAGCGAGCTACGATGAGTTCACCCCGGTCCCCCTCACCGCGGAGGCTCTGGCTCAACTGGCGTCGGAGGATCACGGTTTGGGCAACGTCGCCAGGATGATGGACAACGGGATATGGAACACGGACGGCGTACAGGACGATATCAGGCGGGAATCGATCGACCGCGACGTGGACCGCTATCACCGGACCTTGGACATGGGCGAGCGGGTGCCGCGCAACTCGCGTCGGTCCGAGGACGACGAACCCCGTATTTCGTGCAACTCGAACCTCTCCGGCTTCGACGCGGTGGGGGGCAGCTTCATCGCGCACCTGGCACCGCGTTACGGCTCCTCATCCTTCACGAGTAGGGCGACCAGCCTCGCCATGAACGCCATCGCCGCGGAGCTCGACTGCACCGAGGTTCGCGCGGTCAGCACCAGGGGATCGATCGCGCACGAATCTTCGGGAGTCCAGGCTTTCCACTCCGATGTCATATCCACCCTTTTCGTCGGTCACCTGGACAACAAGCTGGACCTCGCGAGGAAATGCGACGTACCCACGGGAATCTCGTGCGCGGAGCTGGTCTTCCACCTGTACAACGACTGCGGCGCGGCGTTCCTGGACCAGCTGCAGGGCTTCTTCGCCTTTTGCATAGTCGACGCGGGATCGGCGACTGTGTTTGCCGCCGTCGACAGGCACGCGTCCATCCCTCTGTACAAGGCTCGGTCGAAGGGCGGCGGGGTATTCATCGCGCACCTGGGCGGAAGCGGATCCGGTGCCATCAAGCTCAGCACCCTCGGCGAGATGAGCAAGATCCCGGCGGGGAGCTACGTCCACGGCAACCGGCATATCAACCCGCACAAGTACGCGAGGGATAAATTTGCCGAGCGAGCGCTGATGGAGATGGACACGCTGGACGAGACCGCCAGCGTGTTGAGCGCCGGACCCTCCCCTTTCGATATCTTGGACCACAACAACATGAGGCAACCTACTGGATTCTCGAGCCTGCTCTCGAGCGGGACCTTGTTCTCTCAGAGCATGGACGACCTGCCGTCGATGGAGGGTGGCTACCCAGAGCGGAGGGAAACGACGTCGCCGCCCAAGGTGAAGGACGTGCAAAAGCGAAGGCACAGCGTGGAGGACCTCACCAAGTTCAGCGATGGGATCGGTACGTGGAATGCGCGGTGGAACATGGACGAGGAGGACGACGACATGGACGTCGTGCAGGTTGACGGGCACGGATCCGAGTCGAGGATGGGCGAATCGTTTCACCAAGCCAGGAAAAACGGTTCCATGGCGTCCAACATTTCCGGGTTGGACACCGCGCCCGGAACTCCTTCGAAAGCTGACGTGGGAACGTTCGGCAAGCCCCCCGCGGTTCCCGAGGAGAGGAGAAGACACGTTGCCCACGTGGAGAAGAAATCGTCGCCCGCGAGGACGAGGGTGCGTAAGAGCAGTTTGTCCAATGGCTCGGAGGAGGAAGCGCGGGGGAAGGAGAACATGCGGCGGGTGCACTCCGACGGGGAGCTCAACTCGCTGTCGGGGCGCTCGGCTCCCAAGGCTATCCCGTCGCGCGCGAAGGACGATGCATCGGTCATCAGCATGTGCCGGTCTATGAGCACCGGGCACATGTCGAGCAGCGACGCGCTCAGCGAGACGGAGTGTTACGTCAGCCTCTCGCTGGGAGCGGGGGCATGACGAACAAGATGTTTGAGAAGGGGGCGCTATATGCGCATTACGCACGCCCCATTGAGTTCAAGACCTGTAATACCCCTCGAGAGAGGCGCGTCGACTGGCATGATCGCGCCGCGGCTGTCCTCGAGGAGTTGTACCACCCTATAGCCTCATATTGTATCAGTGAGCAACAGCAAGACCAATGTGTGTGTTCTCTGAACCAGCCTTCTGTCCACCGCAGCTTTATGACCTTTTTATGTGTGCTGACTGGACCATACTGTTTGCCCATACACTTACAAAAGTTCGTGAGCCGCCAAATCGTAAAAGCCCCAACTGAAAGATCGTGCGAGAATCTTCCGCATAAAGGTGGTAATTCCGCATAAGCGCAGCTCTGAATTCTTCGCGGACGTTTGAATCTTGGTGTTGTTTGACCGTGGGCACCAAAGTGACTACCACAGCGGGACCCGCGGAAGGGGCGCGGGTGGACCACGACAGAGGGGGTTTCGGTCGACATAAGACGTATCCGTCGGGCACCATGGCGGGCGCCGTGACGGGCATCCCCGAGGGACGGGCCACGGAGACTATCTACGGCCTGATCAGGGACGGGAAACACGACGAGTGCGCGAAGCTGCTGGAGATCCAGCTCGCCAACGCGCCCGATTCCAGACCCGCGTTGTCTCTGCTGGGCTACTGCTACTACTACCTCGGTAACTTCGAGCGCGCCGCGGAGATGTACGGGCAGCTCGCAAAGTTATTCCCGGAGAACGAAGACTACGCAGTGCATCACGCGCAGAGCCTCTACAAGGCGTCCATGTACCAAGAGGCTCTCCGCGCGTCGAGGGCCATCGACAGCAAGGACCCGGCGGTCCGACAGAAGGTCTCGCAGCTGCAGGCGCTCATCGCCTACGAGGAGGACGACCTCGCGGGGTGCAGGGCGCGGCTGGATGAGTGCCCGAGCGACGATCCGGACGTCGTCGTCAACCTCGCGTGTTGCATGCTCAAAGAAGGCCGCTTCGAGGAGGCGCGGACGCGGTTCCTCGACGCGCAGCAGGCGCTGGGATTCCAGGCGGACATCGCGTACAACATCGCGCTGTGCTACTACCGCACCAAGCAGTTCGGCCCGGCGTTGAAGCACCTGGCGGAGATAATAGAGAGGGGGATGAGGGAGCACCCCGAACTCGCGGTGGGCGCGGCGACGGATGCGACGCAGACGGGCGAGGAGATCAGGAGCGTGGGGAACACCCCCGCGCTGAAGGAAACCGCGCTGGTGGAGGCGTTCAACCTCAAGGCGGCGATCGAGTACGCGATGGGGAACATTGAGGGTTTTCGGGAGGCGCTCACGGACATGCCGCCGAGGACGGAGGAAGAGCTCGACCCGGTGACGCTTCACAACGTCGCGCTCATGAACATGGAGAGCGATCCGACGGACGGGTTCCACAAGCTCAACTTTTTGCTGCAGTCCCCCGTGAGCCCGCCGGAGACGTTCGGGAACCTGCTCTTGCTGTACTGCAAGCCGGAGCACGGGTTTTACGACCTCGCCGCGGACGTCATGGCGGAGAACCCGCAACTGGTCGCGAAGCACTTACCCCAGGAGGTGCACCAGTTTCTGGAGGCGACCATCCTGGCGCAGACCGCGCCGGAGGAGGCGTATCGTAAATTCGAGGAGCTCGTGCAGCGGAACGCGGACAAGCTCCGAAGGCTGACGCGGAAGATTCAGGAGTACAGACAGGGGCGGGACGACAAGGCTCTGAAAAAATCTTTGGCCGAGTACGACGAGACCCTGGACGCGTACGTACCCGCGCTTATGGCCCAGGCGAAGATTTACTGGGACGCCGAGAACTATCAGCAGGTGGAGAAGATTCTGCGACAGGGCGCGGACTACTGCGCGGACCACGAGGCGTACAAGGTGAACATGGCACACACGTGCTTCATGCAGGCGCTGAGCAACGACGAAAAATACGTCGACGCAATTCAGCACTACGAGCCGATCGTGCGGGAAAAGCTGGAGGACGAGAGCGGCATGGGGGTGCTGAACGTGACAGCGATCGTGCTGGCGAACCTTTGCGTCGCGTACATCATGACCTCGCAGAACGAGGAGGCGGAGGAGCTGATGCGCGCCATCGAACGTGCGGAGGAGGAGGTACAGTATCACGACCCCAACAGGCAGTGCTTCCACCTATGCATCGTGAACCTTGTCATCGGCACGCTCTACTGCTCCAAGGGCAACTACGAGTTCGGAATTTCGCGGGTGATCAAAAGCTTGGAGCCGTACGATAAGAAGCTGGAGACGGACACCTGGTTCTACGCCAAGCGATGCGTCGTCGCGCTGCTCGATTTGCTCGGCAAGCACATGATCACCGTGCCGGACTCCACTATGGACGAGGTGATGGCGTTCCTGGACGAGGCGGAGAGGCACGGGAGGGAGATCGTGACGCAGCTAGGGGACGATGGGCAAGGACGGACGCTCACCACGGAGGCGCGGATGATCAAGAAGATGTTCATCAAGCTCAGGGACATTTAGACACACAGCATAGTCTACTTTTACATCCATCTACTCGCGACGATGAACGAAAGCACGTTCACTTTCAAAACAGTGCTATCGACTTTGCGCGGCCGGCTTGCCGCCCTTCCTGGCGTCGCTCACCGCATGCACCTCCCCCGTGTCTATATCCACCACCACAAGCTGCGTCGTCGCCGTCTTCGAGTCGGTGTACTCCACCTCGTGCCCCCTGGACCGCAGCGCTTCCACGTCAGCTTCAGAAAGCTTCCTTTCTGGGCCTGTGCCCAAACACCTCTGATTTTCTGCGAATGCGACGTGAGGCACCAGCTGGTGATGAAGCCTCGGGGCGTTCACCGCGTCCAACGGCGACATGCCCCGCGCGATTACGTTCAACAGCAGCTGCGCCGTGGCGGTGATGATCCTGGGTCCGCCCGATGCGCCCGCCACAGCGTACAGCTTCCCGTCGCGGGTCACGATGGTCGGCGACATTGACGACAGCGGCCGCTTCCCCGCGGCAATGAAGTTGGCCTCGTGGGGCGCCAGGCCATAGTGGTTCACCTCCCCCGGGCTGGAGAAATCATCCATCTCATTGTTCAGCACGATCCCGGTCGACGGTGACACCAGCTTGCTCCCAAACTCGGTGTTGATCGTCGAAGTCAGCGCCACAGCGTTGCGATCTTTATCAACCACACTCACGTGCGTCGTGCCCGAATCGTCCAGCTGGTTCCATTTAGCCCCGTACGCCGTCACGTTCAGGGTTCGATCGTCCTTGGTCATGGATCTTAGCTCTGCGTTGAACGTCGGCGACAACATGTCGTTCAGAGCGGCCGTCATGTCTGGCGTGGCAGAGTCTGGATCACCCAAATTCATCCGCATGGCAAACGCGTGCTTAAACGCCTCCGCTGTTCTGTGCGTCCCCAGCGTGCCCGCCGACGCCAACGGCAGGTCGTATCCGTCCAAGAACTCGATGATCTGCGCGACGGCCGCGCCGCCCGAGCTGGGCGGGGGCATGCCGATGAGCTCCACCCCCATGGCGCTGGCGACAATCGGCTCAAAAATCCTCGGCCGATACGCAGCCAGATCCGAAGACTCCATCACGCCGCCCGCGTCCCTAATATCCTTTGCCAGCGCATCCGCCAGCTCACCCGTTCGGAGCACACTCGGCCCCTCGTTCGCGACGCGGCGTAGCGTGGCGGCCAGCCGCGTGTTGGCGCACGTCTCACCCTCCAAAAGCGGCGACCCGTCGGCTTTAAGGAAAACCTCCTTTGTGACGGGAAACTTCGCGAGGTCCTCGGCCATATCCGCAATCTCCCGAGCCAGATCCTTGCCCACCTCGAAGCCCTCCGCGAGCGCCGCCGCGGGCTCCACGAGCCGCCGCCAGGGCAGCCGCCCGTGCCTCTCCCACGCCAGGTGCAAGCCCGCGAGCTCGGCGGGGACCGCGACGGCGGCTCCTCCAAACGTGCTAGACCTGTTCGCGCCGTTCGAGCCGCTTCCGTCGACGTACATATCCCTGTACGCCGCCGCGGGCGCGGACTCCCTGAAGTCTATCGCCTCTGTCGTTCCGTTCGCGAGACGTATCACCATGAACGCCCCGCCGCCCACGCCGCTCGAGTGCGGATGGGTGACCCCCAGGCACAGCGCGGTGGCAATCGAGGCGTCAACCGCGTGGCCTCCGTCGTCGAGTACCGCGGCGCCGATCGCGCTGCATCGCGCCTCGTCCGCGGCGACCGCACCCAGCGTGGTGGATAGGTGCTCTTCGGCGGCGGATCGCGGGGCGGCGTTGGGAGGCGAAGTTTCCGAGCCGGACCTCGGGGAGGAAGCGACGGCGATGATTGCGACGAAGAGGATGACGTTCACGACGACGGAGGCGGCGAAGACGTGGACCGCGCGGGATCCTTCCCCTCGGCGCAGCCCGAGGCACTCACGTATACGTCGCCGCATGCTTCCTTCGCGAGCGGCCATCTCCGCGCGCATCAGACCGCCTGTGTGATACCGGTGAAGCTCGTCAGTCGTCGCGTCGTTTCGGGGTTGCACAGGTCGCGGTCGAGCGCATGCGCCGGTGGAAAGACGGCGCGCTCGCGTGTACTCACCGTCGCTGAACTCCCCGTCGACCTCCCTGAGGTCGATATCGGTCATCTCCAGCTGCATGTGCCGCGCCATCGTCGCCGGCGCGTCGTGAGCCTCCCGTCTGGCGCCGCTCGTTCTGGGGTTGGAGGACCCGTGGTGCCTTCCCGTCACCGTTTCCCGCTCTCCAGCTGTCCTCTTCCCAAAAAAAAACAACCTTCGCGGCTCACAGGAGGGAGCGCCGAGGCCGAGCACCATGACGGGCTGGACCCCAATAGAGTTGCCGCCGTCCAATCCAAAAAGGACCCTGGACATCGTCCCTAAGGGCCTCGAGGCCCAGGAGGTCTGCGAGCTGGTGCGTCCCGTGCCCCTCGTCCCGGCTCCCGCGCGAATCTCGATTTGGCATTTTACGTCACCTTCCCCCCCGCACGAACTCACCTCCCTGGCCCCCGTTCCTCTGAACAGATGTTCAAGGCGATCGAGACAAACGACTGCGACACGTACCTATCGTGCTGCTCCCACTCCACGCGCGCGCCGCGGACCGTCGGCACCTTCGGCCTGACGAACTGGGACCAAGGCAGGGAGCAGTGGCGCAAGTACAAGGTCACGTACCGATTCCTCGGCGAGTCGGAGCCCGACGACGACGACGAAAGGCCGCCGGGAAGGTGGTTGGAAGGTGCCGAGCGACTGGTGTGCAGGTACCAGGGTCAGTTCGGGAAGGTGCCGGGATACGACCACGGCGAGACCGTGCCGCGGCCCGCGCAGGCGAAGCAGCGGCCGGAGCAGGATGTCGCGGTCCACCTGATCAGGGAACCCCTCGGAGGAATATGGGGCGCGGAGAGGGAGTGGCGGGTGTTCAAAGTCGAGTACTGACGGCGGCAGGTGGCGGCGGTGTTCAAATATCACATCACAGGCGACGAACGTTAACTGATTAAAACGA
>CEPC01006294.1_pt1 | contig 10294 bp, 5 predicted proteins | sample 530651 | NCBI WGS metagenome assembly CEPC01 (sample SAMEA2620828, study PRJEB7988) | marine metagenome | biome: marine biome (ENVO:00000447); feature: deep chlorophyll maximum layer (ENVO:xxxxxxxx); material: "saline water (ENVO:00002010), including plankton (ENVO:xxxxxxxx)" | depth 65 m | reverse complement strand
CCGCCGCCGCGGCGGTAGGCGCGGACCGACCTGGTGGACCGCGCCCACGCCCCGCGCGCACCCCATCGAGACCCCGTCGCTGTGACGCAGGGAGGAAGAGGCAGAGGGGGTGGATCTTCGGACCGGTCAGTTCAAGGGTTTTTAGATGGTCAGAAACTTTTAGGGATCATCGGCGCGTCGCAATCGGGATCGAACCGGCACGTGATTGGTCCGTTCGCGGTCAGACTCACAGCTGACCTCAACTCGCGATCCTCGCATCTCAACTCGCCGGTTCGCCCCCCTCCCAAGGCAAAAACTGGCGCCAAGCAACTGTGAGAGTTAGGGCACGGGTGCTGTCCGCATTGGAGGCACGCGCGTACCCGCGCGGGGTTTGTTCGCGACGATGTGGCACGCGACCGCGACCGGTGCGATGATCGCACCGGTCCGGTGGCTCTCTCGAGGGCGGCGGCCGCGCGCCAGGGTGAGCGCGTCGCTTCCCGTCGCGAGGGCCGTCCCCTCGGTTTCGACGAGCCGGCTCCCGGGAATGAGCCGACGGCGTGCGAGGGACAACTCCCGTCCGCTTCGGTTGCGCGCGGCGACGCAGAGGTACAGCCCTTGGGTCGACCCCGACGACGGCCCCGTCGCCGAGGACGCGCCGGTTCGCATAGATCGGCCGGTCGGATACTCCTGGGGCGACGAGCTGGACAACCTCAGGATAGACGAGGACGAGCGCGCGCGTGCTGCGCGCAAATGGCAGGAGGGCGCCTACGTCCCCGACGACGACGACGACGACGAGATGTACGAGCCCTCCCCGGACGGCGACACGCTCTACGGGAAAGGACCGAGCTCGAAGAGGTTGCGGTGGCCCCCGAGCCTGGGGCACGGCACCGTGCCGAGGATCGCGCGCTCGCTCTGGGCGCTCGTCGCGGTCGTGGGAGTCGTGTGGGCGGTTTGGTCGAGTGTCAAGCACGTCATGTTCCTCGATTTCTCCACGCTGGACTTTGGAAACTTGGGAGCGGCGATCGACGCTGCGGCGCTGGAGGCGCTCGCCGGCCTCGCCGAGGGCGCGCTCGTGTCCACCGTCGTCGCGCCCGTGGTGGCTGCCCTGACGGCGGGATTCTTCGAGCTCAACCTGCGCTTCTTGACAATCATGACGGGGGCAAACCTGCCGCGGACCCTCGCGCCGGCCACCGCGAAGACCGTGGCGGACAGGGAACGGAGGCTCAAGGCGATGAAGGAGAGCCGGCCCCAGCACCTGGCGTACGCCAAGCTCAAGAAGGCGACGTTCAGCGCGTGCGAGGCGAGACACGCCGCCGCCGCTCACGCCTGCGCGGCGTGGTCGCGACCCATCGTCGCCGTCATCCTCGGACTGGCGGTCTGGCTCACCGCGGTCGCCGTGTCCGGCGGGTTCGGCGCGTTCGTGGGCCTCGAGCAGGCCATCGTGGGCGGACCCGGGCCGGGGCGCGGGCCGCTGACCACGGCGGCGGTGGCGGTTTGGTACGTCGTCGGCGCGGCGCTCGCGACGGCAACGTCGTGTCTAAGGCGGCGGCCGGGCGCGTACGCGGCGGACGCGCGAAAGGAGATGGAACGTCGGGAGAGGGAGCATCTCGACGGTCTTCACAAGGGTAAGTTCCTTTGCCAGTGGCGCTCGGACGATTACGTCGCGCCGGGTGAGAGGAATAAGGTTAACCCGGATAAGCAGCTGACCAACCGAGTCGTCGCGGCGGCGGCGGTTGGCGCGGCGGCGCACAGACGGCTTCCCCCGTCGGACGCCGCGGCGCTCGTGCTGGACGCGTCGGATGCCAAGACGTCGGAGAAGCTGTCCACGGCGTTCAGCTACTTTGGGGTCGGGGGTTCGGACCAGGCGAACGGTTCGAAGGGGCCCGCGGGTCGGTTCATGTCGTGGCTCACGTCGCCGATGGCACCCGTCGACGAACCCGTCGAGGGTGAATACTCATACGGTGTCGTGTACGACAGCATGTCCAACAGCTTCGACTCCCTGGACGAGGACGAGGAGGACGACAGTTTCTCGTTCGACTCGGAAGAGACGGAGGATTTCGAGGAGTTTGAGGGTAAGGTGGTGCAAGCCGCGCCGTACCTGCAGGGCTCGGTGGAGCTCGGAAGGAGAGGGAAGGGTGCCAACAATTGGAGGTACTGGTGGGACAACGTCAAGATGAAAGCGTCGAAGCGCGTCGCCGCCGCTCGCGGTGCGTACAGGGCGGGCGCAACCAAGGCGGACCTCGAGCGTGAGGCTCTGGAGCTGAACGAGGGGCTGGGTTTCCCGGCGACGTCTGTGCTCGTGCCGAATCAGCACACGCACGTGGTGCACTCGCTCCGCGAACCCGGGTCGCCTTGCACCCCGTACGCCGCGGACGTCGCGGAGGTGCTGAGAAAACGCGACCCCAAGGCGCCGCCCCTCAACTTGGTCTACTTGGACCACTGCGGCGCTGTGAAGCAGCGCGAGCAGCAGCTCTGGGACGTGTTTTCCCGGCACTCCGTCGCCGACGGAGGCGTGTTGGCAGTCACCTTTTCCACCAGGGGGAAACGCCTGGGATGGAGCAAGGCCGCCGCGGTAGCGGCGTGCGCGCGGGCCCTTGTGGAGGCGGCCGATGCGCACGGGTACGAGCTCGAGGGCGGCGCGGCTGACGGAGCACTGGAGCCAAACTACCTGGAGAGGCTCATGGACTACACCGTCCACTTTGGAGATTCCGTCGCCCCGTCATCATCGTCGGAGGAGGATGAGGATCCGAACGAGTCCCCGGAGTACAGGCAGACCACGACGACGGTCGCGGAGAGTGATGGGGTCGCCGCGGCTGCCGCGTCACTCCGCGCGCATCGCTCAGCGGTCGACGCGGCGCTCAGGGAGTACACGAGGCAGTGCGAGTTGCTCGGCGGGGTGGAGGCGGCGTTCTCGGAGGTTGCGAGGGTAAACCCGGCGGAGACCGAGGCTAACAGGGCGGCGGCGCTCGCGGCCCGCGCACTCGCCAACGCGCTCGTGGTGTGGGCGGACGACGTGCCCGCATCCAAGGACGGACGCGTGGTGTCCTTCGACACGTGGGCGAGTCGTCGGCGGCGCAGGCTGTGCAGGTACCTTCACTCGAGGGTGTCCGGCGAGGAGTGGGACCGGGTGTCGCCGCCCACGCGCGAGGACGCCAGGCTGCTCCAGAGTCTGGGCAGGGAGGTGGTGAAGTCCGCGGGCAAGGCTGCCGACCTGGCGCAGCCCGCGGTTGCGAAGGGCGTCGAGTGGAGGAAGCTCGAGGGGGACATCAAGGGCGAGCTTACCTACCCGAGGTGCTTCTTCCTCTACAACTCACTCATGTTCTTCATCTTCCGCGTTCGGGTGAAGAGGCGCGTGCGCAAGGGGAAAGAGGAGCGAACCTTCGAGGACAGATTGAAGCTCGCGCCGCGATAGTTCATGCATTTTAGTCATCATAACGAGTTCATCCGTTTGCACAGCGCAACCCCACTGTCTGAAAAACAGAAAAACCGACAGGAGTCTGCCAGACAGGAGCAAAGGGGGACGACAAAATCTGACGCTGCTTGTAATCGGGGCGATCGGGAGCTCCCAGAGCTCGTCGCACGGACGAGTAGGTTTTCGAACCATGGGTTGCTTTTTTTCTAAAGAAGACAAAGGGTCGAGGTACGCGGTGGGTGGCGAGACCGAGGATGGTGGTGATGCCGCCCCCGCGCGAAGCCAGTCCAGCTCCAAATCGGAAGCCAAGACCGAGCCCCTCGTCGCGAAGCCCAAGCTCGACCCGAAGGACTTCATCTACATGAAGCGCACCGGCGAGAAGCTCTTGAAGGCCCCGGGTACCATTAACGGTCAGCAGTTTGTCATCGACAGGTGCGAGGACTGCGAGATTTACATCCTGGACGAGTGTGACTCGCTCATGATCGACGACTGCGTGCGATGCAAGATCGTGGTGGGACCGACGACGGGGAGCATCTTCATGCGCGACTGCTCCGACTGCACGTGCGTGTTTATGTGCCGCCAGTACCGCTGCAGGGACTGCAAGGACATCGACACTCATTTGCACGTCACCACCCGGCCGATCATCGAAACCTCGACCAACATGCGCTTCGGGTGCTGGGACTTCCACTACGAGGGGCTCGAGGCTCAGATGCGCAGCGCGGGCATCTCGGAGTGGCAGAACTTCTGGAGCCATATATACAACTTCAACCCCGACGACGCGACGTGGTCGCTCATGCCGCCCGAACGCACCGCACTCGCCGCGCTCGAACCCCTGCCGGACTTTTCCGAGCTCGAGGGCGTCGCGGAAGCGCTCGCGGATGGCGCGAGGCCGCCCCTGTGCGTGAGGACCCTGGGCGAGAGGGACTCGGCGCCGAAGGAGGGTTGCCTCGTCCTGGTTCCCGCGTGCGACGCCCACATGGCGCGGGAGATTTGCGACATGGCGCACGTGGCGAAGGTGTCGCTGGTCCGAACCAACAGGTGCCAGCTCACAGAGGCGTGGGCCGCGTCGTTTCTGGAGGCTGGCGGCGCGGCGTTTCACGCCGAGCTGTGCAAGGGGAAGGCCATCGGCCTCGAGTTTGGGGGCGAGGGTTGCGTGGATGCGATGCGAGGGGTGGCGTCGTCGGGAGGATTTCCCATGCTAGAGAACCCCGACCAGTATGCGGAGTGGCGGTACATGGGCGTGGAAGGTTAGTCACCCTTTCTTTTCGCTAATTATTTGAGTGCTATCGTCAGTGTGTGACGCTTCCATCTCGCTAAGAAAATCCCCCTCGAAGTTTCATCCGGCGAGGCATGCAGTGTCTGCCTGCCATGGACGCCTCCGAGAATTCACTCTATGATCCAGTCGTCCTCGCCCGCCGAGTCCGGCTTCCGCAACGTAGGCCATCGGTCGGCATGATTCCGTCTGAACCACGCGCTGGTGAACAGCCTCAACGGCGGTGCATTCGTGCTGAGTGTCACTCTATCTCCCATCTTCACCGCGTGCATCACGTGTGCGCCGTCCAGGTACACCGTCCCGACTCTACTATTCCATCGCAGACACATCTCCTTGCCCTCCTCGTAGAAACCGTGCCCGTCACTCGGGGGCGGCGCGTGGTCGTGGTAGATGGGCTCGCGATCCATGAACTGCATCCGCCGAGAGAGGTAATGCATCGGTTCCCCGCCCGCGCTTCGCATCGCGGCGGTGCTTCCGCTCGCGGTGCACGCGCGAAGCCCGCTGCTCCGCACGTGAAACCACAGTGGCGGTCCCAGCTTCTTCACGTCGGTTCGCGTGGGATCGTTCTGGAGCTTCTCCAGGTCAGACTTGGGCATCGCGAGCTGCGCGTTCAGCCTTCCCTCCGCCGCGGCGTACTCGTCCGTGTACTTGGGTACCGCGCCTCCCACGTGGACGCTGTACCTCGACACCGCCCCGGGGGACGGATGCGCGATGAGCACGTCGTTGAGCGCGGGCGCCAGCTCCTCGCCCGCCACGACGCAACGGATCCTCGCGAGCTCGGTGGGGGCGACGTCGCCGTTGAGCACCTCGGTGAGCACCTTCGTCATGTCTCCGCTGGCGGTCGTGGCGCAGAGATGCCCGGTGCTACGTCGCATGTCCACGGGTTCGCTGGATCGATAGAGCGTCGCGAGGTCGTTGATAGATGCCCTGTCGGTGTTAACTCCGAGCAGGGGCGGGCCGGCGCGGTCGCGGATGAGGTGCGACGCGATGAGGGTGGTGCCGTCACCTCCGAGCGCTAGCACAAGATCTGCCTCGCGCACGTGGTCCTGTGTCGCATCGTCTCGCATAACGGAGGTCATGTCCACCCCCCGCGCGGTGAGCCACTCCGTTATCCGGTCCACCTGCATCATGTGCGTGTCGTGCCTCTCGCGTAACCTATTCATGCGCACCGCCTCGTAGGACAGGGTGTGTCCCGCCGCTGCCGCGATGCGCTGCTGCGCGGTATACGCCTCGAATGCGGTCTGCTTGATGAGCACGAGCACCCGTCTGTAACCCATTTCTCCCTATCCCTTCGCACCTCTCTCACCCCTCGCCGCCGTCGCCGATTGTGGAAAAAAAAGGTGGGAAACACACGCGCTGTGATGATCAAAAACTTTTTTGGGTTCTGCCGAGTCGTGAACAACGTCCTGCCCTTGATTTTTTTCACATCGCGTCCACGTGGACCACCGCAGCCTTTTTAGTTAAGCGAAGGGGCGATATTCCTTGAAATTCAAATTCGGAAACAGGCTCGCCATCACACATTGTACACAGCTTAGTTAGTCAGGATATCGGCTAACTCTGGTTGATTCAAATATCGCGACCCTGCAAGGAAAGGAGAGGCCAGCACACGATACTCATCATATCTCGGATTTTCCCGTGGTTTGCCAGCTGGAAGGAAACCTTGGCGCGGCTCGCGCACTTGTCTCGACGCGGTGCACGTCAGAGATGGCCCAGGCGTCGACTATCGGGTTCCGGTTTGAGCGTGCGCTCTCCCGCGCGCGCGCTCGCGTCGGTTCGCGCGATACCTCGAGCACGCGTCTTCGCGCGCTCGCGCATAGGCCCGTCCCGCGCTCCCTGGGTGGGGAGAAGAGGGGAAACGCGGTGCGGATCTCCGCGTCCGCGGGCGCTTTGGAAAGTTCCCCGTTCCGCATGATCGTCCTCCGGCACAGCGACAGCTGCACTCAGGACGCAGATCTCCGCGATCACGACAGGCCGCTCACGTCCTGGGGCCGGACCGCGGCGGCGAAGCTGTGCTCCGAGCTGGTCGCCAAGGGATGGGCCGAACCGGACCTCGTCCTCTGCTCTGCGTCCACGCGCTCGAGGGAGACCCTCGGCGAGATGGTCCGAACGCACGCGCCCCTCGGTAAGGCCGAGACTCATTTCATGGGGTCGCTCTACGCCTTCGCCGCGATGGACGGCCTGACCGCGGACCACCTCAGGGAGACCGTGGCCGGGCTCGTCGAGCGCGAAGGCGGCAGGGACGACCGCGTCAGGACGGTCATGGTCATCGGGCACAACAAGGGCTGGGAGGAGGCGGCGACGGACTTCGCCGGGCAGACCGTCAAGCTCAGGGTCGCGAACGCCGCGCTGCTGGAGTTCGCGGGCGAAGGGGCGGGGACGTGGGCGGAGGCTTTCGATCAGAACGCGTGGAGGCTCACAGGCGTCGCCAAGCACGGCTTACGCGAACCCGAGAAGGAGTGCGAGACGGAGTTCGGCGGCGACGGCGACGGGCCTATGCCCATGCCCGCGTGATTGTAAGGCGCCGGTGACTGCCCGCACGCCACGGCTTTTCGGTTCTGTGTGTTCGATTACGTTCGGGGGGTGGGGTGTACAACAGGGATTTTTTTTGTTCGACAGGAGTCAATTACCAACGCTAAGTGTCCCACGCGCGACGTGCGTTGTGCCGTGCACGACGACACCCCATTCTACGTATCTAGAAGGATGAAAACTCGGACGCCGCGCTTCCGAACGGGTTCCCCCCCGCGAGCGCGAGCTCCGGCGCGGGCGTGAGGACGCCGCCCTTTCCCATCCTGAAAGCTCTGTCCGTCACCGGGGAGATCTCCTCGACGTCGTGGCTGACCACGACGATCGCGCGCTCCTTCCGTAAGTCAGCCAGTAAGGTGACCACCTCGGACCTAGCTCTCCAGTCGAGCCCCGCGAGCGGCTCGTCCAGACACAGCACGTACGGATCTCGGACGAGCTGGATGGCGAGTGCGAGTCTTCGCTTGTACCCGCCAGAGAGGGACGCCACGGGGGTATCGAGCGGGAAGTTCGACATCCCCACCGCCTGCAACGCATCCTGCAGCTTCAGCGCCAGAGCGCGTCGCTTGGGGAACGCCTCCGGTTTCTGGGGCCACCCGAAGGTCAGCTCGGAGAGCATGTCCGTGCCCAAAAAGTGCCTCTCGGGGAACTGAAAGACCAGCCCCACCCTGGCCAGACGCTCGGCGCTGCTCATGTGGCCGAAGTCGGGCTGGTCCGTGAACGTGATGCAACCCCCGGTGGGTTCGCTCAGTCCGGTGATGAGGTGCAGCAGGGTGGACTTGCCGAAACCCGATCGGCCCACGATGAGGTTCAGGCCGGTTGGGGGTATGCGGAGGTTCACCTCCCGGAGCACCTCCGTGCCGCTCCCCACGGGGGTAAACGCGAGACGATCCACCACTAATCCACCGCGGGATACCTCGCGGGCGAAGCGGGGTACCTCCGCGGCCACGGCGAATCGCAGCGCCCGGGAGCCCCTCCGACCGGGTCTCTCCTCCAACGCCCTAGAGATGACATCCCTCGTGAATGAGGAAGAGGAGCGCCCTCCGAACATAGTCGCCATGCATGGTCGCCCGCGACGGTCGATCCGATTCGATCCCAACGGACGGGACGAGCACGACGCTGGCATCGATCGCGCCGCCGCGGCGTTCATCTCCGGGGCTCCGACGCTGCGCGACAGTGGGAGCCTAAGCAACTTTCAGCACCGCGTGGAGTGGAACACAGCAAGGAACCAACTTTCACCCCAAGCGCGAATAGACCCTCATTCATGGGTATTTTTCCCCAGTCTGCCAGTCGACCGCTCGCAGTTCTCATTGGCTATCTCTTTCGAGGTTGCTTGAAATGAGAGGTAGCCGTAGCTCGAATCGTCATCCTCGGCATAAGCAAGGCGCTCCGAGCGGCTCGCGGAGCCTCCGGCACCTCAAATCGACCGTTCGTCGTCTTTGAGGCGTCACCGTCATGCACGCGGTCGCGCGAGCGGTTGCGGCGACCCCCGCGGTCGCCAACGGCGCGCGTCCCCGGGGCCCCTCGAATAATCGTCGACACCGCTTCAACCGCCCGGCTGGCGCGGCGACTCCGGGGACGACGCGGCGCTCCCGATGGAACAGCGATGCCGCTTTCGATGCCACCCTGAGGGAGCGTGTCGTCGCGATGGCCAAATTCGCCCCCAGCACCTCCGCGATTGGCGCCTCGGAGGGCGATCGTGTGACGGGATCCGAGGCAGGCGCCGTTAATGGAACGGAGAGGGAATTATCGTACAACGGCGCCTCCTCCTCCGCGGCGTCGACCGATGAGTGGATCTACCCCGACGACGAAGATGAGGAGGAAGAGTGGGATGAGGAACCCGACCCATACCCGTGGGCGTTCCCGGTCACATCCGCGGCCGCGCTCGCGGCGTGGTCCGTCTACGTGCGCAAGAAGAAATTCGCCGATGAGGCCAAGCTGTCGAAGCGTGAGCGGGCCAAGCTGCAGAAGGAGCGCGAGGCCAAGGCCAAGGAAGCCGAGGCGCGCAAGGGGCCCGTGGACGATCGCCCGCTCAAGGTTCGCTACAGGGAGATGCGCGCCGCGCAGATCGCCGCGGAAGAGGCCAAGGAACAGACTGCCGCCGCCGCGAGGGCGGCGGAGGTTGAGGAGCTGCGTAAGGTTGCCGAGTGGCAGAGGAGGGTCGACGCCGAGCAAAGATCCGAGCGCATGCAGGAGGCGCTCAAGCGTGAGGCTAATCGTAGGGCGTGGATCGAGACGGCGAGGATGGAGGCGCTCGCGCTCGAACGCCAACGGGAGCAGCGGCTCGCCGAGGCGAAGCGGCTCAAGGATGCCGAGAATTCGTCACCGAAATCGGAGAAACAACTTCGCAAGGAGCGCGCCGCCGAGGAGAAGAGGGTCGCCGCCGAGGAAAAGAAGCTGGCGGAGGAGGCCGCTAAGGCCAAAGCCGCGGCCGCGAAGGCTGCCGAGCTCGCCAAGGAGAAGAAAGCGGCGGACAGGGCGCGAGCGGCGGAGCTGAAAGCCGCAGCGAAGGAGAAGCTCAAGCAGGTTTCTGACGCGAAGAGGCGAGCCGAGGAGGAGGCCAAGCCCACCGCGGAGAAGCTCGCAGCCGACGCCAGGGCCCGCCTGGAGGCTCAACGCATCAGGGACGCCGAGATTAAGGCGGCTAAGGCGGAGGAGGCTGCCGCCAAGCAGGCGGAGGCTGCCGCCGCGCGGGATAGGCTCGTTGCCGAGCAGCGCGCTCGCACAGCCGACGATAAAGCTGCGAACGACGCCAAGGCCAAGGCGGCCCGGGAGGTGAACATGGTGCGGGCGAAGGAAAAGGCGGCTGAGGTCAAGGAACAGACCAAGACCAAGGCGGCCGAGGTCAAGGAGCGCGTGCAGAGGGAGGCGGCGGAGACGGCGGCGAGGGCCAAGGCGGCGATGGATAAGGCTGGCGCCGAGGCGGCCAAGGCTAAGGCGCAGGCGATGGAGCGGGCAAAGGCGGCCGCGGCGAAGGCGAGGACCAAAGCCAGCGAGGTCAAACAGGCAAAGCCGGTCGCTGAGAAGCCAAAGTCCGATCCCAAGGCTGAGGCTGCAAAGAAGGCTGAGGCTGAAAAGAAAGCCAAGGCTGAGGCTGCGAAGAAAGCCGA
>CEPC01002484.1_pt1 | contig 10326 bp, 12 predicted proteins | sample 530651 | NCBI WGS metagenome assembly CEPC01 (sample SAMEA2620828, study PRJEB7988) | marine metagenome | biome: marine biome (ENVO:00000447); feature: deep chlorophyll maximum layer (ENVO:xxxxxxxx); material: "saline water (ENVO:00002010), including plankton (ENVO:xxxxxxxx)" | depth 65 m | reverse complement strand
ATGAGCGTGAAGGTTTGCGTCTCGACTTGTTGAATACCTTTGATGGCCCCAACTTCCTTGAGGAAATCAGCTTCCGGTGCGAAGCCAGCAGCTTCCCATTCACCGAAAGAGTCGCCATCCAAAGCCACGATGACTTTGAAGTCCATGCATCCACCGCAAACGACTCTTTGAACGCTCTTGACGCCCTTGACCGCCTTCACAGTCGCGAGTTGCTTTTCCAAGGCTTTTTGGGCAGCGGCTAAAGAAGCCTTGTCGTCATCCTGGGACCATTTCATGCGCCATTCGCGAGCAACCGTGTCGAATTCTATAATTTGGAGCATGTGTATAGATTTTGTTTTTAGTGAGTTTAAGAAGAGAGTGATGCTATAACACGAAGCAGACAACAACAACAACAACAACAGTAATAATAACAGCTCCCAGAGTTGTAAAATTTCCCGGGGAAAAAGAGAAAAAATGAGAATACAAAGAATAACGTACCGACGCCTTCCGTTATGGTAACCTGTGTGTGTGTGTGTTCGTGAAGGATAGGCATTGTGTGTTTGGAAAGAGAGACAACATAAAGTTAGTTGCAAAGAAGAAAGACAAACCGACCGATCACAACTTTTCGTAACGAGAAAAAAAAAATCCCTTCTTCATCGTGAAAGTAATCGTGTGCACGTGTGAAAAAAGATGACGTTTTTCACGACGATGTTTACGCACAGCTTTAGTCATGACCGATCGTTTAGTGGTGGTAGTAGTTCTTTGCGATTTGGAGAAAGTGGTGCGCACGGATGCCGCGAAAGACGAGCGTAAGATGGCTGAGGACATAGAGTGAGTATATTTTGTGGTGATTCCTTTAGTAATTTAATAGGGCTACGGGCTACGAATAAAAGTACTGGTACGGTACCACACGTGACGTGTCGACAGAGGCTAAAAATGTAAAAAAATGTGCTGTTCTAAAAGCTGCCAATTCACGACGTCCTATTTTGGAACACGAATTGTAATTCTCAAACGCCACTTTCCTTATTTAAACGCACGAAAACACGCACACAAACGAACGAACGTCGTCATGGTATCTAAAATGATGGAAACCGAAGAAGGAGACGAAAAGAAGAGCAAGACGCCGCCGACGAAGAAGAAGAGCGTGTTAGAGAGATTGGAACCGACGAAAACGAAACACTCCTCGGTACGAAAAGGAAATCAACAGAATCGACACAGTTCACCAACTTTTTATAACAATAATAGCAACAACAGAGGGGTAAGAGGAAGAGGGAGAGGAAGAATGAGCGGGTTCTTCAACAGAGGATTCGGCAGAGGTGGTGGGAGAATTGGGTTTCGTAATAATAGCAACAGATTGGCCGCATCGCTTTCAAACCAATTCCCAGCGAAGAAAGAAAGTGAAACAGGAGACGTGGTTGTCCAAGCTTATGGAGCTGTCATCATTCGCATATCCACGACCGGTGAAACGAGGATTTATAGGGAAGGCATCGAGGCTAAAAACTACGCAAAAGCTCTGAAAGTCATGAATGAACATTTAAAGAAAATCGGTTTCTCTATCACGCCGTCAAACGAGGATGGTACTACCACAGGCGCCGGCGCCGGCGATAGTTGTATGGTCGATCAAGAAGGAGGAGGAGGAGGAGGAGGAACTCCTTCTCCTCGGTGGAGCGTTTCTGGTATGAAGAAATTCATGTTATTTGTCGAAGGCATGATTTTACCACCACCTCCGTCACCAGGCCCCGGAAGAGGTTTAGCACTCCTCCTACCAACGAAGGTGTAGCGACTTTTGCACACATCAAAATGTAGTATAGTGTTAGTATCATTATATATGTATTTATGTATAGGCCATGTCATGTGTCCTCAATCTCCTCGAATAAGCCAATTGAATCGGTCGAGAGAATGATCTCGTCTAAGTCTACCATGTTTACGTTCGTCGCCATCGTTGCAGCTTCCATTTTCAATCCTTCCAGAGCGAACGCGACTAAAGCTCGAGCACTTTTCCTATTCTGACGTTGCGCGGCGACAACGTCCGCAAATGCAATCTCGCCAGTTCTAGACGCGGAGGAAGCAAAAGAACGCAAACTTCCCACACCAGCGTTGTTGTTTGTTGGACGCGAAACGATGCCAGTGCCGTTGTTGTTGTTGTTGTTACAGAAAATTTGTTCTTGTCGCGACGACGACCTACTATTACTACTACTACTACTACTATTAATGTTATTGCGACTAACATTACCACCAAAACCACCACCACCGCGCGTAGATGATGGTGGTGACGATTGTGTTCGCATGAATCGAGCCATGTGTCGCGAAACGTTGCTTATTCGGTAAGACATTTCTGTTTTTTCCTTTCTTATTCGTTCGTTCGTTCGTGTTTTGAAGCCAACGCCAATATAAAAGGCCAAATTTATATAGGATGATAGAAATGATAGGGGCTTAAAGAGCAAAGAGAGCGACAAATGACAAACACAAAGACAAAGGCTGAGACCCAAAAAAAAAATAGAGAAAGACGAAAGAAGCCAAAACAAACAAATTTCTCGTCACTTATATAAACGCAATAGAGTAGCGTCTTTTACCTTTACATATCATACGTACAGAATGGTTAAATTTTTGAAAGGTACGGTCGACTGAAAGAATGAATTCGCGATGTACGACCTATGGAACTACTCGCGACGCGCGTGACGCGCGCCGATTCCGATTTTTTCTCAAGAGAGAGGAAGCCCTTTATTACGCTTCAAGGCGGGGCTTTTCCGGTTCGAAATCGCGCACTGTGTTGTTCACTGAAACAGCAGACGCTCGTAAGAGTGGTCAACGTAACGCTCGAATATGTTTTTGATCCGACTACGTGTGTTTGTGGATGATACATCGTTCGCACGTGCGACAGTTCCGACCAAAGCTGCCCACATTGCGGCTCCCAAAGTTGGTCCCAACTGGTCGTACGAGACACATTTCCCTTTTTTCCCTCCTTGGAGTGTTCTTCTAAAGTGAAAGCAAACTAACGCGATGGGCCTCTTCTTCTTCTTCTTCTTCTTCTTCTTTTAATACAGGCGGTAAAGTTGTTGTAGTCACCAATGGCCGCTATGCGGGCAAGAAGGCGGTGATTGTCAAGTGCAACGATGAAGGCACGAACGCTCGTCCGTATGGACACGCTTTGGTATGCGGTTTGAGAACTGTGCCGAGAAAGATCACAAGAAAGATGGACCAAAAGAAGCAAGACAAACGATCTAGATGCAAGACTTTCATCAAGTACATCAACTTAAACCATCTCATGCCGACACGGTACTCGTTAGATGTTGACTTGAAGGGGGTCGTGACGCCAGATGTCTTGGATGATGCGACCAAAAAAGTTGCGGCGCAAAAGGAGTCTAAAAAGTTGTTCGAAGAGAAGTTCAAAACCGGCAAAAACCGCTGGTTCTTCACGCGATTGGCGTTCTAATTTAATCTTAGCATATTTGGTAATATAACAAAATCTAGTAGTATAATTTGAAAGGAAGGAAACAACTTTGTGTACGCGCTCGTGCAAAGAATTAATTCTCAAACAAGGTGTTTTTTCCTGCAATTCATTACAAACTTTGCCAGACTTTCGAGCGGGCTTTGGCAGAGGAAGCGAACTTACCTCTCGTAGCTACCGTGCACGTCGAGCTTCCCGTTTTTTCTACGCCTCTAGAAGCCATGCACATGTGCGCTGCAGAGATACAAACCATCACGCCAGCTTCCGCCGTCGTCACGTTGGCGCTACTACCAATAATAACTTTCTCTAAATCATCCGCTAAATCCGAAGTGAGTCGTTCTTGTACTTGTAGACGACTTCCTTGTCTAGATACTATCGCTTGAACTAATTTTCTTTCGAGTGCGAGACCTGGGGAGTGCCAATATGCCACGTGAACGACGCCATGAAAAGGTAACAGGTGATGCTCACACGTCGTCGTCAATACCAAGTCTCGTTCAATCGTAAGTTCGGAGACTTCAGGCGTTTTCGTGGAACTAAAACATCGTCCAAAAACCGACGACGATGACGACGTTGGTGATAAGTTTTGTTGCACAGTATACTCTAAGGAAACGTCTCTTCCGCATACCGAGTCACTCATCATGGAGGCGTAGTTGAATGCGCAACGCGCGAGCGAAAAAGGCTCATCGATGCTTCTGCATATTATATCAGACGATGGCATTCCCTTGTTGATATTCTTGGTATTCTTTTTGTCACTTCTTGTTGAATCGTTCGCTAGTATTGATGTTGACAAATTTGACGGCGACGGCGGCGTTCGTGCTCTTCCTTCGAACGAAGTGTACGATGACAGCGAAGTATCATCTGCCAAAGCAGAGTTGTTATCTCGCATCGCAACGTCGTCATCTTCTTCATCATCATCGTCATCGTCATCGTCATCGTCTCCGCTGCCACTGAGAAGATTTTCGCTACTAGTGTTAGTTGAAGAATAGATTGCTGATTTTAAACCAATCGCGTTGAGAAGTCGGACCGACGCTTCGAGAGCTTTTTTTGGCGGAGCTTTCAAACTTCCCCGCTCTGAAGACGGCGACGCGCTCATCCGCAAACTGCTCGAAGGCGACGAGGATTCTTGCATCTTTGCGCGACCCATACCTAGTAATCCTTCAAATTCGGTCCATCTCCCTTCGCAACACTCTTCGTCCTCATATTCATCCGCATCGTTCGTCATAGACGAAGGATGATCAAACTTCTCTCTGCCACTACTGCATACACTCAAACATCCAATGCCATGACGACTCACGATTCTAGAGGATGCCAAGTTTGCATCATCTTTTCTTGGTCCTAATTGCGTGGTTTCTAAGACGACTCCAACACCGGAAGCGCATGCAACTTCTCCAACGGCTTCCGCAATTTCTCGCGCTAAACCTTCAGGATTCTGCATTCTTCGAGCAAATACTTCCGCTACGCGCGCAACTTTACTTAATCCAAGAATGTATCCGTCTTTTGGAACGTAACCTATGTGCACGACGCCGTAAAAAGGCATCATAGAAGTCGAGGATGTGGAAAATATTGGAACGTCGCGCACTAAAATTATAGACGCGTCTTCTCCTTCTCCTTGTTGTTGTTGTTGTTGTTGTTTCATTTCTACGTTTTGCGTGCTTTCGTCATCCTCTCCGCTTGAATCCTTTTTCTTCGTTATCGGTCTCGACAGTGTGGGCTCTTGAAAGAGTGCAGTACCGAGCGCATCGCGGGCAGTTTTTCCGTATCCTTTCATAGCAAATAGCATAGCCTTCGCGACTCGTTTCGGAGTATCCAAGAGACCTTCGCGTTTAACGTCCTCGCCAAGTCCAGCGAGTAAATCTCTCACGCACTCTTCCACGAGGTTCATGCGTCGCTCTTTCGAGACGTCGTCTTCTTCCTCCCCGAGAGTTCCTCCCTCACAGTCAACGATGATGGCGTCTCCCCGTTCAGCTTCGTCTCGCATGAGAGACGAGGACCTTTCCGAGGAGTTTTTTTCGTCGTCCTCGTACTCTATTTCCTCATCTGCAGCAAAGCCATCGTGGCGCTTCTCCTTTCTTCGTTCGTCGATTTCCACCGCACAATCTTTTCTATACATATATCCTTTTCTAAAACCATCGGCGGTCGTTATCGTCGTTGTTAACGCCGCGGCGACTCTCGTGGAATCTTTATACTCCTCCATCATCACCTTTATCTTCGAAAGACCTAAACAATACGACGATTTTGTGGGTTATGATAAAGGAAAGGAGCGCCCCGAATACTGTCGTCGTTTGTTGTCTGCCATACATATACAACCGTGGCATGTCAAAAGACAAAAAAAAAGACCAAAAAAAAAATTCCTGGACACAAAACTCCCTCTTCTTTGCTCTTCCTCCGCCGTCAAAATTCCACTCTTTTTTCCCTTGAAAACTTTGAAAGTGTGCCTTGCCTCTCGACTTCACTTGACGAAAAAAACGAAAAAAAAAGATAGAACAACACCAACAAAATCTATAAATTAAGCGAGAAGTGTGAAAAAAGGTGCCCCTCCCCCCCGTTTTTCGTCGTCTTCCCTTCTTTTTATAAAGAAGGAAATGGTCGAACGCACGTGAGCACGTCACAATTTTCGGGACGAGCGTACCTCTCGACCTTCTTTTCGACTTTTCTTTCCGCGCGTGCTGCAAGAATAACCACGAGTAATCGTACCTCGTGGCGAGTGAAAAGAAAAAGAAGCGCGAGTGAGAGAGACAGAGAAAGAGAGACAGACAAGACAGACTTCTTTCGACAGACGACGAGAGTAGGATTCAAAGAGATAAGTAGAAAAATATTGTTGTTTTGCTGAACAGGAGTGTACACATATAAAACAATCATGTCTTCTCAAGCGATCTCTTTTAGATCGAAGACGACGATTGACGTCTCTTCCTCCTTGAGAAAGAGTAGCCGCAGAAATATCAGAATGATGACGACGACAACGACGAAAGCGCAGCAAGAACAGCAACGACAAAGACGAATCGTCATCGGCTCAAACAATATCTCATCGATGAGAGTGACGTCTTCACACGCGTTGAGATATCGAGTTGTCGGTAAATCATCGACCGACGAGGATGGATTCTCCGGAGCGGTTGTTTTAGATGTCGATGAGGTACCGGACGAGTGCGATGTTACGAATCCGGACCCGAAAAAGTGCGAACCGGTACGATTGAGGATCGATGACGTGTGGTACGACGCCAGAGGGTGGGCGAAAGCGCATCCAGGCGGTGAAAGATGGATCCACTTCTTTGACGGTAGAGATGCCACGGATGCGTTCTATGCTTTGCATTCGTATGGCCCGAACGGTGCCGATTTAGCCCTTCGAAGACTTAAGAAATTACCAAAGTGCGACCCGCCGGCAGATACTTCCAAACTCCCGAACGAGCGGCAATACGAAATCTCCATGGGTTTCAGAGAATTTAGAAAGAAAATCGAGGCTGATGGGTTTTTTAAGAGAAATGCGTTTAAGGAAATATGGGCATTATCCCAGGTTATTGCTTTATACGGCGTTGGGACGGCGGTCGCGTACTCGCACCCGATTATTGCCACTGTGCTCTTGGCGCTCGGCGCGGTTCAAGCCGGTTGGCTCGGACACGATTACGTCCACGGTAGAGGTAAATTATGCGATTCCATGAGATATATGCCGACTTTGTTAAACGGTCACTCCGTCGAGTGGTGGACGCAAAAGCACTCCATGCACCACACGTTTACGAACGAAGAGGACATGGACGGGGATGTCATGATGGAGCCATTTTTCTATCTCAGACATCCAAAAGAATCCGGACGACCAGACTCTCCCATGCGCAAATGGCAACACATCTACGGTTACCCGTTGTTGTCCATCATGTACTGGCTCTGGAGATCGCACTCTATCAAGGTTGCGTTTAGAGAAAGGAAATGGAAGGAAATTATTCTCATTGGTTTGAACTACGTCTGGTTGGCGACGTGCATGCCGTGGCAAGTCGCTCTCGGTTCTGTCACGTTGGGCGGTTTCATTGTTGGCTCTTTGGTCAGCGCCACGCACCAATCTGAAGAGATTATGGACGCCTCTAGCGCGGGTGAATACGTCGATGGTCAGTTCAGATCTACTAGAGACGCTGAAACCGTCTTTGGTCCGCTCGAAACATGGATTTGGGGTGGAATGGACACCCAGCTCGAGCACCACCTCTTCCCAAGTATGCCGAGATACAATTATCACAAATTGCGACCTATTTTGAAAGCATGGGCGAAAGCTCAAGGTATTTTGTACCGATCGAGCCCGTCGACGACTATTATTGCGGATAACTGGAAGACTCTCGATAGAATCGCTCATCAAGCGTAAGAAAGAAACGCGCCTCCGGAATTATTCTACGAGAGAGAAGTGCGCAAAATTTACGAGTGTAAATGATAATACTACTAATAATTTTAAACTATGATTTTAGGAATCGGAATCGAATACGTTATGGAAGAGATGACAAAGGCAAAAGGGAGGATTCGTTATTTCGATGAATTGTGCGAGCGCGTGTTGAGTGTGTGTCAGAGAGAGGGCGTGTGTGTATGTGCGGTGTAAGAAATAATTCATATTCGTAAAAACAAAATTCAAACAAAAATCAAAACAAATGACAAACAATTTTTCGTTCTTTTTTTTCTGTGCACCGCACGCACGCTTTTTTTTGCCGAACGGCCGACTGCGAAAAAATGCTCCTCTTTCATCTTTCTTTTTTTTTTGCTGCAGACGTGTCACCGTTGTGTGGTGAGTTCAACTCCTACCCGTTTTTTTGGCAAAATTCTGCATTATATTGAAAAGCGCGCTTTCTTTGAAAGCGAAACCATGTTCGCGACGCAATCTTTAACCAAACAATTCAGCGCGACGGCGACGTGTTCGTTCACGCGCAAGCAACAAAAGCAATCCCGACGACGAGACGGGAACCAAATCGCGCGCGCGTCGTCTACTAATGTTGAAAAGCCAAAAGATTCTCCTTCACCAACTTCTTCATCTTCATCATCATCATCATCATCATCATCGGCGTCTTCCGCCGCAGCCCCGCCGACCCCACCGAAAAAAGAAGATCGCAAAATTGTCAACGGTCAGGACGTGCCATCTTTCGAGGATATTTCCACCGCGCACTTCCGAATCAGTTCAGGTACTTTCTCTCTCTCTCTTTGTTTTAGGATATAAGGAAATCGTCGTCTTTTGAGCAAAGGGGTGCCACTAATCTCTCTTCACGAAAGGGGAGAAAAAACGCAGCTTCTTCTTTTCTTCTCCCAAAGGACGCCCCCGGAAAGGGATGTTTTTAGGGAGGTGCCCAAAAAAGAAAAAATACGAATGAAAACAAAAACACTAACTATTCGCTCTTGTGTATATATATCCAAATCAAAATAAACAGGTGTGGTCAGAACGAGATGCGTCGAGTCTCACGCCATGTCCAAGGCCACGGGAAGCAGAATTTTCTTCAAGCACGAGTGGGAGCAACGCACCGGGAGTTTCAAGGAAAGAGGCGCGAGAAACGCTTTGATGTCTTTGTCAGATGCTCAGAAGAAAAAAGGTGTCGTCGCCGCATCCGCTGGTAACCACGCGTTGGCGTTAGCCTACCACGGCTCTAATCTTGGCATTCCAGTTACGGTTATTATGCCTTCGATTGCCCCGTTGACGAAAATTACCAAGTGCAGAGACTTAAACGCGAGAGTTATCCTCCACGGCGCGACGATTGCAGACGCCGCAAAGTACGGTAAAGAAGAGTACGAAAAGAAAGAGGGTTTGAAATACATTAACGGCTTCGACGATTTTGAAATTATCGCTGGTGCTGGTTCAATGGCGCTTGAAATTTTGGAAGACGTCAAAGACGTGGACGCCATCGTCATCCCGGTTGGAGGCGCCGGTTTGATCGCCGGTTGCGCCTTGGCCATTAAAACGCTAAAGCCAGATTGTTTAGTCGTAGGCGTTGAAGCCGATCGATGCCAATCCATGAGTGCTGCGTTAAAGGCTGGGAAACCAACGCTAGTTCCTTCTGGAGCTACTTTAGCGGACGGTTTGGCAGTACCAACCGTGGGACCGAGATCCTTCGAGACGTGTAAAGATTTGATCGATATCATGGTGACGGTTTCAGAGAGAGATATCGCGACTGCTCTTTTGCGATTAGTAGAGTTGGAAAAACTCGTCCAAGAAGGTGCGGGTGCCTCGGGCTTAGCTGGTATTTTGGCGAACAAGATACCGCAATTGAAAGGTAAAACTGTTGCGGTTGCGTTGTGCGGAGGTAATATCGATACGAGCACACTAGGATACTGCATCGAGCGCGGCTTGGTCGCCGACGGGAGACTCATTAAATTTGAAGCCGTCGTGAGCGATCGTCCAGGGGGTATTTCGGGGTTATGCGCGGTCATCGCCGAGGCAGGAGCGAGTATTAAGCACATTAACCACGACCGCGCGCGTCTCGGCGAAGAAAGCCACTCGGTGTTGGTCACAGTGGAGTGCGAGTGCACCGGTCCGGATATGGCAAAGGACTTGATCCAGCGCTTGGACAAGAACTATAAAATCGTCAGTGCAAGCATGTTGTAAAACAAGAATTCAAGGGAGAAGGAGACGAGGAAAAGTCCACGTATCAATAATGTTCTTGTTGTTGTAATCTTAATATAAACGGGGAAATCATCATTTTATCAAAAATTACTGAAGTATCGTCAATATCATACACGTATAAAACGACCTTTGATGATTTTGAGGAGGAAAGCATCGTATTAGAATACAAATGTAAGTAAGGTTTTGTCTAGAACTCTAAAAAAGCCAAAAAACCTGTTTTTAAAAAGTGCCTTTCGATCGAGAATGCGCTGCTAAACAAAGCATGAACTCGATCCCGATTTATCTATAGTCTTAACTACACGCCAAAAATCGGAAAAAAGTGCGTCAT
>CEPC01135214.1_pt1 | contig 10330 bp, 11 predicted proteins | sample 530651 | NCBI WGS metagenome assembly CEPC01 (sample SAMEA2620828, study PRJEB7988) | marine metagenome | biome: marine biome (ENVO:00000447); feature: deep chlorophyll maximum layer (ENVO:xxxxxxxx); material: "saline water (ENVO:00002010), including plankton (ENVO:xxxxxxxx)" | depth 65 m | reverse complement strand
TGAGTAACCTTTTCCTGTAGAAATGGGTCAGGTTTATCTGCCATGTTCTGATTATTAACTATAGTGCGTAAAGAATAATCTCTATACTGTTGTTCAAGGCAACGACATAATTTTTCTGTCCACTTAAGTACGTTGACTTTTTGAGTTGCTTGATGAAATACTAAATTTGACATTGTGTTTTAATAATTGTGTTTGAAATAAAGATGTGGAGCAGAGGAACAAACACAAACCCTCTCTCCACATTTTTATCATACTATATTTTGTAGTTTAGGCAACCTACTGTGTGACACCACCTTAACTGTCACACTAATTTCTACCTCTGTTGCTTTTTGACTTTTTGAACAACTGAATGTCATCAGTTCCAAATCTTCCTTTCGCCTCTGTAAGGGCGTCAGAACCAAATGGAGATATACTCTCAAACTCTGTAGAGAATAATCTATTATTCTGAATAACTTTTGCTGTCCAAAGTGCCATAACCTTAAAATATAGGGTGCGAGAAACAAAATCCAGTTACTGCAGCCGTTACAAAGTATCGGTGCTGTCAGATGGATTTGTTTCCCATGTATCTAATATACAACCATATCATGCCAGTGTCAAGCATCAAATTCTTTAGAAATTATAAAGGCGTCATATCTCTCTTTTGGCGTCAGTTGAGTGACTCTCCAACCATAATCGCCATTGGTTACAACTGTTGGCATAATATTCATAGAGATAGTTACTCTGTTGTCGCCTTTATTCTCTTCATAACCATGTGTTGTATGAGAGGGGAATAGTATCAGTTCGCCTTCCTTAGCATAAACTACTTCAGTTTGATTAAATTCTGTATGTTTTTCTTTTAATAGATGTATGACAGGGTTGGAAGGCATATAATGTCCATCTTTTGTAAATGCAGTTGGGCAGTGTCCTTTTTCTGCATCAAAATTGACATAATACACGCCAGATATGAGAGAATTAGAATGATGATGTTGGTGCTGGAATCCTCCTGTATTAGAAACATTAAACCAACTATCTGTAACTTGTACTGTCTCAGGTATATACTGTCCTTGAACTTCTTTAGCATAGGTTTCTGCCTGTAATTCACACCAATTTCTAAACTTGCCGTATCTCTCATCATTTGCCAATACTGAGTAATGTTGAATATGTTTTAATTCTTCATTTGCAGTAAATTTTATAGCATTTTCTTCTTGTTCTTTTACCTCTGATAATATAATATCCTTAATATCGTTATGAAAGGGATAAGGTATTATCGCCACTGCTGTTGGTAGTATGTGTACGACTTCCATTAACCACCCCACACTTGTTTTACAAACTCTGGAGGCAACATTTCTTTTGCCACACCTGACGTATTAAAACTAACTGTAATCCTATCGCCATCAGTTTTATTAACTCTACTTCCATGTTCTAACCATGACGGAAATAGATACAGGTGATTCTCTTTTATGGGCACATCATAAAAGTAGTCACCATATATGCTGTCCTTGATAAAGTGTTGACACATCATATACTGTTGTAACGGCGATACAACATAAAAGTTTCCACAATCTCCCTCTGGTAATTTTATATAATATGCACCACTCACAACACTTGACTCATGCCTGTGTCTCTCTGTAAATCCACCCTTTGGCAAAACATTATACCAACCACCACTAATCACGCATGGCCAGTTGCCCATTTTGTCAGCATAATGATTTAAACACTCTTGAAATGCTTTGAGTATATCTTGTGATGCAGGGGCGCCCAGTGGGTCGAAACCACCATGTGAACTCACGCCATTGACCGCTAGAGAGTGTCCTCTGTGCATATTATCTTCTATACCCTTCATTATATGGTTTCTGAACTCATCAACGCCAGGCGCTCCTGTGAGATCATACTCTTCTAATAATACAGGAAATAAATCCATTCTACCACTTACTATAATCTATGTTCAGCACCACTCTTAAATCAGAATCTGTGCAAGATGTACCAGCATGAGCAAAATTACTAGGGAATAGAACTGCTCTATTCTCTTTTGAATCTACTTGTTGCCCGTCCTCAAAATATGTATATCCGTTATTATCATTCATATACAAGACGCATATATTATGATTTGGAACATCATTTATATCTTGTCCAGTAACATCATAATGTAGAGGTTTCTCTTGTATGACTTCAGTTCTTGCTGTTGCATTAAACTTTACCCTGTATAATCCTATTGGGTTAAGTGTAGCAAATATTGGTTTGACTAAGTTATAAACATCAGATATTGGCATGAGATCATTATACAAACAATGTGAAAATTGTGGGCAATTATCATCATCGCTTACTGAGTTAGGCATATAATACCATGGCATTTGCCCACTAAAGATATAATCCTTAATGGGCATAAACACCTCAGTTGGTAGGAAGTTATCATAAACTTCTATTTTCATACTAGATACTGTTTTTCATAGTCGGTCAACTCTTCGGGAACTAACTCTTCAAATATATTATTCTGTACGAATCTAGTTTGTGTCTGGTCATAGAGTCTAATACCAGCCTCTTCATATTTTCGTAAAGTAGGAACAAGAATAACAAAATTGTTATTATTATTTGAAGTAAAGTTCTTTAGTACGTCGTTTTCTGTCCTAGTGATCTGTATTGTTTGGCAACATATAAAAAATAACTGTTTGAATTTTTCATATTCTGATAACCAAATCTCAGGTTGATCGTATATCATTCTTGCAACAAATTGTGGCGATAATATATGATCTCTAGTAGGCCTTTTGTTCTTTGGTAATCTCATGGCTTCCACACTAATATAAGGTAATTGGTTTGGATAACCGCAAGAATGTACTTGGTCATAGAACACTCTTGTCAATGAAATTTTCTTGGCTGCCGTCTGGGCATCTACCCAACGACCTTTCTTACTTGCTGCCTCCATGGCGTCGAAGGCAGTTTCAGAGAAATCTTCCCATCTTTTAGTCATTAGTAGAATAAGTTAGGGTTATCACGTTGTGAGATTTGTGGGAGAAACCAAAACTCAATCTTACTATAATCGAAATGAGTCAACTGATCAAATTGTTCTGGTTTTGTATTAAGTGTTTTTAATGCACTCAACATAAGCTCTACTTGATCTTTAATCATTTTGTTCTTCTTATAGTCTCTGATGTCTATGATGTGATCAGCAGAGTTCTGTAAACAATCAGCCATTACTACAACTTTGTTTACACCTTCAAAACCCAAAAGTTGAACACAAGCTTCAAAACATCTTCTATCATAGTCTCCATCTTTTACACCCTTAGCACCCGAACCTGACCCCTTGAATCTCCAAGGCAAGTAAACTACACCATTGGTAGAATTGCCTTTCATATCTTTAAGATATGGTGTAATTCTGGATTCAATTGGTGTTTTTGCTAAAGTATTGTTAATGACTTTCATGTTAACTAAATGAAAGTTTCTGTCATTACAAAACTCTTCTTTTTTCTCTACAGTATAGTTTGTGGTAACTGGTATGTGACCACTTAATTCCATAAGTTTGTTTCTGTAGAAAGGGAATTTGTCAGCAGGGACTAAGTTATCTTTAAAAATATCGTGAATTAATCCAATATTTTTGTCTGATTGATCACTGACATCAATCTCTTCCATTTTACACAATTTATAAATTGTGATAATATCATCTTCGGGTTTGCTGTAGTTCTTAATGAACGTAACTGCTGTCTTTCTTTTAGGATTATTTTCTAATCCCCAAGCAGTTTGTTTCCAATAAGCTGCTCTTTTTCCACCAGCTTTGTGGAAACTAACAACAGCAACAAAGAATTTTATTTCGCCATTGATTACTTCAGTACGAGTAAATTCTTCTGGGTTTAGAGAGTATAGAATATTTGCCTGTTCATTACCAGCTCTTCTTGTTTTACCAGCGTATTGTTGAAGTCTTGTAGTTTTCACACTCATTTCTCCATTTGGAGAAACAAATAAGTATGGTTCACATTCTTCTCTAGTAAAGATAGCCCAAGGCTGCTCCATAGCAAATGAGAATGAGTTATTCAAATAACTATCTGCAAACTCGTTTACATCATCTGTTTTAGTACCATTTTTCCTGACGTTTTCAGGCATACCATTTTTATCTAAGGTATAACCTAATTGGTTATCATCTTTAGTTGATACTTCAGCCCAACCAAGAAACTTAACTGCTGGAACGTCTTTATTTAATACAGAATAAGGAGTTGGAGCGATATTATTGAGAGTTGCTAAGTTTACCTTCTTTAAAAAAGAATCTACTTCCTCTTGTGTAAAAGGAGGGTATAGGAAGGGAGGTTGGGCTTCAATTTTTATTGGTACAACCCCAGACTTAGGAGCTCTTTTTGCCTCCTCTTTGGTTATTTCTGTGATTTCCTCATTAGAAAATTGAGCAAAATCCTCTGTTGTGTTGTTTTTGAATAAGTTAAACATTTTTCGATATTAAGAACGTGTAAATGAAATGACTCTATGGTCGGAAACGTCTTATGTACTCTAGAATGACATAGCCAAATCTGTTTGGCAAGGGATTAAATTATATTTGTTAATATCCTGACAGATGTTGCCTTTTTATTTTGTTGTGTTATTTTCTTTTTCATTTTCAAGAATCTGTAACATTTCTAAAGCACCTTGAACTTTTAAAAATTCTTCTTTCTTAAGTTCAAATGATTGTTGAATTTCTTGTATCTCTGTTTGTAGCTGAGTTGATCTTTGCATCAATTCGTCTTTATGGCTCATAATTAGTAAATTGCTCTCCACTATATATTCTACCACAATAAATACTATTGTCAAATAGTATATTTTTCATGGACTTGACCAATCATAGTCCTGAGCAAGAGGCCATTGACTATGAGATAGCCTCTAATCCAGAACTACAAAAATCAGCGTTGGCTGCAGAACCAAAGTTTGCCTGTTGGCATGAAAAAGTTTACAAAACTCTTGCGACTGTGGGCGATTTCATGTGTTATGTATGGTACTATGATGATAACTACAACCCACTTGAAACAACTGAGGGAACTAAGAGAATCCATATAGTAGGGTCTGAACAACGAATCGAGGACGAAATAGAGATAAACAAATATCTTGGCATATCTGACGCAGCATTCACTGAGGGTGTGATATATGTCAATGCCATTATAAGACTCAATGGAACTACTTTCCAGAATAATAAAGATTTAAAAGACTGTGTGAAATATATGTCAGGTGTGGCAAATCATTATGGAGCATCTAAGGATAAGATAGTTTGTATTGACCCACTTGATAACGATAAAATGTATGAAATGAGTTATGACGTATTATCATCAAAAACTTATTCTGATGTATCTAACAACTCTTTAAGTGATTTTACATCAATAGCAGTAGGTGGTGGTACTCTATCCACATCATACAGTACAGTTCTTGGTTCTGGGTCTATAACTTTTAGTGCAATCAAATCTAATTTTGGTTCAACTAATGATAATAATATAGACAAATATCATAGAGGAGAGAACATAGCAGATATTACCCAAAATCAGGGTGTACCTATAGCTGGAGAAATATCATTCAGTGATTTTAGAAATGTTGCCAATGGAATCACCGCCAATGCAAACGGAAATTGGATGCACTTACAGGCCAGATGGGAGATCTTCGGGGATGCCGCTTGGACTTCACCAATCAAAAAAACTCTTAACTTAACTGGTAATGTTGGGCCAGCTGATGCAAATAACCCAGCAGTCAGAATAAACTCTGGAGGCGGAGGCGAGATTACTGTCAATGTATTGTCTGGCGGTACTGTTGTAAGAGGTTGGCCAGGCAATGGAGGTGCAGGCAATAATAATGGGCAAGCTGGAGGAACAGCTATGGTTGTCTCCACTCCAATAAAAATGCCAACAACTCACTTTAATGGACGAGTTGGTGGCGGAGGAGGCGGCGGCGGAGGCGGCGGCCAAGGTGGAGGCGGAGGTTCAGGCGGCCATAACGGAAATCGTAGATGTAATCCAGGCTTCTGTTGGAGCACTCATCAATATTGTCACAACAATGGTGGTTGTGGCGGTGGAGGTGGCGGTGGCGGCACTGGCGGTAGAGGAAATGGATATTACTATGACTTTGGTAACAACTATTGGGTAGACACTCACAACGCTGGACTCGCTGGTGGTCAGGTAGGTTCTCCTGGCTCAGCTGGAGGAAGTAGGGCAGGCACTGGCGGTCAAGGTGGCACTGGCGGTGCTGGAGGTGCTCTAGAAACTAAAGGTGCAGATGGTGCTCAGGGAGGCACAGGCGGTTCTGGAGCGGGTCAATATGGTAGTTGCGGAGTTGGGTGTAATGGAAATAGAAGTGGTAACGTAGGTCAAGGCGGCAACGGAGGAGGCGCAGCTGGAATTAAAGTTCAGACCACTAATACTGGTAACGTAACTCTTACTTAATATCCGTATAATATTTCTACTTTAAATCCGTCAGCTGTCGCTGTAAGGATATTCATGGCATATAGTGCGTCATGGTAGTGATGTTCCCATGCAGATATTTCATCTTTCCATATATCAGGTATCCACGATCCATTTTTAATTTTGGATATTGTTTCTGTGTGCAATAATTCTTTATTTACAGTCTCTCCCTCCAAATATTCATTATTACTTTTTTCATATCGAGGAGAAAGAGCATAACCTAACTCTTTAACAAGACCTGTTGAGTTAAACTCTACAAATATCTCAGCATTATTATTCTCATCTAGTAATATATCTGAGGTTAGGTCTGATGCTGACTGTAATGACTGATATAATTTAGTATTAGATCTAGTCCCCAAGAACTTAAAGACCTCAGCAGATACAGTTGCGTTAGATATTTTCTTCAAACCAATTCTCAAAGACTGATTTGGTTTACTAATTATAGTTGTATTCAGTTCATAATCATACTCATCTGAACCAGTATTTTCTAAGAGATTTAATAACTCTTTTAACTTGGTAGTATCACTATAACCAGTCACATCTGTTGCCAGTTGACATAATGAGTCAATAGTGGGAGCAAACAGTGGTACTGGTTCGTATTGTAAATATTCTTCTATTGGAGCATCGAGTTTACCAGCCTCGTAAAATACTCCCTTCTCATGTAACAAATATTTAAAAACTTTATTGTTTAATATTTGTCCGTCAGGTAACTCATACTGTTCTGTACCACTAGGAACTGTAGACTCAAATCCATATTTGGTTGGCTCTGTTGGATTTGTTTTAAACATACCCATTCTTGAGGGCAACAAATTTATCTCTCTTATGTTATCGACATCAGAAGTTGTGAGCAAATTAGGAAATTGCCCTGAGTTTGAAAACTTTACTAAACTTTCTAAGTCAACCATTGCTCTCCTTTTTGATACGAAAACCAGACAATAACAGAATATCTTGTGCCTTTAGTTACAGGCTTTATCTCATGTGGATATAAAAAATTACTGGGAAAAACATGAATACTATTCTCATGTTTATCTATTGCGTGTTTATCCCAAAAAACAACTTCACCGCCCTCATAATCCTCATTTATGTTGTATGAGACAGTCACAGAGCCTGCATCAGCGTCCGAGTCTGTGTGCATAGACAAGTAACCAGTATCGGGATATTTGCATAACCAATATCCTGAGTATTTATTAAAGACAGGCGGGTTTGGTGGATTGATCTCCGCATAACCTTTATATATTTTTGGCATAACTCTCATCATGGCCTTGTGAACCAAATCATACAATTCGCCAGTTACCACAGAATTATCTTTTAATAATAAAGAGTCACATTCAATATCCTCTGTAGGACTAGACAATAGTATTTGACTACGATACCCATTCATATCATAGTAATGTGATTCATCATTATCATATCCAGCTTTATAGTCTGGAAATTCTATTCCTTCACATATTTCGAGTAATCGTCTATGATCGACTCCAGAAAGAACATTCCCAAAATGAAGGATATAGTCCAGTAATTCCATTCAGTCATTCTACTCCGAGACAAGTTGGTGGTACGAAACCAGATAAAGAAACTCTTGGTCTATCTTTATACCAGCCTTTCTTTATAATGGCACTATGCCATATGTAGGAGGGAAATATTATTAACCTATTGAACTTCATAGGAACAAAATGTACTTCCTCAAACACATCTTCCATTAACATAGAATCACAATCAATGAGTTCAGTTGATTTTTTCCTAAAATCATATGTCCACTCTTTTAAAGCCCAATACTCCTCTGTTCTTTTAAATGGTTGAGAAACGTGCTCCATGTTTGTCAATCCACAGGCATTATGATGAAAGAATGAAGTTCCGCCTTTCATGTCCTCCTCTGGGTTCAAATATAATACTGTGGCATATACTGCCGAATCAACGTGAGGTTGTATTGATGCTCTCTTTACCTCTACATCACTATGCACTGCATTTAGTTGATAAAAAGATTCTATTTGTTTGGGATCTATATTTTCAAAATCAGTACACTTCTTTATCAGATACCCTGTAAGGTAATCCAGCTCTTTCAGTTGAATTGGAAACTTACCTACAGGGCCAGGAAATACTATGTCTGGGTGACTGTCATTAATTTTTAAGGGCAATTTTCCAACAATATTCTCTAGGAATAGTTGTGGATTTTTTAGTACATTGTCCACCACGATCACATGATGTGTGTCCAACATAGTAACTTCATAATGAACATCATCAGAGACTTGTAGAGTCTCCTCATCAATTACATTCAGATTCATGATAAACTTTTTAAATATTTATTGAGCCTTTAGATCGTCAATCTCTGCCTTGAGTTCCTTGATGGCCTCTATCAATACAGGTACTAATTTCTCATACTTGACAGTTAAGAAGTTATCATTTGCTCGTTTAGCAACTGCGTCTGGGAATACCTCTTGTACCTCTTGTGCAGATACGCCAAGGTGCCTGCCTTTTGGTAATCTAAGTTCTCTACCCACCTCATTAAACTCGTATGTAAATCCACTAAGTTTGCATATCTTAGCAACAGCACCTTCAATCTGTTCAATATTTTTCTTTAATCTCATGTCAGATGCGAAGGCAGTGATGTCTCCACCGACTGTTAGATTCGTACCATCAAATTGTAAGTTGTTTGATGTTGCAGTTGTATTTGTAGCACTGTTGTATATAATTCTACCAGCTCCACCAGCAACGTTAGTCGCTAGTGTAGGAACTAGAGCGGCAATATTTGCATTAAATGTGCCTGTGACATCAAGGTCTTTGACAGTCATCTTAGTTCCATTGAACTGCAAATCATCATCTGTTGTGGTTGTGTTACTTGCACTATTGTATGGTATTCTATTTGCTCCACCAACCACGTTAGTTGCCGTTGTAGCTGTCAGTGCGTTACCTGTCATTCCGCCAGGAGCAGAGAATGTTCCTGTAACAGTCAGGTTGTTGATAGAAGAATCGCCACTAAATGTAATCTGTGTTCCAGCAGTTAGTCCATTAGGGAAAGCACCTGATCCGCCTTGGAATATACCAGTTGCAGTGATGTCTTTGACTTTTGTACTACCATTACTATCTCTAGACATGATAGAAGCACCATTGGCAGCTGTCCAGTTGCTATCGTAAGTTGTTAACCCATCAAGTAAGTCAGCGTTCAAGTTTACACACTTGACTTGAGATGATGTCTTAATAGGAGGTACGTTAGTTGCGACTGATTCAAACTGGAATGACTTAATTTGTCCAGCAGAACCAGCATCAATACTCATGCTACCAGTAGCACCAGCGTTCAAGGCAGTGATGATACCAACATCAGCGGTGACTTTTGGAGCACAAAGTCCATCACCACCAGGCACCATATTGATTCTCTCTATGGTTGCAGCATAACCAACGATACAAGTGTAGATACCAGCGTTAGCAAATATAGTTAATTGTTGTGCCTCACTGCCTGGAGTTGCAGGGTACTTACTACCGATATATCTTGTAGTTAATCCATCAGAATCAACATCATTAGAGAAGTAAGCATCAGGCCCGATTAAGTCATCAGTGAATGTGATGTCTGTACAGGTTAGATCAGCAATATTTGCAAGTTCAATATCAGCATTACCACCACCAGCAGAAGGAACTGTTAGGTTAGTGATAGTCGCATTTGTAACTGTCTCATTAGCAATAGTTGCGCTGTTAGTTACAGTTAAGTTAGTTACAATTCCAGTAAAGATGTTTGCTTGGTTTACATATTCAGTTCCCACATGAGATAGAGTTGTAATACCAATATCAGAGTAGTTCTTGGAGATAGCTGCATCAGTAACTATAAGGTCTGTAACTATACCAGCCTTAGCATATAGTTGTGTAACTGCTTCAATGACACCTATCGAGGCATTATCGGCATTAACAAATGTACCATTGAATGTACCACCTGTACTCTCAAGGTTTCCAAC
>CEPC01263990.1_pt1 | contig 10363 bp, 10 predicted proteins | sample 530651 | NCBI WGS metagenome assembly CEPC01 (sample SAMEA2620828, study PRJEB7988) | marine metagenome | biome: marine biome (ENVO:00000447); feature: deep chlorophyll maximum layer (ENVO:xxxxxxxx); material: "saline water (ENVO:00002010), including plankton (ENVO:xxxxxxxx)" | depth 65 m | reverse complement strand
TTCTCAATTCCCTTTTCCCAGAATGATTTTATTCTCTCTATTCCATTTTCTAGGCTATTAGGGAAAGCATCAAAAATTCTTGTGTGCCATCCACTTTGAGCACATACTTGAGCGATTCCCGCACCCATTGTACCTGCTCCTATGACGGCTACAGTGCGTACTTCCATAACCATTCGTCATGGTCATAGGAAATAGGTATTGCTCATTCTTCTCTTCCATAAGCAGCAAGAGCAGACTGGAATAACCTTTGTCTTGGAACATCGTGTTCTAGGAAGCATGTGAAAGGAGCAACATCTTTCAATAGTTCAATAGCGCTAACGTATGCTCCGTAGATGAATGGATCAGCAGCCTCTGTCTGCGGAATATTAATTCCAATTTTTTCTAGACCTTTCCTCGTATCTTCATCCCAAATTGCATATGTGTGATGTGTAAAATGTAAGTACGCTGAAAGTCTCCTAATATCAGATCTAGGATTCTCCGTGAAACTATCTAATAGCAGAGTATCTGGGTATCTAATCGCATACAAGGCGAGTTTAACCTCTCTAGTTGTATCTTCTCTCCATTCCCTCTTAGAGAGCCCCATCCATTCATCTATCATATCTAACATGTTATTGTCATATGGTTTCTTAACCATGTAAAGTAATCTTTCATATTCATCAGCATCCTGCTGTTCAGAATGATGATGTTCATAGAATAATTCTGTTAATCTATCAAAGAATGGTTTACACTTTTCTTTATCGAAGGCTAGTAAGGCTAAATGTTGCATTAAATCACCCGATCAGTTTCCTTTCCATTCGCGATATTGAATCCATTCTTGCTTCATGTAGTCATTCATCAATTTATCTTCATCTTCTTGGGTCGGTAAAACACTAACTAAATATTCTTGGTATTCATCATCAGACCCTTCAAATTTTTCTCCATGGATTGTATAATTCTTCCCTGCATAATTTCCTATACCTCTGTTAAATTTATCAGATGGAATGAATAGTTCTGGTTCGCCTTCTTTCCTGGCGGAACTAATTCTACGCATTTCTTCACGAAGTTCTTGGAAGTATAACTCACGACTTGCCTCATTCAGGTGCTCTCTATCAGCTTCAACATCACTCTCTCTCTCATCATATCTTCCTTTTACACCGTAAACATAGGCCCACTGTGCACTAGTTGAGTCATCTGTACCGAACAGATCCAAACCAGTACTAATCCATTTATTCAAATATTTTTGCAATAATTCACAAGGAATGACTCCTTGCTTTACTATTCTTCTAAGCCCATTCGCACCAGTTCCAAGATGGAATGATTCTTCTTTTAGCATAGGTCCCATTGACGCTGCTAGCGGCTTGAAAGAAGATGTACTAAGCATCTTTAGTTGATATTTCCCATCTCTGTCAATGAAGTGTGTGAAACAGAAAAAGTCTAGCCAGTGATCTATTGGAGCATTAAAAGAGCCCAAAATTCTTGTTCCATCTTGTGCATTTCTTTCCAGTAACTTTGCAGCTTCTCTAACACCTTGTTCTCCAAAATAAGTACACAATAAGTAAGCCATCTGCCAGCCATGTCTTTGCTCTTCGCACATGATTCGAAGAGCAGATTTTTTGTCGTATTCAGTCGGAGCAGTTGCTAAGAGATGATTTTGCTGCTCTACGCTCGCAAATTCGGTATCTCCTTGTACGCTGACCATGCTGATAATTGCGTCTCTAATGTTCTGTTGTGGTATTTGCATTCTTCTTTCCCACTTGGGCATACCTTTGAAATCTCCAAATTCGATAGAATCTCCTGCGGTGTCCCAATCGAATTTAATATCGAATCTATAATCTCCTAACCAAGACGGGTCGAAACCAATTCTTGTTTGCCACTCATTGAAGTCTCTAATCCAAGCCTCAAAGTTTGGTGTATATCCTTCTACTATTTCGCTACCTGACATATATTTGCCGGAGAGATATTAGTATATGAATAAATGTACATTTAGCACAGTATTTTATTTTCCTTTGAACCTGGGAGTTCTGCGTTCTACATAAGATGCAATTCCTTCTTTCGCATCTTCAGACTGGAACAGATCTGATTGTAGTTCTCTTTCTAAAGCTAGATGATATTCAAGAGGTATTTCGATACCACTTTGTACACTACGCTTGATATTACCAATCGCCTTTGCCGCGGCAAGAGGTAAAGTGAATTGTCCTGCATAATCTAGTACATCCATTCTAAACTCATCTAAACTGATGCTATCGTAAATATCGTGAACTAAGTTCATATCTCTGGCTTCTTCAAAAGAAAATTTCCTTCCCGTAACCATAATTTCCATTGCTCTTGCCTTTCCTACCAGACGTGCTAATCTAGCAGTCCCTCCAGTTCCCGCAAGAACTCCTAGAGATACTTCAGGAAGGCCGATTTGGAAGTTTCCTTTGTGAGCGATCCTAATATCTGCAGCCATTGCTATCTCAAGTCCTCCACCAACAGTGTGACCATTGAGAGCAGCAATAACTAATTTTGGAGTTTGTTCAAGGCGAGAAAGAGTCTCATTGGCGTGTAAACAGAAGAAGTATTTGTATCTTGGAGATAATGTGTTTAGATAGTTGATACTTGCACCTGCAGAGAAGAATTTCTCACCGTGACCGGTAAGTAGTATCACGGAAACGTTCCCATCGAACCTCGCATTTAGAATCGCCATGTCAATATCTTCCCACATTTCACGAGTGTAAGTATTCACAGATGTTCTACCTTCTTCGAGGGGTTTTCCATCAGTATCTGATATTAATTCAATAATAGCTATACCGTTTTCAGTAACACCATAATTCACTAGTTTGTTGGGCATAGGCTCAAGGTCTGGCCATGAAGTCATACCCCTCGCACTGATGATTCGTTAATGAAAGAAACGGAATCAAATTAATGCTAACTTCAAGTGTCAGATTCGCTAAATGAGAGACTTGCCCCAGTTTTCCTGACTTTATCCCATTGTTCTCCAATATCTAAAGCCTTATCGCTAGGTTCCCAATTATCTCTTCTCAAAGATTCCCTGAATGGCATTCTGTGAACTATTCTTCCATCATCTAACTTCTTTTTTCTTAGCATAGAAATTTTTACTACAGGCCAGAGTGATTTTCTGAAAATTCCTGGCTGATATACCCACTTCATAAATCTCAAACCATCTCCTTTTTTCCTTTGATCTCTCATCCAGTAGTTTGCCACAAATTTAAATCCCCTATCTCCAACTCTATTCATTAGGAACCTATTAATCGCACTTGTTTTTATTAGAGGTACTAGCCTTTTCCTGACTTCTGTTTCATAGTCGCATTCATCAAGAATTGATTGTGCTGCAAATACTCCACTAGTGATTGCATATCTCATACCAAAACCCCACATAAAATCTTGTAATCCTCCTGCCTCACCAACATAAATTTTGTTTTCATGAGTGTATTTTTGAGGAAGGCAAAAATCTCCTTTACCTCCTACTCTTTTAATCGGGACTCTGTTTAACTCATAATGAGATTCATACCAAGCAATTGTTTCATTCAAATACCTTCCAGATTTCTTTTGTTTTCTCCATAAACAAGTACAAATTAATCCAATTCCATCAATTATGATTAGGTAGGAATAGGCTCCCGGTGCTAATTTGTCATTCAATTGAAATGAAACATGATTGGGGTGATCTGTGTGAAAAATCTCTCCAAATGCGATAGCACTGGAATCCTTTGGCCCAGCTGCAATAATATCACAATCTTCAGGTTTAACTCTGGTTTCATAATGTATCTTAGCTCCTGCTGAAATAGCCATCCTTTTGAATCCTTGATCTATACAATGTTCATCAGTTCCCCTCTCCACAACTCTGAAAGCAGTCCCATTCGTGACTGGGTTTGTAATGACGTCGTCTGGATGGATTAAATCAATAACATCAAATGCATTCGACTTGAATTCGTCAGGGTCTAAGCCCCATGATTTCATTTCATCAAAGAAGTCAATTTCGCTAGTCCAATTCTCAATTCCTTGAAAGTCTCCATCAAATCTAGCTCCGCTATCCTTACGTATTTCATGTACATGAACTTCTTTGCCTGCTTTAGCAAGGATTGTTGCTGCAGCCAGTCCTGAAAGTCCGGCTCCAAGGATGTCAATCCTCTCCTTCATGTATTTCGAATGAGGTATATCGTTTGAAAGGTTTTTGTAATCTAGAAATAAAAGAGTTCATGCGATTATTTACGTTCGCACAATTTAGGGGGCTTTGATTCTTGTCCAAAAAGCATGTAATAGCCAGAGTTGAAAAAGAAATTCTTGATCCAGAAAATCTTCGAACATTATTGAATATTGAAGGGTGTGGTAGTGTAGTATCTTTTGTTGGTTTGACTCGAGGAGAAGATGATGGTATCGAGGTTTTGAGGCTTGAATTTGATTCTTGGGAAGAAAAATTACATGAAATACTGATGAAGATAGGCAATGAGTCAATCGATATGTTTGGTATTCATTCTGTTTTGATTGCTCACAGAACTGGAAGTGTGCAACCATCCGAACCCATAGTTTGTATTCATGTAGGTTCTAAACATAGAGCTTCAGGATTCGAGGCATGTTCTTGGTTGATAGATGAACTCAAATTACAAGCTCCATTATGGAAAAAAGAAGTCAGATCTGACGGTGAGATTTGGAAACAAGGACTTGGTTAAATTATTGTCTGATTTTTATTCCGTTTATCTGAATAATGATTACTGTCTCCGAGATGTGCATGGGTATTGATGAGTTAGAAAATTCATGGTCTGCTATTGTCGATATTGGTAGTAAGGATATAGTATTTCGCGAGGCAATAGCAACTGGAGTGTTAACGTTATCTTCCTCAGGAATTAAAGCAGTAAAAGGACGATCAAAAAAAGGGGATGTTAGAGAAATTTCAACAATTGCATCGATACAAGCTGTAAAAGAGACCCCTAGAATTCTTCCTCACTGTCATACGATTCCTATAGAGGGTTGCTCGGTCGATTGGGAAATTGAAGGTAGTAATCTCAGATGTACTGTGACGGTTCGTACCCATTGGAGAACTGGAGTTGAGATGGAAGCATTGTGTGGAGTAAATGCAGGATTACTCTGTGCATGGGATATGTTAAAATCTGTTGAGAAAGATTCTGAGGGGCAATATCCTGATTCCAGAATCAATGGAGTTCAAGTACTGAAAAAGAGCAAAGGAGACCAACATAATTGAATGCTGATTGCTGCTCCGAGGTAATATGGCAACCGTTGATTTAGAGAAATATTTCCTTGAAGCCACAGAATCTGCTGCAATTGCAGCATCAAAATGGATTGGTAAAGGAGATGGTAAAGCCGCAGATGGTGCTGCAGTAGAAGCGATGAGGGCGGTTTTTGACAAAGTTCCATTTAATGGAAGAGTTGCCATTGGTGAAGGTGAAAGAGATGATGCGCCGATGCTATGGATAGGCGAACCTCTTGGGTCATTGCAAGGAGACATGAATTCTCCTTCTATTGATATTGCAGTAGATCCACTTGAGTGTACGAATCATGTAGCTTACGATTTACCCAATGCCATGGCTGTACTTGCTGCAGCTCCCAGAGGTGCTCTTTTACATGCTCCTGACTGCTATATGGATAAAATATCAGGTTCTGCTGAATTAATGGGGGAAATTTCTCTAGATGCTTCTACAGCTTATAATATTGAGGCGACATCTAATGCTTTAGATAAGCCGATCAATTCTTTGAATGTTGTTGTTATGGACAGGCCTCGCCATAAGAAATTGATCAAAGAATTGAATGATTTATCTGTAAACGTAGTTCTGATAGGGGATGGCGACATTGCTGCATGTTTGAACGCAGCAGATCCCAGTTCTGAAATTGATTTGTTAATGGGAATTGGCGCTGCTCCTGAAGGAGTGATAACTGCCACCGCTCTGAGAGGTTTGAATGCTCCATTCCAGGGTCGATTAGTTTTCAAAAATGATGGCCATAGAGCTAGAGCCGAAGAAATGATCGATGATGATATTGAAAGGCTTTGGGAAAGAGATGATTTGTGTTCTTCAGATGATGCATTATTCATAGGTACTGGAGTTTGTCCCGGTCGTACTAAAGGTGTGTCATTTGAAAATGGAAAATATTCTGTTGAATCTGAAATTATTGATGTGTCTAATGGCATACATAAATTTGTCAATGGTTTCCATCATAGTTGATTCGGATTGTCAAAGCGATGCCTTCATTTCCTAAACCCCTCACGTTGGTTATGAGGATATTGTATGGACACTCAACTTCTTGAGAAAACAGCGCGTGAATTAGTTGCAGATGGTAAAGGGATTCTTGCAGCCGATGAGAGTAATGGGACTATGTCAAATCGACTTGAAGCAGTAGGTATTTCTGCATCTCCCGAGACAAGAAATGCATACAGATCGAATTTATTCTCTGCCAATGGATATGAAAAATATATCAGTGGCGTTATTTTATTTGATGAAACCATTAGGCAGAAAATGCCAGACGGCAGAACTATCCCTGATGCACTTTCATCTTTGGGTATCTATCCGGGAATTAAAGTCGATACAGGTGCGAAAGATTTGGCCAATCACGATGGTGAAAAAATTACTGAAGGCTTAGACGGTTTAAGAGAAAGATGTAAGGAATATTTCTCAATGGGTGCGCGTTTCGCTAAGTGGCGTGCAGTCATCGAAATAGGGGATGGAAAGCCTTCTGAAGCTTGTATTTCAACGAATGCTCATGCATTAGCCAGATATGCATCTATTTGTCAAGAACAAGGATTAGTTCCTATCATTGAGCCAGAGGTGTTAATGGCTGGATCTCATAATGCTCAAATCTGCTTTGAAGTAACTTCCTCAATTCTAGAAGCTACTTTTGAGCAATGCCGCATTCAAGGAGTCCATTTCCCAGGTGCTTTACTTAAGCCTAATATGATCATTGCTGGTAATTCTTGTAATAATCAAATCTCGCGAGAAAAGGTAGCTGAAATGACTGTTGATTGCTTGACAAAGCATGTCCCTCATAATCTTCCGGGAATTGTATTCCTTTCAGGAGGGCAATCTGATGAAGACGCAACAGCTCATCTTAATCTAATGAACGCTATGGACATTAATCATCCATGGCAATTATCGTATTCGTTTGGAAGAGCACTATTGGCTAATGCACTAAAAACATGGGCTAAGGGCGACAGTAAAGGCAGCCAATCAGTGTTTTTACATCGTTCAAGGATGAACAGTCTAGCACGAACCGGAGATTGGAGTTCAGAACTAGAAGATTAATAATTTTCATTCGTTATTTTCTTGAGAGCCAGGGCGTAATTGCCACACACATATTTCATAACGGCCTGAAAGAGCCCCACCACGTTTTGTAGTTGCAATTTTCATTATATCCTTGTCTTTTGACAAAACATTACCCAATTGTTGAGGCGTTGTACCATGCCTCATAGTTGAGTTTACGTGTTCTAGTATTTCGGTTGTATTTGCCTCTCCTTTTGTATCTAGAAATTTCTTTATCTTCTGTCTCAATCTGGTTGTTCTCATATTTACTCATCTCCATTTTTTTTAGGCTGTTCTCTTTCATGATGTAAGACCCACTTATCGGTAGCCCATTCCGATAATGGCGATTCCTTACCTAATAATCCGCTTTTCCTAACTCTTCCAATTCTGATAATGCTGGGATCAGATTCTAGAATCGCAGCTAAATCATAATTATCATTCAAATCAATATTTTCAGATAACCAATGCTTAATTTCAACAGTATTCCTAGGTTTTTCCGATAGGTGCTTTTTAACTAAATTACGAATTTTTTCCGTATCCATTATTCGCACCTCTCAATCAATCGGCTTCGGCTGCCGGTTCGATATAGGTAGGGCGACGGGGGGTAATATAACGCTTCTGCAACTTATTGTTCAATTTAGTTACATATTGTTGCACTAATTAGTACTATTTCTATGTTATTTTTCAGTGTTAAAATGGAACTGGTTATTTTTCCACTAGAAATGTGTAACAAAATGTAACTATTATAGATAATTTAATACATAGATTTGAAGTGGCTGATTTCGGAGAGGGTCAATGGTGTCAGAAGATAGGCAAATAGTAGAATTTCCTAGTTTCATTTCTACACCTATAAAAATTCGTAGTAGATATAGACGTAGATTACTAAATCGTTTATCTGAAGGTGGAGCAACTGTTACATCATTGGCCAGAGATATTGGACTCCAAATTCCTCATGCCTCTGCAGAGCTTAGAAAACTTAGGAATGAGGGACTAGTCTCCAGCGACCTAGTTGCTGGAAGTAGGGGGGCTTATCTTCATCTGACTGAATTAGGATGGAATCGAATTAGTTCAGATGAGAAAAGTAGGGCTTTAGAAGCGCTTCCATTACCGACAGTTCCTGGTAAATTTTGTATCTTGGATAGAGACGGAAGCAATGTTTTAGTTGGTTTATCTTCAACTCCAAAGTCTCCAATGATACTTATTCCGGATAGGCCTCCTAATTCAGAAGATAGTAACAATGATTCCATCGGAAATGATGGGGTTCGTTGGAACTGGGCCGTTTTCAAAGAAAAAGATCCTAGATGGTTTGACTTACAGACAATGGAAACTGCTCAAGCACCACCAACCTCTACAGATTTAGGAAAAATCGACACTTACACAGGTCAATCTTCAGTCATTGGCGTTATTAGAGCTAATTTGATAAACGAAAAAATGCAATTAGCAATGACTTTCGGTGTATGGTATGATTTACCAAAATCAAGACAACCTCCTCCATTAAATGAAAATACATTCCATCGAGGAGATTGGATACTCGGAGAGTGTCATGAATTAAGTCAGGAAATAAGGCCTAAGGTGCCGATAGTTGCTATACTTCCTGATAGTTTGTCCCGGACTATGCTAATTAGGACAACGAGTGTCAACTCTTTAGTCATAGCAAATCTTGCTGGATTGAATATTGTAGGAGATTCTTTCCCACTTTCTTCATTAGATATATGGATTCATAAAGCGCATCCAAGACTACCTGATAGCGAGTTAAAAAGAAGAGTACAATCTCTTAAAGATAGAATCATATCAACCAGGAAGGTTAGAACTGATGACTCTACTTGGCGTAAATTTAGAAGGGATTGGGGTAATAAATCCTTCACGAATGAAGAATCCGAAATTAGAAATTTAGATACAAGGGCTCTTGGTCAAAATGCAATTGAATCATTGATTGGTTGGGTTATTGCCGATGAAAACCGTCCTTCTTTGGTATTGGAAATTGATGAAAATTTCCCAGATTCGATTACTTCAAACGTTATCAACCATCCTAAATTAAGAATTCTGATAAAGGGGAAAATTTGTTCAGTTACAGAGTCTTCAAATCTTCTATATAACGATATTTTGAGACCTCTTCCCTGGTTAAGACTCAAAACTTCAAGTGACGAAATTATATGTTTGAAATTGATAGATAGTATTCCCAATATCACTAATAGTAATGAGGACGATACACAAATTGAGATTAATCCTTGGAAATTAATAGGTATTGAGAAACCATTTAATTCAGATTTTGAAGAATTAGCGCCGGGATATGTTTCGATGATTAATTCCGCCATTTCTCAATTCCCTAGCGGTAATGAACAATGGGCAAATCAGATGGAAGCAAGATATCCAATTGCAGCATGGATAGCATCTCCTAAGGCAACAAGGTGGCCAAGATGGCAACGATTGAGAGATAGATTACCTATTGATTGGCTAATTTTGTTTGATATTGATCATATCCCATTGGATAAAATTGCAGAATTAGCAGACCAGGCAAGTGAAGATATCTTAGAATATTTTGCAGAAAAACTTGGACAAAAAATTAGAGAAGATAGTCAAACCACCATTAAGACACGACCTGTAGTAGATTTCTTTGAGGCCTCACCTGGGACTTCTTGGGTAGCCGCTCAATTTTTGGCCAATGCTGCTTGGATTCCAGATTCTCTTCATGATGACTTAATTAGTTGGTCATTAGAAGCTTGGATATCTTCACCTCCAAAAAAATCTTTAGCAGCTCTTCAGGGTGTATCTTGGTTATTCGATTCTGAACGTAATAATAATCAGGATTTTAAGAAAGTTCTTGAAAAGATAAAATTAACTGCAAAGAATTTACCATCTGATCACGATCTTAGAGTTTGGTTTTCATTGGTAAATTTTTCTCTAGAAGGTAGAGAATTATCTAAAGAAGAATTAGATTTTATTACCAAGAGATTGCCTTATGACTGGTGGTCTCCCCTATCATCTGAGATTCTATTGAAGATGCTTAGTAGTGAAGAATCCAGTGATTGGTTATTTTCACATCCACATCCTTGGCCGGCTCTAGTACTAAGGCCCATTGGAGAACCTTCCAACGCTCCAGGGTTAGAAAATTTTCTACACCCTGGTTTTGATCCAGAATT
>CEPC01088791.1_pt1 | contig 10377 bp, 9 predicted proteins | sample 530651 | NCBI WGS metagenome assembly CEPC01 (sample SAMEA2620828, study PRJEB7988) | marine metagenome | biome: marine biome (ENVO:00000447); feature: deep chlorophyll maximum layer (ENVO:xxxxxxxx); material: "saline water (ENVO:00002010), including plankton (ENVO:xxxxxxxx)" | depth 65 m | reverse complement strand
ACTTTTAGATGCTTAAAACATGTTCTTTTAAACGAGGACATGAAGATGATTGAAAAGATATATCTTAATCTTGACGACGAGAACTTTGAGTCGAATTTTACGCAATCAATAATGACTAACAGCTTGTTCAATGAAAAAAAAATAATTTTCATCAATCTGGAAAAGAATAGATTAAATAAAGATATTCTTAAAAACATTAGCATCGTATGTGAGCTTGAATCCAGCAATAAGATCATCATGCAAGCACCCAATATTTCTAAAAAAGTCTTTAAAAAAGATATAGCGCCGACTCTTACAGATAAATTCGTAATAATAGATTGCTCAATACTTTATGAATCAGATGTTGTCGGGTTTCTAGAACAAAACTTACCAGAAAGCCTAAACAATAGAAAAAGCATAATGGAATTAGTCTCGCTCTATGAGGGCAATTTTTCATTGCTTGTAAACGATATAGATTTAATTCAGCTGCTTCCTGATGATTCAGATTTAAGACAACATGTTTTTGGTGATAGCTCTGTTAAGAATAATTTTAAATTAGCCGAATACATTGCAAACAATAACTATGAAGCTGCTCTTGAGATAGTTGATTCAATGGAGAGGAACGACAGAAACTCAATTACACTGCTAATTTGGATGCTTACTAGGGACTGCAATGCTCTCAATGCATTAAAAATGGGCAGAAAGAATCTGAAAGAATTTGGCATCTGGGATAACCAGATTAATTTGTATCAAAAAATGGAAAATAGATTAACTAAAAATCAAATAACAGAAGTAACTAGCATTCTCGATGATGCTGATAAGAAAGTAAAAGGGGTATTGCCTGGTAATTCTTGGTTAACAGCTAGAGAAGCTGTTAGGTTGCTTTCTGCTTAACCAAAAAGAGACTTAATCCAATTCCAAATTATTGCTATCAGTCTTTGGAAGAAACCTAATTCCTCGACATCTTCAAGGTATATTAAATCTGTTTCAGCAAGCACATTATTGTCACCATCAAGAACCCTAAGTGTGCCAGCCTGATCAGATGCTGAAATTGGGGCCAATATTCTTGTCCCTACTTCAACTTCATATCTAATAGACTCTCTTTGGTCTTTGGTTAATGTAAGAATTATGTCTTCTGTAGCACCAACGGAAACACTTTCACTTTTTCCAGCAACTATTTCAACATCTCTTAATGATTCGTTTGCATCGAAGAGTTTGACAGTATCATAGTGTCTAAACCCATAAGTCATTAATGCTGAAACATCGTTAAATCTTTTGTCGTCCTCGCTGCCCAAAACAACAGCAACTAACCTCATGTCCCCTCTCATAGCTGACCCAACTAGACAATAACCAGCCGCTGAGGTGTAACCAGTTTTACCACCATCAAATATTTCATCTCTCCACAACAATCTATTTCTATTGGCTTGTTTAATGCCGTTGTAAGTAAAGTACTTCTCTGAATAAAGCTGATATTGTTCAGGAAAGTCCTTTATTAGTGCTGCTGTTAGTAATGCGAGATCATATGCTGAAGTAACATTTAATGGATCGGGAAGTCCTGAAGCATTATTAAATGATGAATTTTTCATCCCCAAGTTATCTGCGAACTCATTCATTACATAAGCAAAATTGTCTTCACTCCCTTCTGCGTGTTCTGCTAAAGCAACTGCTGCGTCATTTCCTGACTGTATAACCATCCCTTTTAATAGGTCTGAAACTTTAACTTTAGTTCCCTCCCTGATAAACATTCGAGAGCCTTCGGTTTTCCAGGCCTTGATTGAGATCTTTGGCTCATCATCTAGGCTGATAAAATCTTCTTTGATGTAATCTGCAATCACATAACTTGTCATTAATTTTGTAAGGCTTGCTGGCTCCACAGGCTCATCAGCATTGTAACTAACCAAGACCTTGCCAGTGTTTGGTTCATATAAAATGTAGCTACCGACCCCAAGATCAGGAGGGTTTGGTATTGCTGATAGATTTAGTGCAAAAGACACTAAAAAAATATTTAATAATTTATTCATAAAACTTTTCTGAGATAGCAACCGCAAGTTGATGAACAGATAATGCGTATTTACTACTTCGGTTATATTTAGTTATTACCCTAAAATTGTCAAACCCAATAAATAATTTTGTTGCACCTTCTTCAAAAAATAATAGAGGTGTCAAATCATCGTCCTGGTTAGTTGTAACACTAAATCCTGCTTCATTTAGCGTATCGGGCGAAACCTTTGTGCGAAAGTTATTTATTTTAAATGGAAATTCAAGTTCATCGATCTGCTCATCATTTAAATTACTATATTGTTCGCTCAACGCTACTTGGGCTGCTGCAGGCTGATTAGAATTCCACCCATGAACCTTTAAAAAATTTGCCACACTGGCAATACCATCCATTCTTGAATTTAAAAGATCTACATAACCGTCATAATCGTAGTCAACTCCGTAAGCGTTATAACTTGATGGTATAAATTGTCCTAAACCTATAGCTCCTGACCAAGAACTTTTGATTTCTTTTGGATTTAACCCATATCTTTTTGATAGAACCAACAATTCAACCAACTCTCTTTGCCAAAATTTACTATCAGGATCAAACGCGCGAGTAAAAATTGTATCCAAAGGGTTAAAAGAACCTAAATAACCGCCATAGTTTGTTTCCAGCCCAATTATCGATGCTATATAAAACTTTGAAACTCCATAGTCTTTTTCAACTTTATTGAAGATATCAGCATTTTCATTAATAAAGTTGACGCCATTCAATATTCTGGTGTCTGTTACTCTTTTTGACCTGTAGTCATCCCAAGTAGCTTTTACTTCCGGCTGATTGCTTCTTAACTCTACTGCTTTTGGAGAAGGTTGCGCATCTTTGATGTAATCAATAATTTCTTCTCTTGTAAGGTTTGATTCCTCAACTGCCAGATCAATGAACTTTTTAACGTCATCTCTTTCAAGCAAATTTGCCTTTAATGACATTGAGATAAAAATGATTATTAAAACTCTGATCATCTTAAAAAACCTCTAGATGAAAAAATTAAGCCTAGCATTATAGAAAAGCATAACAGAGATGAGCCTCCCTTTGTAAAAAATGGTAGTGGCAAGCCTACCACAGGGATTAAACCACTCACCATTAATATATTTAAAAGAAAGCTAAAACCAATAACCAAAGTAAAATATGTTCCAAGATAATATGGTGATAAATCATCGGTGAGCCTTTTTTCAGTCATTGAAAACAAAGTAGTGAATACAATGAAAATTGCTAGCAGTAAAAATATAAAGAAAACACCTATGAAGCCAAATTGCTCAGCATAAATTGAAAAAATAAAGTCAGTATCTGCTTCAGGTAAAAAATTAAATTCATTTTGTTTGCTATTTAAGAAACCTTCGCCAACGATACCACCAGAACCAATACTAATTTCTGATTGCAGTATATTCCACTTTTCTGAAAGTGTTTGATCAGAAGAGAACCAGCTGATAATTCTTCCTTTTTGATAATTTGTTAATCCAAAATTATAAATTATGGGTGAAAAAAGAATTGCAAAAGCTCCCATACCTATGAAATATCTTCTATCCAGCCCGCAAATAAATAAGAGCATTAAGCCAGACAAAATATAAACTAGGCCAGTACCTAAATCGGGTTGAATTATTATTGGAATTGAAGATAAGAATAAGGTTCCAAGTAAAAAATAAGATCTAAACGGATTAAATTGGAAGCTATAGAACCGTAAATACTGAATTGCAAATAGTGGGTAAGCGATTTTCATAAATTCAGTTGGCTGCAAGCTCAAGAAACCAAAATCAAGCCATCTTTGGGCGCCATTAACCTCTTTACCAATAATCTCTACGCTCAAAACAAGCAAAATATTCCCCAAAAAGAATAGCCAGCCGAATGACAGAATTCGATTAAGGTTAATTTGATAAAAGAAGAGCGTTACAAGAACAATTGCAAAAATATTTATAGCTAAAAATCTTAAAAAGTAATAAATATCTATAGAAGTTACCGAGTATATTGTTAACGAGCCCATTAAAATAATGCCTACTAATGACAAAAGAATTACAGCCGATCGCAGATCAATTAACATCGAGCAGATCCTCCAGAACTTCTTTTGCTATTGGGCCAGCAGTTCGCCCACCGCTCTCTCCATTTTCAATAATTACTGCTATTGAAAATTTCGGATCGTCATAAGGCGCATACCCAATGAATATTGCATGGTCTCTTAGATTGATATTTTTTCTTACTTCGTCATATTCTTCACGAGAATTAATATCTACAACTTGTGCTGTCCCACTTTTGCCTGCAAGTTTTAAAGCACCTGCATTTATTCGAAAACCAGTACCATTAGGGGAGTAGATTACATCTATTAAAGCTTTGTTAAGCTTTTCCCAATCCAAATCTGACATATCGGTGCTTATCGAAAGTGATTCTTCATTGCTAGTAGCTAGATAAGGCAACTTGTAGTTGCCATTAGAGGCTAAAATACCTGAAATTAAGGCAAGATGAAGAGGAGTTGTGAGCATATAGCCTTGACCAACACCCAGGTTTATAAAATCTCCTTTGAAAAGATCTTTGCCAAAGTTTTTTTGCTTCCAATTATCATCAATCAATGGACTAAATTGGTGCGGGTAACAATCCTGGCATAATTTTGACCCAAACGATGATGATTCTAAGAAATTCACAAATTTATTTTTTTCATAACGAATTGAAAGATTCATAAAAAATGGATTTGAACTTTCAATAAGAGCTTTGCTTAAATCTGTTAGCCCATGTCCTCCTTCTCTCCACGCATTAAAAACACGCTCTTCTTCCTCAAATCTAAAGAAACCATCATCAAAGATAGTTTCTTCCCAACTTGTATATTGATTGCTAAGTGCAAAGGTACTTAGCAATGGCTTGATAGTTGATGCAGGTGGATATAATCCCATGAATGCTCTATTAAATAATGGTCTATTCGAGTCATTAAGGAGATCTTGATATTGAGATGAAGTTATATCTCTTAAAGTGTTTGCACTTATAGAGGGCGCACTCACTGCAACAGGTATACTGAAGTCTTCTAAATCTATTACAACTACAGAGCCTTTTCGATTTCCAATCAAATCATATGCAAGTTTTTGAGCTTCATAATTTATAGAAATTTTAAGCTCTTCACCCTCTTGGAATGAATCTTCACTTGTAATGACTCTTTTTGTTCCCCTGGCGTTTCTTTGGTAAAACCTTTTACCATGCGATCCTCTAAGCTCTTCCTCAAAAACCCTCTCTACTCCTGATTTTCCAACTTTTCTCCATATTGATGGATCAAAAGAATTGATTCTTGGACTGAAATATTCAACATCAGCTTCAGTAAGATAGCCCATATGCCCAAGAACATGAAAAAAAGAAGGATGGTTGTCATATTCTCTCTCATATCCTTCAATAATTGAAAATCCCCCAAACTCAGAACTTCTAACTAGGAATTTTGACAGCTGTTCCTGATCAAGTTTTTCAATAACTATCTCTGGCTTTCTTGAGTTTAATGATTTTCTAACCAATTCTCTTGTTTCATCAAAATCAACTATGCTTGGGAAAAGCTGAGAAAGCTTTTTTATTGAGTCTTCACTTGGTTTTTGCTCTAAGTCGATTGCAAGAGAAAATGTTTTTCTATCTTCTGCAAGAACATAACCATCAGTTGATAGAATTCTTCCTCTTTTTGGATAAATATATTCAAAGGCATTGATATTATTTTCTCTGATATTTCTTAAGTCATCTCCTTTGATAATTTGTAAGTAAAAGAACCGCCCAGTTACTAATATAAGGAGAATTAAAAAAATAACTAATAGTAGATTTGTTCTTCCTCTGTAAATATGTACCTTACTATTTCTCATTTTGGTGGTATGGATGGTTAGTTTTAATACAGTGTCCTCTATAAAGTTGCTCTAGCAACATTAGCCTAAATAAATCGTGTGCAAATTCCATATTTGAAAACGATATTAGACGATCAGCTTTTAATTTAATTTCATTACTTAAGCCATAAGTCCCTCCAATTACCAAATTAAATTGGCCTGAAGTATTAAAAATAACTTCGGAAAACTTTTTTGAAGTAAGCATGCCTCCTTCCTTATCAAAACATATTGTTGTGCGAGAGTGATCTAATTCTTTAGATATAAGATTGCCCTCATATCCTATTAACTCTTCAACTGATGAAAATTTCTTTTTATGGTTTAGAGCTTTAACGTCAAATTTTATACTGTGGTTAAGCCTTTTAATAAGATCATCTTCAAACTGGTAAGATTTATTTTTTTTGCTATTTTGAATATAAATTAGCCTGATAGAGATCATCTCTTAGCTCTATCCCAGATTGATTCTAGATCATAATGCTCTCTTGATTCTTCATTCATGACATTTACCAGCACGTCACCAGCATCAATTAAGATCCAATCTTGAGATTCCGTTCCCTCTATTCCTAGTATCTGAACCTTGTTGTCTTTTAAATCATCGACTACTTTCTCCGCTAGTGATTTAACATGTCTATTTGATGTTCCAGTAGCCAGTAAAATGTAGCTGGCAAACGATGATGTTTTTTCAACATCAAATGCATTGATATCAACTGCTTTTAAATCATCCAAAGCAATATTGCATAAATCTTTTATTTTTTTCGCTGAAATTTTTCTAGGCATTTATGTGCATTATAAGATTAAATCAACGCATCAAGAATAGACTTTTGAAATCCAGAGAAATTTCTATTACCACACATCAAAATTATGTGCTTTTCAGTTGGCTTAGAAGTTATTTGCTTTACTAGATCTAGGTTTAGTTCTTTAGAAAGATGTGAAAACTTTTCAAGCTGGTCTTGCGAAGCATTAATTGTAAAAGTTTTTTGATCTTGCATGATTTCAATAAGCTTCTCGTCATGAATGCCTTTGCGCATTGAATTTGAACCAAGCTCAAGAATCAATATCACATTAAAACTTTCTTTTTTTGCAAGCTTTAGTGTCTCAATAATTGCTGTTGGATGATGAGCAAAGTCATCTATCACTTTAAAATCATCATTCTCAAAAATAACATCATATCGTCTTTTTACCCCTGAGAAACTTTTAAGAGAATCATGAATTTCGGACGATGAAAAATAGTTACTTAATGCTTTTGTAGCTAAATTTTTATTTATCTCATCTATTGTGGTTGTGCCAGCGCTAAATGCTTCTACCGCATTAAAAATAAAACTTTTTTCTAAAAATCTGTTACTTACTGCATCTTTATTTATGTAAGCCATACTATCTGCATCAAGAGATTCTAGCAATGAGAAAAATTTAGACTCTATCTCTTCAATATTGCTAAAAATATCAGCATGATCAAATTCAATATTATTAATTAAGAGGATATGTGGCCTGTAATGAAAAAATTTTGGCTCTTTATCGAAACAGCTTGTATCGTATTCATCTGCTTCAATCACAAAAAATTTTGAATCAGAAATATTCCAAGATTTCTTTAACATTTTTGGAACACCAGCTATTAAGTATCCTGGATTTTCACCCTGCTCTAATAATGCATGAGCAATCATCGTTGTGACTGTTGTCTTTCCGTGGGTGCCTGAAACAGCTATTACCTTTTTATCTTTCAGAACATTTTCATACAGCCACTCAGGTCCGGACATTATATTTTTTCCATGACTTAAAATTTTGATTAGAAGAGGGTTATCTTTTGATATTACATTTCCAAGGATATAAATGTCAGCATCCTGAAAATTTTCTTCGGTGTAGCCTTCCTTGAAAGATATTCCCGATTTAGCAAGTTCGTCTGACATTGGTGGATATACTTTTTGATCGACTCCCGCCACATCATGACCAAGATGTGATGCCATTTGAGCCAAATTGCCCATAAAAGTGCCAGAAATTCCAAGAAAAAATATTTTCATCTTTTAGTTGCTTCCAATGAAGTATAAGATATGTGTCATGAAAAATGCATTCTACGCGCAATCTGGAGGCGTAACTTCAGTAATTAACTCATCTGCATATGGTGTTCTTAGTCAAATCAAAGAGAGCGCTCCAGAGTCAAAAATTTTTGCATCAAAAAATGGCATAGTGGGCCTCTTAGAAAACGAGCTTTATGATATGCAAAAGACAAAAAAACCACTTGAATTGCTTTTAGAATCTCCAGCAGGAATGTTCGGCTCATGTAGGTACAAACTTCCGGGGTTGGAAGATGAAGACTTTTATAAAAGTCTTTTTGCACAATTAGAAAAATATGAAATCAAATACTTTTTTTACAATGGTGGAAATGATTCAGCCGATACATGTTTAAAAGTTTCTCAAGCTGCCAAAAACTTTGGCTACGACTTAAATGCAATTGCGGTTCCTAAAACAATAGATAATGATTTGGCCGTTACAGATAATTGTCCGGGTTTTGGTTCAGTTGCTAAATACATAGCAACCTCAGCAAAAGAAGCCTCACTTGATATTAAATCAATGTGCAAAACATCAACTAAAGTATTCATTCTTGAGGTAATGGGAAGGCATGCTGGCTGGATAGCTGCTGCTGGAGAATTAGCTAATGACGCTAACAACACATATGTCCATAAAATTCTGCTGCCCGAAGTCCCATTTAATCAACAGGCATTTCTTGCTGGTATTAAAAGTGATGTTGAACAATATGGATACTCAGTAGTCATTGCATCTGAGGGTTTAAAAGATGCCAATGGGAAACTATATGCAGCATCTGATGAGGTTGATTCTTTTGGCCATTCTCAGCTTGGAGGGTTAGCACCAAAGATTGCTGGTCTTATCCAAAATGAATTGGGTTACAAATATCATTGGTCTGTATCTGACTATTTACAAAGAAGCGCTAGACATCTGGCTTCCAAAACAGACCTAGAGCAAGCCGTGGCTCTTGGCAGAGAGGCTGTTAAGCTAGCTTTAGATGACAAGACTGGAATCATGCCAGTTCTTTTGAGAACCAACGATCAACCATACCAGTGGAGCATAGGCGAAGGAGATCTTAAAGATATTGCTAACGCTGAAAAAACTCTTCCTGAAAACTTTATATCAGAGGATGGATTTAGAATTACTCAAGCGGGGGTTGATTATCTTAAACCGCTAACAATTGGGGAGAGCTATCCAAAGTTCAAAGACGGCGTGCCAATCTATGAGCAATTGGATCTTCATTTAGCTGAAGTTTAGTTCATGAACTTTGCGTTTGAGAATAGCAATTAATTCATCCTTTTCGTCAGCGGTAAGAAATCTACCAATTTCAATTTGCTCTTTATGTGATTGAAGCAAAATTACTTTTGCCCCATTTTTCTCTTGGATCAAAAATTTAGATAGAAACCTATCATAAATTTTCTTTCTTTTGTTGTTTGTAATTTTTACATGAAGCTTATCAATGGCAAGTATTTGCAATTGATTAGACCAATCTCTATTGAGCTTAATTATTGTTATGAGAGCAAGTATTTCCAATCCAGCGAATGGCAAGATAAGAGGAGCTCCTACAATAAAAAAACCAACCCCAAAAGTAATACAAATTAGAGACAACATGCCAAAGAAAAGCACATTTTGTCGTAATGAAGAGGATTTATTAGGCCTCAACTCAATATAAAATTTATCGTTTTTATTTTTAGTGGTTAGCATCTTTTCTTTTGACTTTTACTTTCTAATTTTGCACTTATATTGCAGAATACAGTCTAAATTAAGAACTATGAAAAAATTTACAACTCTTATTTTGATATTTTTTGCTTTGAATTCATTTTCAGAGGACTTGCTTGCTCTATATAAAGAAGCACTTGATAAAGATCCTGACTTTAATAGCAAAAAGGCTGATCTTGAAATATCACAAGAATTTTTAAACCAATCTCGGTCATTATTATTGCCACAACTAAGAGCTGTTGGTGGCACAAACTGGAATGAATACTACCAAGATAGAGAATTAGAAAATGATTACAACACATTCTCCTATGGTTTAAATTTAAGTCAGCCATTATTTCGTCTAGATACTTGGTTTCAAACAAAACAAGCAAAGAAGAATTTTCAAGCTGCTGAAGCAAGATTTGCTTACCAACAACAAGACCTAATGATTAAAGTTACTCAAGCCTATTTTAAAATCTTATCTGCACAATCTTCTTTAAAATCAGCTGAAGCTACTGAGAAAGCTCTTGAAAACCAATACAACACTGTACTGGAAAGATTTAATGTTGGAGCAGCGTCAAGAATCGAACTTGCAGAGTCAAAATCAGCCTATAACCAAGCACAATCCAATAAAGTGCTTGCGAGTGGCAACTTAGAAATTAGCTTTGAAGAGCTTAACTCTATAGTCGGAAGAAAAATAACTTTTGTAGAATCTTTAGATTCAAATTTTAGTTTTGATGTAGCTCCTACTGATATTGAAGCCATGGTAAATCAAGGCCTTATGTCTAATTATCTAGTAATTGAAGCGAAAAACAGATT
>CEPC01027862.1_pt1 | contig 10408 bp, 5 predicted proteins | sample 530651 | NCBI WGS metagenome assembly CEPC01 (sample SAMEA2620828, study PRJEB7988) | marine metagenome | biome: marine biome (ENVO:00000447); feature: deep chlorophyll maximum layer (ENVO:xxxxxxxx); material: "saline water (ENVO:00002010), including plankton (ENVO:xxxxxxxx)" | depth 65 m | reverse complement strand
TCATGATCCAGGCGCCTTCGCCCTTACCTGGGACCGAACCCAGCTGCTGTTCGAAGAAGGGAGGCAGGACGCCTCCAGCCGAGGCGATGTCCTTAAACATGCCGAAAGTGGGGTCGAAGATCGTGTCAAACTTTGCCTTAGAGTTGTAGTCCTTGAAGACGTGGATGACCATGGGCATGACGACGTCGGCCTTCTTCCAAGAGCTGTCGTCCGTCATGTTGCCGGCATACGATTTGACGATGCCAAAGTCTTTGAGGAACTCGTCAGACTGGGACTCTCCGAAGAGCTTGAGCCACTCCTCGAAGTCGGGGACGCCGTGGGCATAGATTCCAAGCACCTTACCCTCCTCGTCGCCTCCGTCGGGGTTGACGATCAGCCTGACGTCGAGGGTGTTCGAAGTGGGCTCGGTCGTGATAACCGGGTTAGACGCGAACATTTTCCCAAATTCGCCTTCCGGGCTGAACAAGGCCTTCACTGCCTCCATATTCTCCCTGGACTCGTACATATGGACGGCGCTCAGGGTACTGAGTTTGCCAGCAGCGCCGAAAATGAACTTTTTGACAAGAGGAAGGTGGGGAGGGGGAGTTTCCTGCAAGTGATGATGGTAACGATCAGCATGTCGAATGTTGAATTCTGGGGGGCGGAAAAGAGGGGGAAGGGCAGATGCGCACCGCGGAGAGCATTCCGTCGACCATTTCGGACCATTCGCCGAGGCCGGAAACGCCATGTTCGAAGCACTCGATGAAGAGAGACTCGGATTCGATGGGCTTGAGTTCGAAAGGCATGTTTTTTGGTGCGTTATTGGTGCTGGGTGTGATGCGATCTCGCATGGTGGAATATAACGTCATTGTTGGTGCCGGAAATATCTCGAGCGATGACATCAGTCCGAGGCCTGATGACTGGACGCCCACGGGCCACGCTCTCTCAGCAGATTAGTCACAGGCAGGTCCCTCTCTTGTGGCACTAGTGCTCGACGACGCGGATGAATGAAGTGAATCCTCCGCAGTTCCTTCCTCCCGAGGGGCGCGATGCTGCCACCGGGGCGGTCTCGCTGCCATTCGAGGCTAGAGGCGTGACCGCGTACTCCTCGTGCCTGCGGGGATGCTGTTGGTCTTCTCGGGATCTGTACATTTTTGGACCAGAACGGCTCGAGGAAACGTCGGTTCGAACGACAGCGCAGGTGCCTGAGTCGCTGAGAGCGTTGGGAATCGATCAGCACGAGTACGGATCGATGCTCGAGGACGCCAAAGCGGGGCTGGCGAACGCGGCTCCTCCGATTGGCCTCTGTTGCGCTGGCGCGTGCATATTTACCTTTGTGCTTGCCCCGTTCTCAATGTGCTACTTGATCCACCTGTCGTCTCCCGGTCTCGGTGATAAACTGATCGAACGCGGTGCGAACAGAGTCGAGAAGGCAATATCGGCGCGCGCATCTAGATGGCGGGCTGTGTACGGCGTGGAGACGAAGCTCGTCCGTGACGTCCGGTACAAGAGGCCGAGGATGCCCGCTGGCGATGTGGGTGTGACAAGATTAGAAGCGAGGTCGCCACACTTGTCACCTCACGACGGGTGTTGGGAGTCAAGCGAATGGGTAGGTAGTGCGTTGACGTTTACTCCGCCGTCGGCAGCTAGCATGCAACGCGGGATTTAGTGATAGCGATAGAATTACTAGCTTAGTGTTGCCGCGTGGGCTGAGCGCGCGCCCCTGTGCCGCGAGACTCGTTCGTACGTTTTGTATTACAGAATGGAGCACTCAAGATTCAGTCGGAGCAGTGTAAAAAGTTGTCGTCCTTCAGTAGTAGTCGTCACCGACATGAACCGGTATGAGAAGGCCAGAGGGCGTCTCCTCCTCGTATCCGTACTCCTCCTCGTACCCGTACTCGTGCCCGTAATAGTTCTCCCCTTCGTAGTCGTGCACGGGTATGAGAAGGCCGGAGGGTTCCTCCTCAAACAGCTCGTCGTCGTCGTCGACGTACTCCAGGTCGTAGTCAAAACGAGAGGGCTCGATGGTCTGGAGGAACCAGGGCTTCCACCCCTCTACGAAGTCCGCGGGAGTCGCGTCCGCCTCATCCTTCCCGCCGCCACTCTTCGCCGCGAAGAGCGCACCGGTCCATTTCCTGTCGCGCGGTTTCCTCATCTCCCGCGTGGCGAGCTTGGTCAGCGCCGCGCCGACAACCACCGCCGACGACGCAACCGCCAACTCGCGGAGGCCCTTGCCAACGCCCGCCAGGAACCTCTTGCCGAAACGTATTTTCTGCTTCTGCTTCTTCTTCCCATCGTCCTCCGTGGCGTCGGCCGACTCCTTGGCCTTGCCGCTACGCATGGCAGAGTCGAAACTCTCCCGCAGGCACCTGCTCGAGGGTGGCGTTTGGAACCCGACGGGATCCGGTGACGCGGCGGCGACCTCGACGGACCCGTCAACCTTCTCCTCGGTATCGTCCCGATTCGCCCCGTCCCCAACCAGGGGCGGCTCGACGGCGACCTCCTCGACGGCGACCTCCTCGACGGCGTGGACGTGCGAGACGCCGCCAACCTCCCTCGGCGTCCTGTTCAGCACGGCCACCACCGCCGTCCCGTCGTCGCGGTCGGCGTAGTCGAGCGCAATCCGCATCGGGTCCCTCCCGTCGGGCGCGTTCGTCGTGATGGCCGCGGGGTTGAAGTCGAGGAGGGATTCGATCACCTCGGCTGGCGCGTTCCTGCGCAGCGCCACGTGCAGGGGCAGTTCACCCCTCGCGTCGAAGATGGAGGCGCCCTCGGGGTCAGCCTGGAGGATGCGGACTATGAGTTCGTACCTAGCGCCGTGCTCCAGCGCCGCGTGTAGGGGAAGTTCGTCGTCGTCGTCGTCTGACAAATCTTCCTCACTCGCATCCTTATTCTGCGCGGGTGAGGGTGGGGGAGACTCCTGAGGGGGCGTTGGCGGTGTCTCGTCGACCTCGACTTCCGCCTCGGCGTTCGCAGCTTCTCGAGCAGCCTCCTCCTCGGCAGTCTTGGCCAGTTCGGCAGCCTTGGCCAGTTCGGCAGCCTTGGCCAGTTCGGCAGTCTTGGCCAGTTCGGCAGCCTTGGCCAGTTCGGCAGCCCTGGCCTGTTCGGCAGCTTTGGCCTCGGCTGCAGCCCTGGCGGCGACCTCCGCCCTGAGCGCTTCCGCGGCAGCCTCCGCCCTGGCTTTCTCAGCGGCAGCCTCTGCCCTGGCTTTCTCAGCGGCAGCCTCCGCCTTGGCCAAAGCTTCAGCCTCGGTCCTCGCAGCCGCCGCGACGGCCCTGGCCTCGGCGGCGGCCCTGGCCTCAGCCTCGGCCCGGCCTTTAGCTTCAGCTTCGGCTCTGATCTTAGCCTCGACCTCGACCCTGAGCCTGGCAACAGCCTCCGCCTCTGCTCGGAGCTTTGCCTCCGCCGCGGCACTGGCCCGAGCGACAGCCTCCGCCCTGGCAGCCTCCTCGGCAGCCTTGGCTTCCATCTCGGCTCGCGCGGCTTCCTGTGCAGCCCTGGCCTCTGCTTCCGCCCTGGAAGCCTCTTGGGCGGCCCTCGCCTCCGCCGCAGCCTTAGCTTCAGCCTCGCGCTGTTTGGCGGCAGTCAGCGCGGCGACCTGCGCCCTCAAGTCCTCGAGCTCGGCGGCGACCGCCTTGGTTTTCGCCTCCTGAGCCTCGCGTGCGGCTCGGTCCTCAGCTTCCGATTGGGCGTCGATGTCGGCCTGCAACTCCGCGAGGCGCTCGGCCCTGCGCTTGCGGTCGCCCGCGGTCATGCCATCCTTGGCCATTGCGCGCGAGAGCCGTTTGGCCAGCGAGACTGGCTCCTTGTCAGGGAGGTGACCAGGCGGGAGCTCTGCCCGGAGCTGGGCTCCGACGGACCGCTTGCTCTCGCGTGACTCGGCGCTCGCGCCGGTCTTGAACTTCGCGAGCGCTCGCATGGCGGTGAGTCCCAAGGCGCCGTCAACGGGTCGCGCGGGGGCGGCATCGACGTTGTTGCCATCCGGGGCCGCCGTGTCTGACGAGGACACAGCCATCGGGGGTTTAACGCCGCTCGAGATGTATCGGGGTGGACCGCAGAGCGAAGGTTGGCGGCTTTGTACGGCGCGCGGACGCGAAGACGGGTCGAGGGGCGTCGCCGTGCTCAGCACGCGGCGTCGCTCTGCCGTCGTCCCGCCGTCGAGCTCGTATCTGTCGTTGTTTTCGTTAGCTCATTTTTTGAACGGGCGGATTCGACTCGTCAAACGACGAGTCAAAGCACAACAACGAAGATCCTCCCGAAACCAGTCCAACTTTTAACGGCCACAGCGCGACCGGCCCGGCCACAGCGCGACCGGCCCCCCTTTTTCCCCAAAAGCGTGAAACGAGAGTGCCGCGGAAAGGAATATTGCGCGCCACTGCCACGTGGGACATCTGACCTGGGGCGCGGGTATTGGATCTCAACTGGTTTCCAAGATGCCGCTCAGGTATCGCAAGGTGACGGTGGGGGTGTGCGCCATGGACAAGAAGGCCAAGTCCAAGGCGATGCTCGAGATCCTGAACCGCCTCGAGGACTTTCCCGAGTTTGAGATTATAACCTTCGGCGACGACTGCATCCTGAACCAGCCCATCGAGCAGTGGCCCAAGGTGGACGCGCTGATCTCGTTCTTCTCCGACCGATTCCCGCTCGCCAAGGTTCAGGCGTACGCCCAGCTGCGCAAACCCTTCGTGGTGAACGACCTGGACAAGCAGTGGGATCTGTTGGACCGGCGGAAGGTGTACCGAACCCTCGCCGAGAACGACATACCCGTGCCTAATCACATCGTGATCAACCGCAACGAGGAGGTCAAGCCGGGCGTGATGCCCGACTGGTCCAGGGACTTCGAGGCGCCCGGGTTCGAGGAGCACGAGGACTACGTCGAGCTGGACGGCAAGCGCATCGACAAGCCGTTCGTGGAGAAACCCGCCGACGCCGAGAATCACAACATCTGCATCTACTACCCGCACACTGTCGGCGGCGGGTACAAGGCGCTCTTCCGGAAGGTTGGCAACCAGGCGTCTAGGTACTATCCCCCGCCCGCTCCAGACAGCAGCAAGCCCTACACGCCCGTGCGCAGGGATACCTCTTTCATATACGAGAATTTCATGAGCACGGGCGGCACCGACGTCAAGGTGTACACCGTGGGTCCCAACTACGCGCACGCCGAGGCGAGAAAGTCTCCGGTTGTGGACGGGCGGGTGCAGAGGGACGAGAACGGTAAGGAGGAGCGATTCCCCGTGCTCCTCACCCCGGATGAAAAGGAGATCGCGCGGCGGGTGTGCCTCGCGTTCGGTCAGACGGTTTGCGGGTTCGATCTGCTGCGAACGAAGGGCCGGTCCTACGTGTGCGACGTCAACGGGTGGTCGTTTGTCAAGAACTCGACCAAGTACTTTGACGACGCGAGCGTGTGCCTCCGGGCGATCATCCTGCAGGCCGTCGCCCCCGAACACAAGGCCACGATGGAAGCCACCGAAGCTGCGGACCAGACGACCACCGAGTACGACCCCAACGCGGAGACGATGCAGCAGCAGCCGGATGAATCACCCGCGGAGCAGAAGAAGAAGGGGAAGAAGGGGCAGCCGGAGCCACCAAAGGAGGAACTCCGTGCTGTACTCGCGGTGATCAGGCACGGCGACCGCACTCCCAAGCAAAAGATGAAGATGCGGGTGAAGCACGAGCCGTTGCTGCAGCTGCTGAAGAAGTGCACCGGGGACAGGCCGAGGAAGCAGGCCAAGCTGAAGACGCCGGCGAGGCTGCAGGAGCTCCTCAACATCTCCCGCGTGCTATATTCCGCCTGCCTGAAGGAGGGCAGGACTTTCTTTCCGGACAGCATCCACGCGCAGGGAAGCGAGAACGCTCTTTCTGAAGGCGACGGGAGCGATTCACCCCCGCTCGCGCCGCCGAGATCCTCCTTTGGCAGCAAGGAGGAGTGGGAAGAGGAGGTTGAGCAGTGGAAGCAGGTGGTGAGCATCCTGCAGGAGGGCGGGCACTTCAGCGGCATCAACCGCAAGGCGCAGCTCAAGCCTCTGGCGTGGGAAGAGATCCCGGAGGATCAACGCAAGCCCACGAAAGACGGCAAGGAGGGTCCTACGGAGCGGGTGACGCAGGCGCTCCTGATTCTCAAGTTTGGAGGCGTCCTCACCCACCTCGGGAAGAACCAGGCTGAATTTCTCGGTCGTGACTTTCGCATGCGGATGTATCCAGGTGGCGATCCAAACAGCGACGGCCTCCTCCGCCTGCACAGTACCTATCGCCACGATCTTAAGATCTATTCGTCCGATGAAGGTCGCGTGCAGATCACAGCCGCGGCGTTCATTAAGGGTCTTCTGGATCTCGAGACAGAGAATAACCAGCTCACGCCTATCCTCGCGTCGCTGGTGAACAAGGACGCCAAGCTCCTCGACTTTGTCACGCACGAGGTTGAGGAAGACATCCTGCACGCCAAGCAGAAGCTCTACAACATCATGACCGATGGTCACGTCAAAGGTAAGAACAAAAACAAGGAGTACTCCACGAGTGACACAGCCACCTACGACGACTTTGAACGCGCGGGGCCAATTGGGTATCTTCGCCGCAACTCCACCACGAGGGTCGCTTCGCCTATCCGCATGCCTGACCCGAGGGGTGGGTCGAACGAATCCAAGCGAAGCTCCATCGATGCCCCGACCTCGCCCATGTCGCCGAGGGGTTCCTCGCCGGAGAAGACTACGAACAGCTACGCGCTAATGGCGGCTGATCGAGCCAGGTCCCTTAAGGCTGCGCGGCGCAGCATCGCATCTTCTGCGATGTCTGCGATGTCGTCCTTCAGGAACGCCATGCTCAACACCCTTAGGAAGGGGGGATCCGACGACGAGAAGCTCAAGGCTAATAAGTCGTCCGACGACGAGAAGGTCAAGGCAAACATGCGGGACCGCGAGTACGTGCCGGAGTCGCCCAAGTCCAAGCACAACCGGGGACAATCTGAGGACATGCGGGTGGCAAATTTTGCGCACTCCGAAACCGACGGCGAAGGCGTCCCGCCGCCGCGAACTTCCGAGGATAACCCCGAGCAGATGCTGGGAAGGATGTCCATCGACGACCCAGACTTCATCTCGCGGCAATCCAGCCAAAATGCGGCGGCGGAGGAAGCGGATCGCGATGTTTCTAACCCGCCGTCGCCCCCAGCAGCGTGGAGGGCTCTGGAGGGTCAGGATGACTCCACTATGACCATCGCGGGCAGGCTGTCATCAGGAAACGCCGTGGGTTCGGTGGAGGGCTCGGTATCTCGGCGTCCGCCTGGCGTCCCCGAGGAGCCCCTCAAGCTCCTCCGCCTGATGATCGACCTCATCCAGAGTTTGACTCGACAGCTCCGGGAGAAGTGCTTCCGCACCAATGTCCCGACGCACATGGGCTCGCCGACCACCACCACCTGGGTGGACACCCTCGCCGCGACCGCCCCGCGCGGGTCCATGCCCAAGGGCGGCCTCGCCGAGCTGAAGGACGGATCCGTGCCCGCGGGCGGCGAGTCTTTCCTCCTCATGCACGCGCGGTGGAAGAAGCTTGAGCAGGACATCTACCACCCGAGAAAGGGGAGATACGACATATCCAAGGTGCCGGATGTATACGATGCCGCAAAGTACGACGCCATCCACAACTCGCACCTCTTACTCGACGGACTGGAGGAGCTCTACCGCATCTCAAAACGACTCGCCGAGGGCGTCGTGCCCAACGAGTACGGCACGCACGCGCACAGTAAGCTGAGGATTGGCGGGACCATCGCGCACTCGCTCCTGGTCAAGCTGCTGCAGGACATGTTCACCACCAGGCAGGAGTCGTTCATCGGCAAGCCCGAGTCATACAACAACAGCGGCGGCAAGACCACGGACGGCGAGACGACAGACGCCGAGAAGGGCGAGAAGGGCGAGTCGTCCCTGCGCAGGGATCCCAGCGGCGATCCTTCCAATGGCGACACCCTCGATAACGAGGAGGAGGAGGACGAGGACGAGAAGGCCATCAAGGAGGAGGAGGAGACGGAGCTGAGCACGACGCGCCTGAACCACCGCTACGCCAACACGGTTGGCGTGCACTCGCCCCATCGCCACGTGCGAACCCGCCTGTACTTCACCTCAGAATCTCACATCCACTCGCTGCTCAACGTGCTCAAATACTGTAACCTGGAGGTGATGCAGGATCCGAGGGTGACGGGCGAGGACACGCCCTCGGCCAACGCCAGCCCGGTCAAGGCAAACGTCAGCCCGGAGTTCACCAAGACGACCCCGCCGAGCCTCGTATCGCACAGGCTGGAGACATTGGGCGGCATCGGTGACCTGGACTATCTCACGCACATCGTGTTCCGCATGTACGAGTGCTTCGACGTTCCGGCGGAGGACCCGAACAGGTTCAGGATCGAGATTCTCCTCTCCACCGGCATCGGCCTCGACCCGTTCAAGCAGAACGTCATCGGGGAGTTTGGCATCGCCAACGAGGAGCTCAGACGGAAGGAGGCGGAAGTGTCCGGAACTAAAAACGCGTCGAGACGCTCGAAGGACTACCCCGCCGGTGCCGTCGAGCCGCCGAGTGCGCTGGCTCAGGGAGCTGTGCTCCCCGTGCTGCAACAGTTCCCCATCCAAAACGACAACGCGGGCATCGTACGCGGACCGGGAGACATCGCCGAAAAGACGGAGGGCGGGGAAACGTTCCTGACGCTGAACAGCTTGGAGACGTACCTGTGGAAGTTCAGGAGGAAGACGCCGGGTGCGTACAGCGAAATCTCCAGGCGCGAGCTGACGATGAACCTCGGCAAAAACGAGGGCGACGGGTCCGGGTCGTACGCCTCCCAGTCGGAGTGGGAGCGATCCAACCCGAGCCCGAAGAAAAAGCCCGACGCCGTAGTCAAGGCGCCCGCGAAGAAGGACAAGAAGAAGGACAAGTCCAAGAAGAAGGGCAGCGACAGCGACAGCGATTAGAGAGGGAAAGACGGACGATGACAAATACGTCAAAAGGCGCCGGTTTTTCCCGCCGCGATTCACCTTGAACTAACTGTACACCAGTCTACCCTAGTTGTCTCGCCCAATCTCTCCCCGAGATCGGCCCATCACTGATCACCCTCCCCGCCCTCCTCGGTACCGTTGATATCGGACGTCCAGAGCGTGAGGTTATCGCGCAGGAGCTGCATGATGAGGGTGGAGTCCTTGTACGATTCCTCGCTGAGCGTGTCCAGCTCGGCGATGGCGTCGTCGAACGCCTGCTTCGCGAGGGCGCACGCCTCCGTGGGCTTGTTCTGAATCTCGAAGTGAAACACGGAGTAGTTGAGCGCCAGACCGAGGCGGATCGGGTGGGTCGGGGGCAAGCCGGCGTCGGGCGCGGAATTACACGCGATTTTGGTCGCCTCGGCGTAGGCGTCGTTCGCCTGGCCCGCCACCTTGGAGCGATCCTCCTGCTGCAGAAACTCCGCGAGGTAGCGGTAGTAGTCGCCCTTCATCTTGTAGTAGAACACCTTGCTCTCGTCCGACGCGGAGTCCACGATGAGGTGGTTGTCCAAGATGGTGAGGATCTCCTCGCAGATGCTCGTGAGCTCGTTCTCCACCTTGGACCTGTACGTCTTGATCTGCCCAGAGTTGGCCTCGTTGCTCTTCGCGCGCTCCTTGTCCTCGATGGAACTCAGGATGCGCCAGGACGCGCGGCGGGCGCCGATCACGTTCTTGTAGCCGACGCTGAGCAGGTTACGCTCCTCGATCTGCGGGGCGGAGGTTGGGGAGTTGAGACACCGTCAGCGTGCTTTTTCACGTGAAGCGTCTGTAAGCGCGGCGGGGTCAAAAAGGGGCGCCTGTCGGGGGCGATCGGAGCGGCCGGGACGGAACGATCGCTCCGGTGGGGCTGAAACGACGCGATCACGATGATCTGACCCACGAAACAACGGCCGAGGGATCGAAGCCCGCCGTAATTTCCCGAATCCCTCCATCAAGTGCGCGCCCCCGCCGGCGTCGCCCCCCCGACTTTGAAGCGAGCCGAAATCGTTGCTGGCATTGTTACGCCGAATGAACCGCGGGTCGTGGTACTCACCGAGAGCTCGCCGGAGTCGAGCTTGCAAAGAGCCTTCATGGACTCGACCATCTCTGTGAAGATAACGGATGAGCGATCGTCAGGTCTTCGGGACGTTCGCTCGAGTCGATGGGACGGGTCTACGGCGCGGAAGGGAGGATCGAGGAAAGGCGGGATCCCGAAGAAAGCCCGCGTTGGCAGAAACAACCCGGCAATCGCGCTCACCGTCATAGCGCTCGGCCTGCTCGGCGAGCTTGGCTGAGTAGACGAGGCGCTCGCGTTCACTGAGTGAGCCGTCGGACATGCTTGCGAACGGTTGTTGGCGTACCGTCCTCTCGCGCGCGAGATATGAAACGCGTCCGGCCGCGCTTCAGTGCCAACTGTTTCCGGCGAAGAGCGAGCGGATCTCTGA
>CEPC01137437.1_pt1 | contig 10478 bp, 8 predicted proteins | sample 530651 | NCBI WGS metagenome assembly CEPC01 (sample SAMEA2620828, study PRJEB7988) | marine metagenome | biome: marine biome (ENVO:00000447); feature: deep chlorophyll maximum layer (ENVO:xxxxxxxx); material: "saline water (ENVO:00002010), including plankton (ENVO:xxxxxxxx)" | depth 65 m | reverse complement strand
GTTCGCGGTTCCGTCGTTCGGGTCACGCACGGGCGCGGCGGCGGGCGCCAGGCCGTCATCCACGACCGCCGACTGGTGAGCCGTGACCGCGTGTTCGCACTCCCACGCCCTGTGGCCGTGCTCCCCGCACCAGTGGCAGTGCTCGTGATCGAACATGCACATTCCAAACTTCTCGCGGCGGATGCACCCATCCGCGGAGTAGTTGTGGAAGCGGCAAATCTCCACGTCCCCGCGCACGAACCGCGGGGGGTACTTCAGAGGATACCTGGCGAACAGATCCGACGCCGGCCGCGCGCTCCGGGCGACGTGCGCCCGTTTAAACGCGGACCTGGCCCTCACGTTGCCAACCTCCCGCTCGCACGTTTTTCGCCAAAAAACGGGTGACGCGCTCGAGGCGGTGACGACGACGGCGTCGCGCCACCTCGAACCTCCGCTTCCGTCGGTGTCGCAGTCCTCGACCTCGTTCGTATTTGCGCTCGATCGCTCGCATTCCGGGACGGTGAACCTCGTGATCGTCGTCGCCCCACGCAGACCCTCGAAGGGCACCTCTGCGTCCGCCATGGCGTCGTGCAGCGCCTCGCACTTGACGACGATGAACGAGGGCGACGCGCTTTTCGCGACCGCCGGGAGGAGCCTGACGAGCGCTTCGGCCGCGCGAACTCCCCCTATGTCGACGAAAACGTTGACGGATCCCTCGATCTCCCTGGCGAGAAGCGCCGGGTCCTCGAGCGCATCGAGGCGCTCGAAACGCAAGCCGGGTCTCGCCGCGCTCGACTGGTTCACGAAATGTTTCGATACGTCTATTCCCAGCACCGCGTCCTTGCCCGCGGCTTCGGCCATGAGCGCGGTGGCGTCGCCGTACGCGCTACCGATGTCGACTGTCCTCTCCCCGGGCCTGGGCACGCACAGAGCCAGGCGCCTGTACGCCTTCGTGGAGCGGCACACGAGCACTTTAGGCCGATCGCTTTCGTGAAGCCTCGCCGCCGCCGCAGGAGGGCCCGAGCCGAAGGTTGGACGTTCGCCGAGCGGCTCCTCGTGCACGCGGAAAAACTCGTACCGCGAGAGGGCTAACGTCGCGGCGTCCACCGCGCGCTCAGCCGCCGCATCAGAGCCGCCTTCCATGTCCCCCCCCAGCGCCCACGACCCTTCGCCTCCCACGCGCTTCCCAAAGTGCACCCTGCCCTTTCCAGTCGCGCTTTTTCATCCAGTCACGTCGGATGCGGGAGCTTTTTCGATCCGCCGCCGCCCCACGCCGCTTATCCAGTCTGGGGCTGCGCGCGCGCGACCTCGACGCCATGGTTCTCAAGACCAGGGTCACCGAGTTGCTCAAGATCGAGCACCCCATCATCCAGGGGGGCATGCACCACGTCGGGTACGCCACCCTCGCGGCGGCGGTGTCCAACGCGGGCGGGCTCGGCACCGTCACCGCCCTGACCCAGCGCACGCCGGAGCTCCTCCGGGACGAGATCCGCGCGTGCAAGGCTCTGCTGAAGCCCGGTAAGCCGTTCGCGGTGAACTTTACGCTTCTGCCGAGCCTCGCGCCCCCCGACTACGGCGCCTACGCCCAGGTGATCGTCGACGAGGGCGTGCCGGTGGTGGAGACCGCGGGCAGAAATCCGGGCAAGTGGATCGCCTTCTTCAAGAAGCACGGCGTCACGGTGGTGCACAAGTGCGTCGCGATCAAGCACGCGCTCACCGCGCAGAGGCTCGGCGCCGACTGCATATCCATGGACGGGTTCGAGTGCGCGGGCCACCCGGGCGAGGACGACGTGGGCAACCTCGTGCTGCTGGCCAAGGCGAGGACGGCGCTGACGATCCCGTACGTGGCGTCGGGGGGCGTCGGCACCGGAGAGCAGCTCGCCGCGTGCCTCGCGCTGGGCGCCGACGGCGTGAACATGGGCACGAGGTTCATGGCCACGAAGGAGGCGCCGGTCCACGACGGCATCAAGGCGGCGCTGGTGAAGGCGGACGAGAGGAGCACCACGCTGGTGATGAAGTCGGTTGGCAACACGGAGAGGGTGTACAAGAACGACGTGGCGAGGCAGGTTCAGGAGATTGAGGCCCGCGACCCGGGAAAGATCGAGGCCATACGGCACCTGGTCAGCGGGGAGAACTACAGGAAGAGCTTTCAGGAGAGCGGCGACCCCGACAGCAGCGTTTGGTCGTGCGGGGTGGTCATGGGCCTCATCGACGACGTGCCCACGTGCGAGGAGCTGGTGCGACGGATGGTGGCGGACGCGGAGCGGGTCATCACGGGTAGGTTACCCTCCATGGTGGGTGGGCGGAGCGGGCTGTGGTCCATGGTGGCCGGACGGAGCAAGCTGTGACGATGAACGATGAGCGCGGATCGATTTGATATAAATACAACTCGAACGTCCCCTCTCTCCGCCTCTGGCCTATAAGCAGTTTTCGCAAGAGTCAAACCCTTTTCTTTTACCCTTTTCTCCTCCTCTAGGATCCTCTCCTCCTCCTTTACCTCCTTCGCTTTGAACAACCTCCTCGCTTCATCACAGACTCCTGATGATGCTCTCCGTCGACTCGTCCGTGTTGAGCAGCTCGAACCTGTGCGAGTTGAGCGTCACGGTTGCGCCGACGTAAAAGTCCCTCGCCACGTATGGCGCCCTCGCCCCGGGTTTCTTCACCGGCTCAAGCGTGCGCTCCAGGAACTTACCGCCGATTATGCCGCTGTTGGACACGGGGGGCTCGTAGACGCTGATGGTCCCGTCGACCAGGTAGAAGGTCACGATGAACCTCCTCTCGTCGTTGGGGGGAACCAGCCCGGGCCCAGCGAACGCCGCGTTGAACCTGAGCTCCTTGCCAAAGTTCTTCTCAAAGTGCCTCAGGTTGGGGGGCGCGCGCTTCGGCACGAGCGAGTGGCAGTTGCGGAGGGAATCCGTCTCGGAGCCGAAACCGTTGTGTGGGGGGTCGACGTAGTGGTGCTTCACCGAGCCGTCGTCCAGTGGCTTGGGCGCCATCTCGAGAATCGTCCTACCGAGAGTCTTGACGTAGTACGCGCGCGTGAAATCATCGCAGTCGTGAACCGTCAGGTTACGGCCGTAAACGCCCACGGGCTGGCCCATCACGATGTCGGCGGGCTTGAGGAACGTCCTGGTCTTCTCGCCGGGGGGACCGACGTCGAACGCGCCGCCCGCCGGGAGCTTGCTGCGCGCGAGCATCTTGGGGAAAGGATCGCGGCCCGGAGCCTCCTCCTCGAGAACCTCCACGGTACCGTCCGAGAGGAAGTAGTTGAGGGTGTAGTGCACGATGCCCTGGACGCTGTCGTTCCACGAGCACTTGAACGAGAGTACGTCCTTGGTGAACGGGTCCACGGCGGGTTCGGCCGGTGTGGACGACGCGGATGACGAGCCGATGACAACCTCGACGGGATCCGTCTCGAACACTCGCTTGCCGCCGACGCCGCGCACGCCCATGCCGATGGTACCGAGCACGCCGGGTCCCTCGTCGACGAGGGTGTCGGGGAAGGGCACGTCGGCCGCGATCGTGATGCCTTCTTTGCGAAGGAACTCGCGGGTGTACGCGTCGCAGCACACGACGTTGTACTCGCGGCCGTAGATTGCGACGGTCGATCCAATCTGAAAGTCAGCGATGGCGAGGGGTTCGCCGGACGCGCCCACCGCGGCGTGGCGCTTCAGGATGCGGCCCTGGACGATGCCGCTGTTGTCCGCCTTGTGTTCGTGCACGTCCACGGTGCCGTCCTCGAGGTGGAACCTGATGACGCACTTCCTCGGCCGGTCTCGGCCGTCGAGCGCCTTGTCGACGAAATACGCGCCGTAGGAGAGGGACTGACCGTCGTACGCGACCCACGCGGGGGTGGCGCTGCCCTCGCCGAGCTTCATGTCACCGAGGGCGGCGACCGCGGGGGCACCGGGCGGGGGCGCGGGACCGTTCTGCGGGTCGACCGCGACGGACCCCTTGACGTGATCCGCGAGCGTGGTCTTCTTGTCAGTCAGCGGGCGCCCCTGCGTGGCGAGCTTCTCGTCGCCGGCCATGCGAGCGGTGATGGGGCGCGCGGGGTGGGACTGATCGGGAAGGCCGGTGACGAAGATGCCGCCGCCGGCGTAGTTGAGGGTCTGAGGGAGCTTCCTCGCCTGCGTCTGTTGAACCGGGGCGGACGAATCACGTCAGAGAATGCGGAACATCGGGGGAAACAAAATCTCGGCCATCGCGGGCAGGGCGACGGGGGGTTCGGAGGTCGGAACCAGGGTTTGCGCGCGGGAACTCACCCCGGGGAGCGTCAGGCTGTACCCCGGAAGCAGGGGGATGTTCTCGTCGTTACCCATGGGGCACGTGAGGCGCGTTGTGATGGGCCGCGCTTTTCGTGGCGCGAAAAACGCATTTCGTGCGACACCCGTATAAATGACTCAAGAAAATAGACCGTCGTTAGTGCTATTGGAGCGCAGCGCTGTCAGTGTTGCGAGCGCCCTCGCGGAAGGTTGTGGAAAGAGGAAAGCGTACCGACGGTGGCAGATCGGAGCCGACACGAAGCCGACACGATGCCAGGGTTCGACTACAGCAAGTGGGACAACCTCGAGTTGTCCGACGACGAGGATCATCACCCCGGGGCGCAGTTCATCGAGGCGAACACGCTGCGTCGCATCAAGCGGGAGGCGCACGAGAACAAGGAGAAGGAGCGCGCGGAGAAGATCGAGTCGCTGGAGAAGCAGATACGCAAGAACGAGCGCAAGATCAAGGAGCTCTCGGAGGGTGAGAACGCGGCCGGCAACGAGGTCGAGATCGCCAAGCTCAGATCGGCGAACGCAACCTTCCAGTCCGAGGTGGACACCGAGAGGCGCCAGAAGAAGTTCAACGCCGAGGAGGCCGTGAGGGATGCGTGGTCGCACTCGCTCGTGGGCGCCGCGTGCAAGCCCGACGCGGGACCGGAGAAGCTGGACTACGAGGCCTTCGCCAAGAAGTACGGTGACCAGCTCGATGCGCTGGCGGTCAAGGACTTCGGCTCCGGATACGAGGAGATGGGAGACTACTTCAGGGACAACTCGCACCTCCTCACCGAGCACGCCATGGGCTACATGCTCTTGAAGTGCCTCTACATGGAGATGGAGGGCAACACGCTCGGCATGAGGCGGGGCGCGCGCGCGGGATACGCCCTCAAGTCCATCGTCGACTTCGCTGAGGCCAGCAAGAGGTCCATGAGGGACGCCGCGCCCGCCTTCTTCGGACGCATGAGCGACCCGGAGGTGGCGAAAGAGTACGAGAAGATGTACGAAGACTACGTGGACAAGCTCAAGAAACGCGCGGTGGACAAGAAAAAGGAGGAAGAGGCTGCTGCGGCGGAGGAGGCCACGCGCAGGCTTCAGCTCAAGGGGGATGATAAAGCCCTCGAGGAACTGCCGCGGGAGGAACGGTTGGGCCCCGGGGGTCTGGACCCGGTTGAGGTGTTTGAGTCGCTGCCGAAGGAGATGCAGGACGCGTTCGAGAGCGGCAGCGTGGAGGCCCTTCGCGAGTACGTCAACGGGCTTCCCTTGGAGGATGCGAAGCACCACATGAAGAGGATGGTGGACAGCGGGCTTTGGGTGCCCGCCCCAGGGGAGGAACCGGGACTCGCGCTGCAGTGAATGTGCATCGGTCGAGGCTGCGTTTTGATACAACGGAGTTATGGAACAGAATTTACGTTTGCCTCGTCGCGTTCACGGTCCAGGCGCGGGAAGCCTGCGCATGAACCACTCGATCTCTTCCGAGTACGTCGACGCCTCCGGGTCCGTCTCGCCCGTTTCCTCGTTGACCTCGTCGTACAGGACGATGGGGTCCATGACGCGCAGGTCGTAGGTCGGGGTCGTCCTGAACTGGGTGAGAAAGTCGTCAGACTCGGTGTTGGACTCCCCGATGGGCTCGCCATCCTCGCTCACCGTCTCGCCCTCGTTGTTGACGTAACTCCTGCGCGCGTCCACCAACACGAGCTTGGGTTCGGTCGCGTCGCGGTCGTGGAACACCTCGCGGACGTAGATCCGACCCAAGCCCACGCGAGTCGCCGCCGCGTACACCGCCGCGGCTCTGTCGCTCGGGTAAACGACGTGCATCGCCGGATCATTTCCGGGTCGCGCGTCGTCCGTCAAGGGCTTCAGCAGCTTCTCCCCGGCGGCGAAGAACTCGTCCAGACCCGCGGTGGTCTCGTAGTGCGCCAGGCGCTTCTCGTTGCGTATGGGCTTCGTCCCTCGGATGTCCTCCTTTGGGAAGTAGGGCGGGTTGCACACGACGGCGTCGCACTTTCCCATCCAGTCGCCGGGTTTCGCGTCCGCGCCCGCCCACCTCTCGTGGTTGAACGCGGACTTGACCGCGAGGTCCACGCCGACCCGGTCACCCTCCACGCTGAGCGACACCTCGACGTGCTGTCGTTCGTCGTCCGTGATATCGTCCTCCTCGTCCTCCGCGATATCCTCCGTCTCTTCCGAACTTTGAGTTCCAAACGACCCCGAGGATACGTCCCCGAGGCACACGGTGACACCCTCGCCGACGCCGTTCAGCGCCGCGTTCCGCGCGCATCGCCTCGCGAGTCCAACCTGTCTCTCCACCAGCAGAACGTTCGGTCCCTGAGCGTCCTTGGCGAACCCGCCCCTCGCCGCCAGCGACATGCCCACGACTCCCGCTCCCGCGCCCAAGTCCGCGATCCTCGGCGGCGTTAAAACCTTCTTACGACCGAACAGCCCAGCCTTGGTCTCCACCCCGCTCCATGGGATCTGCCCGGCGACGTGCGCGGCGAGCACGAGCGAATCGGAGTTGCACCTGTACCCCTTCCTCGCCTGCAGCAGCAGGAGCCTGTGCTTGAACACGACGTCCAAGGTTTCATCCGGCGCGGGCGCCACGGAGGCGTCGGGGACGTGCCTCGGGTCGAGCTCGTCGCTGCGCCAGCCCTCGGACCTCTCGCTGAGGGACGACGTCAGCGCGCGCTCGAGAGTGTCGCACTGATGGATGACCATGCGTCGCAGCGTCGACGTCACCGCTCCTCCCACGTCCGGCATCTCGGAGAGGGAGCCGAACGAGGTGATCTTGAAGACGCCTCGGCGCATCCTTATGAACGCGCGAAGGGCCTCCGGGGTGACCTTCGAGCCCTTGCGCAGCGGTCCCTTCGCGTTTGTGCCGCTATCCTCGGCCATCTCATCCGCGTCGTCCTCGACGTCGACAGGCTCCTGCGTCGACACCGCCGGTCTCAAGCGAACGGAACGGGCGCGCCAATTTGCTGCGGATAATTTGCTCGGCAACCCCCGGAGGACGGGGGCGCGTGCGACGGTTACCACGGCGCGCATGGGCACGGGACGCGCTGGCGCGCGCAAACTGGCGCGTCCCATGCAAACTGGCGCGAAGCTGGACATGGCCAGGCTCAGTCCACCCCTGGGGCCGTGCCTAGACGACAGGTTGCCGAGGAACTTTCAGACCCGTTTTTTAAACGGTTTTTAACCCCTGACGACTCGTGCCGGACATGCAGATCGGTCGGTTCCTGCTGGCAGCCATCGACGTCATCAGGGTAAATTTTAGAGCTGATGATGAGGTTTCGCGCAAGCCCCGCCAGGCGGGAAGCCCGCAGGTTTCGAGCAATATCCTAAGCGTTTTTATTGACACGGTGCAACCAGACGTCATCGCAACACGTCGCACCCTCTAATAAAGAATCACAGCGAGCCCCGGCCGCATGGCCCCGCGGACCCAACACCAAACCCAAAACCCTCTCTTTGTTCGCGTCTCTTTGCTTCCGCCCCGACGTCGCCTTCGCGGACAATTCCAGATGGAGCCGTTTACGCCGTGAGGAGGCCCTTGCTGCGGCGAAGCTCCTGCTTGTACTTGGACATGCGGGACTTCCGCCTCGCGCCGGTGTTCTTGTGAAGCACCCCCTTGGCAATAGCCTTGTCCACCGCCTTGGTCGCCTCCGAGATGAGCTTCTCGAGGTCGCCAATCTCCTCTTCGGAGCACGCCTCCTGCTCGCCGAGCGCAGACGCCTTAAGGAAAACCTTCTTCATGCGGGTGGTGATCTCGCTCTTCCTCATCTTGTTGTAGAGGCGCTCGTTGCGGGACTGCAGCGAAAGGGATGAGAGGCGGGCGATAGGTCAGCGACCGAGTGGGGAAAAAATTGTCACCCGAGCGGCCAGGGAAAAAGGTTTTAGGGTCTCGGTTTTTCGCCGCGACGTGTCGCGCCGGCGTCCGACGACGCGACGCAGCGGCGACGCGCGGGAGCTGAACACGCGAACCCTAAGATACACATTCGAGGGACTCGTCCGACACGCGATGCCGATACGCGACGCCGAGAGGTCGACGCCGCCCGTTTCCGGGCGCGGAGGGTGAGGTGGCACGCACCTGAATCGTGCGAGCCTTTTTGTTCTGCTTGGCCTCGACGGTGAAAACCGCGCGGGAGGCGGAGACGCGAGCCGCGGGGGCGGGCACGAAGGCGGCGACGGCCTTCTTGAAGCCGAGGCCGGCGGCCTTGGCGGGCGCCGCGATGGAAAGGGATGAGAAAGCGTTGACGAGCGCCATTGTGCCGGAACAATGAAGCAGAGCGCTTTCCGGGGCTCGGAGTTTGGATAAAGCTGACCTTCGATACCAGTGAATCTCAGGCTATGGGCCACGCGGCGAAATGAGGCTCTCAAGCGTCGCCGCACACCCGTGAAGTGGAACATACACGTCGACGCACAGTGCTGGACTCTCTCGCGCGTCCCCGATGATGCGTCAGACCGCGCTCGCCCTCGGCCGACGCGCAGCCGCGGCCTCTAAGGTTGCGGCCGCGGGCCTCGCCGAGTCCGCGCTCGTCGGTTCCGCCGCCCGCGCGCCGATGCACGCCCGCGGGATCGCGTCCAAGGTCATCGCCGCCGAGTTTGTTGCGCCGTCCGCGTCGCGCTTCCTGGCGGGCGCGGCCGCGTTCGGCGGGCTCTTCGCGGCGTCCGCGACGATGGCGACCGCCGTGAACCTCGTGGACGTCGAGACGCTGCCCCAGGCCAAGGCTGCCGTTCCCAAGGTGCGCCGCTTAACCCGTCGATCGCGACGTCATCTTGCCCCTATGTATCCCCACCAAAATATCTCACCCACCCCGATCTCCCCCGCCCGTCTCGCGCCACAGGAGAAGCTGCCGTTCAGCAAGGTGACGCTGTACCAGTACGACGTGTGCCCCTTTTGCAACAAGGTGAAGGCGTACCTTGACTACCGCGGCATTCCCTACGACATCGTGGAGGTCAACCCTCTGACCAAGTCGGAGATCAAGTTCAGCAAGGAGTACCGCAAGGTTCCCATCGTGACGGTGGACGACGAGCAGCTCAACGACTCGGCGCACATCATCGCCACGCTCGACGAGAGACTGGGCAAGATCGCGCCCCCCGGGTTCATCGGGGGCAAGGCCATGACCGAGAAGGAGGAGAAGTGGGCCAAGTGGGTGGACGCCTGGTTCGTGCACGTCATCACCCCAAACATCTACCGCACGTGGGCCGAGGCTTTCAAGTCGTTCGACTACATCACCGAGCGGGGTAAGTTTGGCTGGGTGGAGCGTCAGAGCGTTCGACTCTCCGGCGCCGTCTCCATGTACCTCATCAGCCAGAACGTGCTGAAGAAGAGGCACGGCATCGAGGACGAGAGGTTGGAGCTTTACAAGGCGCTGGAGGACTGGATGGAGAACGGCGTGGGCGGCGCGGCGTTTTGCGGAGGCGACAAGCCAAACGTGGCGGATATCAGCGTATTCGGCGTGCTTAGGGCGGTGAAGACCTTCGAGACGTTCGAGGACGCCCTGGCAAACGTCAAGAGCGTGGAGGGCTGGTACAGGAGGATGGAGAAGGAGGTTGGAGAGGCGACCAGGACCGACGGCATCGCCAACTGAGCCACAACACAGTTGTAATTTTTTCTGTCCCAAAATAATTCCCCCCAAAAACCAAAAAGTACAGATCTGGCACCCCCCTCCACACGCTTCTCCCCAAGCTCCTCAGAATCCCCCGCGCCCCGTCAAGCTGGCTTCCAATTTTTTCTACCCTCCGCCCGCCATGTCGTCTCCCGCGGAGGAGGCGCAGGTGCGCGAGGCGACGCGCCGGATCATCCAGGGCGTGGACCTCGAGACGGTGAAGGAGAAGCAAATCGTCGAGATGGTCGAGGCGCAGCTCGGGATCTTGCTCGGCGACGACGAGGCGCTGATGCGGTGCCTGCAGGAGGAGATCGAGAAGTTCCTGCTCGACGATACCGCCGAGGCCTCACCCGGGAAGACGAAGAGGATAACCCCCAAGAGCCAGGCGGGTAAGCGCCGACGCTCGCTCGTCAAGTTCGAGGACGACGACGACAACGAGGATCCCGACGACGGAGACTGGGACCACACCCAGGAGGACGAAGACGAGGATTTTGACGAGGACGACGCGGCGCCCAAGAAGCGCAGGGACGACATGAACGCCGCGAGGGAGAAGTGGAGCGAGCCCGCGCCGGCTCCGAGCAACACCGTGCCGCTCACCTCGGCGGTGGCCCCCGCCGCGGCGGCACCCGGAGCGCCC
>CEPC01013180.1_pt1 | contig 10503 bp, 5 predicted proteins | sample 530651 | NCBI WGS metagenome assembly CEPC01 (sample SAMEA2620828, study PRJEB7988) | marine metagenome | biome: marine biome (ENVO:00000447); feature: deep chlorophyll maximum layer (ENVO:xxxxxxxx); material: "saline water (ENVO:00002010), including plankton (ENVO:xxxxxxxx)" | depth 65 m | reverse complement strand
CATGGGCGGCGGGAGGATCCCCCGCCCCGTGCCCGCCCCTAGGTCACGTTCTCCGGACGGGAACCGCGGCGAGTTCGAGTTTGGCGTGGTCAAGACGGTGAGGGACTCGTTCGGCTTCGTGCGTCTGCTCAGCAGGAACGGACCCGATCTGTTCTTCCACGCCTCCGAGGTTCTGGAGCGTAACGGCATCGACGACCTCCGCGTGAACGACGAGGTCAAGTTCGTGGTGCGCGAGGCGATCCCGGGGGCGGGGCCGAGGGATAAGGACGGCAAGGCCAACGCGCTCATGGTGCAGAGGCTGTCCGAGGAAGATCGCAGGCCCGTCGTGGTGGACGAGGGCCTGGTTGGAAAGGTGGTCCGGGGCCTGCGGGGCCGGACCAAGATGGACTCCTACGGCGGGAGAATCTCGTTCATGCACCCGCAGAACAAGCCGGGCGACGACGACAAACCATTGGTCAACGACGACGAGTTCCCCGCGCTCGGCGGCGGACCGGCGCCAGCTCCCGCCAAAGCCAAAAAAGACCACGAACCCTCGCCCGAGGCGCCGCCCAGGGAGAGGAGCATCGAGTTCGAGGGCGCGGACCTGGACGATTCGTGCCCCAGGCTCAAGGTTGGCGACACCGTCGTGTTCGACGTCATCGAGAACAGGTTCGACGGCAGGCGCAGGCCCGACCGCATCAGGCTCTCCCGGCGCCAAACAGACGACGAGAAGGACGCCGGCCGGGGCGGCTCGTCGGGCGACTCGCCGTCGTTTGCCGTCACCGACGCCGAGGGACGTCGGCTCGGTCGCATCGAGAAGCTCACCCAGTCGTACGGTTTCATCCGCAAGGTGGGCGCGAGGCTCGAGGCGATCAAGTCCGGGGACGAGTCCGGCGGCGGGAGGCCCCCGAGCCTGTTCTTCCACTACACCAACCTGGACCGACGGACCCGCGAGGACGACCTGCGCGTGGGCGACGCCGTCTGGTTCCGCGGCGGTAACGACGGAAGGTCGGGTAAGCCCACGGCGACGGACGTGGGCGCCACGAGGGACGCCGAAGATCGGGCCAGGTCGGTTGAGCGCGAGGAGCGCGAGGCCATCGCCGCGGTCAACGCCAAGAGCAACCCCAGCGACGCCGACGGCAGGTGGGGGAAGAAGGAGGGTGGCGGCGGCGGCGGCGGCGCGGGAGATTCCGCGGACGACGGGTTCGAGTACGGCGTCGTGGTGATCATGAAAGCTTCCTTCGGGTTCATCAAGTGCTGCGATCGCGCGCAGGACCTCTTCTTCCACTTCACGGAGGTTAAAGGGGGCGAGGACGCGGTGAGCGTCGGCCAGGAGGTTCGGTTCGTGTGCAAGGAAGTGGAGTCGGGCGGGGGCGGCCGGGGCGGGCGGGGCGGGGGAAGGAACGAGCGCCAGACGTTCGCGGTCATGGTCAGTCCCGCACCAAAGGGCAGCGCGGTGTTCGAGACCGTCTCCGAGGGTGAGCGCAGGGGTTGGTGCAGGGATAAGCTCATGTTCGGTCACCGCTCCGGGTCGTACGAGAAGAGCGGGTCCCCGCAGCCCACCGGGACCTTGGAGTTTGAGGTTGGGGACGACGACGAGGAGTTCCCCCCGCACCAGGCCAAGACGGGCAAGAAAGGTAACGACGCGAAGGACGGCGGCGAGGGAGACGTCGACGAGGAGAAGGAGGGTGAATCGGCGAATGAGAAGGAGGAGGACGCGGCCAAGCCGGCGGCGGCGGCTAAGCGTAAAATCGGGCTCAGGTACGACCGCCGCGGCTTGAAGGACGCCAAGGTGAACCCCCGACCGGGCGACATGGTCTCGTTCAAGGTCAGGACGGACAAGCGCTCGAACGTGAGGTCCGCGACGGAGGTGACCGTGATCAGATTCGCCGGTGTGGTCGCGGCGGTCAAGTCTCAGGGATCGTACGGATTTCTCGAGCACGACGATCCCGACGCCGTCGCCCCGGGCGACTCGGGCGACTCCGATTCGGAGGGTGAGCCCGAGGAGCGACCCGAGGAGTACATCGAGGTCACCGGGGTTCACTCCACCCTCTCCGACGTTCAGGGTGGCGACGGTAGGATCAAGCTCGTCCAGCTCAGGGGTCCGTCGGAGGGCCTCGAGAAGAGGTCCCGAAAGGACGCCGCCAAGCGCGGCGTCATGCGCGTCTTTTTCCACGGCTCCGAGGTTGAGGGCAACGTCACGCTCGCTGAGGGCGACGAGGTGGAGTATTCCGTCTCCCTGCCGCCGGCCGGGAGCTCGTCCAAGGAACCCGCCGCGCGCAAGGTGGTTCGAACCAAGGAGGCGCCCAAGCCCGAGCGCCCCAAGTTCACCAACACCAAGCTGAGCGGCTCGTCCACCAACCTCCAGGGCGGGACGGATTCGGACGGCGAGAGACCCGCGAGCACGGTGTTCACCGCGGCGACCACGTTCATCAACGCCAAGGGACCGGACGGAACCAAGGGTTTCGCCATGGGACGCGGGAAGGGTCTCGCGGAGGCTGCGGCCGCGGCGGTGTCCAAGCTCAAGCTCACCGCGCAGGCGTTTGTCCCGCCATCCGGGGCGAGCGGCGACGACGTCCACCCGACGGCGGCGCAGACGGAGGACGCGTAAAGGTAGGCGTTCCGAGAGGTGAAACGAAACCACCGACACTGCGATGTCGTCGAACTTTTATTAAGAGGTACACGGATTGTTTACGCGTCGCGTCGTCAAAATCATCGTCAAAATCACCCGCCGAACAAGATGGCCGCGGCGTGCTCCTCGTTACCGCCCGCCGCGGACAGCGCCTGCTCGCACTGCTCCTTCGGGAACCCGAGCTCCATGAGCTTGGCAATCTTCGCGTCGTTTCCTCCAGCCGCCGCGGGGGCGGCACCCGCACCGGCACCCGCACCGGCAGGAGTAGGGGTGGGAGGCTGCTCCTCGAAGTTCTGGGGCCTCGCATGCGCGGGGAGGTCAGCCTCGCCGAGGAAGGGCAACGACACATCCGCGGAGCCGACGCGAAGCGCGTTCTTTTCCAGGTCGATGCAGCACTGGTGCCTCTTGAGCATGTCCAGGCCGAGGAGGAAGTCCATGTCCTGCTCCTTCTCCAGCACGGTGATGGCACACGCGAGATGTTTGTCCGCCACCTTGATGGGCGCCTGGTGCACGCGACCGATGATCTTCTGCGTTCCCACACCCTTCGCGACTCCCTGCCACCGTTTGTCAATCAGACGCTCCAGACCCAGGCGTTGCGCGCAACCGAGGGACATGATCGTCATCTGCGCACCGCTATCGACGAAAGCCTTGAGAGGGTGCCCGTTCACCTCCATGTCCACGTACAGCATGATCACGCTGCCGAACGCCTCGGGGGTGTTCTCCATCGCCATCTCGTAGTTCTCGTTGACGTTGCTCTGGTCAATCATCTCCTGGATCTTCCTCTGAGCCTCCATGTCGAACGGGTCCGCGTTCAGCAGGTCAATCTCCGCCTTCCTCCTCGCCTCCTGCTCCATCTTCTTCTGGTGAAGCGCGCGCATGATTCTCTGGAACTCCGCGTGGTCGTCCCTCATGACCGCGCTGTGCAGCTCTGGAAGCACCTGGGCGATTTGCGAAAGCTGCGCGGCGTCCCCTTTAAGAAACCTGATGTACTCTCCGGGGTTCACCGCAGAACCGTCGCTGGGGTTGACCGCGAGCGGGTTGCCTCCACTCGCACCGGCTCCCGCGCTGGCTCCCGCGGCTTGCTTCTTTATGAGCATGACGACGTCGTTGTCCCCGAGCCCGTTACCCGAGAGCGTCCCGGACTGGACGACTTTCCCGCCGGCCATGAGGATCTGGTCCCCCGTCGGTACGTCCGTCTCCGCCTGGAGGATCGCCTTGAAGTTCTCGACCTCCGTGCCAGGGTCCACCTCCACGTTCACGATCTGGTCATCCTCCGTCGCAACCACGAGCTTCATGCCTGGCGCTTTATCGCGGTTCTCGCGGTCTGCGATGTTACCCCCGATCTGAAAGTATTTGGGCACCCACCTGACCCCGGGAAGCGGGATCGACTGACTGACTCATCATCATTTTGCGTCCCGTCGCACGAGCAGACGAGTGGCCCACGTCGCTCGACCATCGTCGACAGAACACGCGTCCCGCACCGCACCGCATGGCGCTCGTCGCGTCCACTCGCGCGCATGTGCGCCCCAGCGCGCCCTCTCGCGTCTCGATCTCCACTCGGCGAGCGGCGATCGCGCCCGCCATCGCAGCCAAGCCCCGATCAGCTCGCCCGGCTTCGCTCGTCGCTCCGCGCGCGCTCAGCATCGACGAGGGCGACGGCTCGGCCTCTTCCGAGCCAATGACGTTCACCAAGGAGGACCTCATGAAGGAGACCCCCGAGGCGGCGTCCAAGGCCGAGGTCGTGTCCCCGAAGAAGGAGGAGCCGAAGAAGGAGGAGCCGAAGGCTGAGTCTCCCGCGCCGCCCCCTCCCGCTCCCGCCCCCTCGGCCTGGGAGTCGGAGGAGGAGGAGGAAGATCCTGACGCGGAGGAGCGATCGAGGCTCATTCGCAAGCTTCTCGGTCTCGCCGCGGCTTCCAGCCGGGGCCAGCAGGCGAGCCGCGACGCCAAGGCGACCATGGAGGACATCATCACCGAACTAGAGTTCATGAATCCCACGGAGGAGCCCGCGAGGAAGATCAACGGCGAGTGGGCGCTGGTGTACGCCTCCGTCGAGGCGTTCAGGTCGTCGCCATTCTTCTGGGGGTTCCAAAAGATGCTCCCGGGCGGCGAGGATCTCGCGTCGCAGCTCTTCAAATTCACCGCGGGTCTGCCCGTGGCGGGTACCAGGGGTCCCTTCGGCGTCATCTCCCAGACGGTCAGTCTCGAGAGCGAGGAGATGGTGAGCGAGGTGGAGATGAAGATCTTCGACCCGTTCTTCGCCGTCGCGTCGGGCGTCAGCGGAACGGTGGTTTCAACCGCCAACGTCACCGTCAAGCCGGACGGTGCCGGAGACGTCCTGCTGGTCACCCCCAGGACCACCCGAGTCAGGAATAGCAACGTGGGCGGCGCGATCCTGGACCAGATCGTGGTGCCAACCTCTGAGCTGATGAGCTCCGTGGCGGGCGGTGCCGTCGAGGCGGAGGCGACGGTGACGTACGTCGACGACGCGGTGAGAATCGTGAGGGTGGGTAAGGATCTCGACCAGATCTTCGTGTACACCAAGATGGCCGATATCATGTGATCTGAGAGTGATCCAGCTAAGATTAGGAGGGTGGGTGGTACCCCTCGACGCAACAAAGCAAGCTAGCGCGCGCGCATTAATTAAGACCTCATGTCGTTGGATTTGAGGACAGTCGTTGTTTGTTTCACCGCACGTTCCACAAAGCCGCGGTTCCGCCGGCGTAGCCGACCAGCAGGAAGGACTCGTCCTCGCTCCAGGCGATGGACCACACGCGTCCCCTATTCTCGGAAACGTGCCCGAACGTGCCCATCGCCGTCGCATCCTCCGAGTCCCACACGCACACTGTCCCGTCCTCTCCGCCCGACGCGAATCGGGCACCAGACGGAGCAGGAACCACCCGATGCACCGCGTGCATCGACCCGAGCGTGGAGTGTTCGTCGGTGAGGCTCCACAGCGGGGACATGGTCTTCCCGTCCATGCACGTCGTGCCTCTGATCCAGCCGCCCGATCCGCTCAGCACTAGGACGCCGTGTTCGAGAAAACCGTCGTCGTCGTCATCAGATGAATCGTCCGATGAAGCATCGGATGAACCGGAATCGCGCTTGGAGACTGACTTCGTCGGCCGCACCACTAAGACCATGTCCGTGATTCTGCCGTCGAGCTCTCTCCCTTTTCCCGGGAATTCCCTCGCGTACCCGGTTATGTCCCGACCTTTCCGACCGTGCGCATCCCGCGGGGGAATTCGCCACACCAGCACCCTGCTGGTGTCTCGCTCTGGCATGACGTGCGCCGTCGCCAAATATTCGCCGGCGGAATCGTCGCTCCTGGGCATCCACAAGCACTTCACGATGCCGTCGTCAAATCCGCCCGCATCGCGCTCGTCGCCTCCACCGTTCCAACGAACGCGATGCAACTTTTTAAAATCGCCCCCCATGGACCACACGCAGAATGCACCGCGCGCGTCGCAAGTCGCCAGAAGCTTAGGGAGACCGTCACCCCCGCTCGACACGGCGCAGCACGTGAGCGCCCCGTCGTGACCCCTGAGTTCGACGCTCGTCACTTCGCGAGAGTTCCACATCTCAGCTAGGTTCCAGACCCGCGCGGTGGAATCCGCCGACGCCGTGCACAGGACGTTGGAGTCCGCGAAGCACGCGGCGGTGACCCGATGCGTGTGTCCGACGAGTTCGACGGGGCATCGCAGCATCCTGGATTCGTCGCAGTTGATTCTCCACGCCACGAGCGACCCGTCGGCGAACGCGGCGACGAGTGGCATGCCGCACGGTCCGAACCACACTCCGACCGCGCCTCTTACTCCCTTCCTCTCCGGACGACAACTCGCTTTGGCGCGGCACTCGCGCGTGTACGCGCCCAGCATCACGCCCGTGTGCGAGTCGAAAAGTCGCACGCCGCCGCCCAGCGACGCGGTAGCCACGAAGTTCCCTCCCGGTGACGCAGCGACGGAGACGACGGGGCACGAAGCCCCGTCCACCGCGCATCCAGAGAGGACCAAACGCGGTGCCTCGAGATTGGAGCGTTGAGAGGTCCGTGAACTGACCTTCTGGTCCCTCCGTGGGACCGGAGCGGAGGGGCGCTCGCGCGGCGTTGACGTTGTCGTCTTGGGAGCCGGACGGGCGTTTTCGGCGGTCCTGCCCCTGCGCCAGTCGTATCGCGGTGCCGACCCCTTGGTCGCCACCGTCGCGCTCAGCTCGGCGAGGGCATCGTTAAACGCCTTTTTGAGCCTTTGGAACGAATCTGCGTCGCCACCCTTGTCCGGATGCGCCTCCTTTGCGCGCTGTCGGAACGCAGCTCTCAGATCTTCGGGCGCGATCTTTCTCACTGGATCTCGCCTGACGCCGAGGATCTCGAAGGGGTCGTTGACATCGGGACCCATCGCCGTCGTACCCGAAGCGAAAGCCTCTCGGGCCATCGTGGTAAATGCTCGAGCTCTGATGTTGGGGGAAAACTCGGTAAGCGTGCGGCGTCAGGTGTTGCGCGGTGTCCGAGTGTCGCCTGCGGAGTCGGGGTTGTAGAAAAAACGCTCGTCCCTCTCCTGCCAGGTCATCTGGCATCTCGCTGTCGCGCGCGATTTGCCGTATCCCGCCACCGTGTGCATAATCAACCGCGCGCGTCGGTGGCGGAGTGCTCAGCGGGGTTCGTGGCGGAGACCCTCGCGTCGAAGCTCCAGACGGTCGACGCCAAGGATGGTCGAGTGCTCAGTGGGGTTCGTGGCTGAGACCCTCGCGTCGAAGCTCCAGACGGTCGACGCCAAGGACATCGCTGTCGACGCGTCGAGATTGATAACACAGGCGAACGCTTTCGTGGTCCCGTTCCGGCTGCGAAGGAACGAAGAAGCCGCCTCGTTTGTCTTCAAGCACGTCGACATTTCGAAGGTGAAGTATCGGGATGCCGAGCACAGAGAGCGGACGCGGCGCTCGTACGCGTGTGAGTGCGCATTCTACGCGCTGTGCCCGCGCGTGGACGAGATCACTGGTCGTGTCGAATCGGGCGGCGATGATGTGCCCGGGGTGCTCTTTGCCGAAGGGGAGAGCTCGGGGGACACGTTCACAATCGTCGCGCAAGACCTCGGAAAATCAACACCGAGTCAATCGCTCGGCATGAACGCAGTCGACGCGACGGACGCGCTCGAGATGCTGGCTCGGTTCCACGCCAAATGGTGGAGAGGACTCCCAGATTCACCACCGTTGCCACCAGAGTTTTGGCCGCTCGGAGGGTATTGGACCCTGGACAAGCGCGCGGCCGACCTTGATAGAATTGAGAGCCACTTCGAGGCGCTCTGCGAAGCTTTCCGTGACGATGATCCCGACGGCTTGGTTGCCGCTTGCAGGATTGGCGAGCTTGGGAGGAATCTAAGGCGCTTCGCGCACGCACTGCATCGGTTAACCTCCTCGTCGTCATCTGAGACTGTTGTCCACGGCGACTTCAAGGCGGCAAACATCATCAGGGACGTGGCCAGCGGTGCGATGAAGATGATTGACTTTCAGTGGTGTGGCCTCGGATCACCGGCGCGAGATCTCGCCTACTACTTTTGCACCAGCGCGTCAGAGGAGGTGCTCGTGGAGAAGGAACGTTTCATCAAGGTGTACCACGACGAGCTGACCAAGGCTCTTCGCGCGCGTGGAAGTCCCGAGGCGGTCGCTGCGGCGAATGCGTTCAACTTGGACAACTTAAAATCATTCTTCGTGTTACACCATATCGATTACACGCGGTTCACGATGGGCGCCATGTGGGGCACGGTGACCCCGGCGACGTTGCAACAAAACGCCAACGCTCACAACCAAGGCTTGCACAAGCGGAGTCGATGGCACCTGCAAAGGCAGATGGCGGATGCCAATGTAACTTTGACCAGCTACATCGAGTTCCACTCGAAACGGGCAGCGACGCCATCACTCGTGTCCGAGGTGCTCGGGGTGTGCGTGGCACTCGCTGATGAGGCTGGCGACATCGTTCGATCAGTAGCCGCGGGAGGAAGCCTCGGTCAAGTTAAGGACAAGAGCGGAAAGCAGGGGGGCGACAACAAGGCAATCGATCCTCAGACGCAGGCAGATCGAAGAGCGGAACGCCTCATCGTCGCGACGCTGAGGAGCAAGTTCGGCGATCGGGTCAAGATTCTCGGAGAAGAGTCACTCGAAGGCGCGCTGACAGAGGCGGGATCTGTCAACGCGGATGGGACGATTGATGAAGACGATGAGGCAATTTCGGTCGAAGTTGTCAACGAGGCTGCTGAACTCGTCAAGCCAATCGAGCTTCACGTCCCGCCGAGTGCGGAGGCGAAGTCCGACGACATTTGCGTCTGGGTCGATCCCTTGGACGGAACGCGAGAGTACGTCGAGGGTCCCGATCACTGGTCTGGAGTCACCGTTCTCATGGGGATCTCCGTGGGAGGTGTCCCTGTGGCGGGCGTTATCCACCAGCCGTTTGTCGATTACGACGGCAGGCCGAGCTCGGATCCGACATGCAGGGGAAGGACTCTTTGGGGCGGATACAACATGGGCGTGTGGTCTAGTCCTGGAAGGGACGTCTCCCTCGCGCGTCGCATCCCAAGGCTCCCCGTCGCCGATCCCGCTAATCTCAGGGTCGCCACGACGAGGTCGCACCCGGGGCCCGTGATTGAGCGAGCCATCGATTTGCTCACCCCGGCGGAGGTCGTGCGAGCGGGAGGCGCGGGTGGGAAAGTCGCGTTGATCCTCGACGGGCGGGTTGACGCGTGGGTGTTCCCACAGAAAGGAACGAAGCGTTGGGACACGTGCGCGGGCGAGGCGCTTCTGCGAGCGCACCACGGCGGATGGCTTGTCAGCGGGACCAACGGGCAATCGTACGACTACTCCAGCGAAGTCCAGTCGTCTCCGGGAAACGTAGACGGCGTGATGGCTGCGAGCGACCCGCGACTTCTCTCGCACTTCGCTTCGAGGCTAGGGTGGTACTAAGCGTAGAAGCCGTCTAAACCCTGACCCGTGTAAACGCGCAACTCCACGAGCTCTGCTTCGAACTTCTCTCCCGGGCCGAAGAGCGAGTTCGTATCATCCGGCGGCGACGCGTACGCCGAACCCAGCCTCGACTTTGCCGTCTTGATCTCCTTGCCACCACCGAACAGGGATGAACCGCCTATTGCCGCGTACGATGAACCCATCGATGGCGCCCTTCCCAACGGAATCTTCAAAGCGTCGGCACCGAAGATCGGACCCTCCGCCCCAAAGTCGAATATCGCAGCGCCTGATCCTCCGACCTTCTCCAAGATGAAAGGTTCCCCCTCTGTCGAGTTTTTCTTGGGCCACTTGACCAGGAACGCGTTGAACGCGTCCCTGTAGTCCTCCCGCGATGCCCACCCGAGCGGGTTGAACGCCCCAAAGTACCCACCCCGCTTCGTCTTCGCGATGAGGATTGCTGGGCCTTGATTGTCTACTTTGAGGTGAAAGGCCCCTGCGTTCCAGCCGTCCGTCTCGGCATCGTACGCGAGGATGAGCTTCCGGTACGCAAGGACAGTGCCCTTAAGGACCTTTTGACGCAGCATGGAGCACTCTTTGCTCTCCTGACCCTTGAACGAAGCGCCGGGAAAGCCCTCAGGCGCGCTCACACCCAGCTCGCCTCTGAAGAGCTTCCCGAGGAAACCGCCCGGTCCGCCCGACTGGTCCCCGCCGCCAGCGCGCACGCGCACGGTTCCGACGCCAGGGCGTCGATGACTCGAACTCGGCCGATGGACGAGTCGATGCGATCCGATGATGGAGGCGAACGAGCTCGACATGATGAACCGCGCCGAGCCAGTGATGTGGTCTGGTAGTCTAAGTAGACTATCAAGACTCAAGTAGCTACGAGTTAGCGAAATGTCCGAAAAATGGACGTTTTCAAGATGTTTGCTCGTACGCGTGGTTCGTGA
>CEPC01054866.1_pt1 | contig 10519 bp, 9 predicted proteins | sample 530651 | NCBI WGS metagenome assembly CEPC01 (sample SAMEA2620828, study PRJEB7988) | marine metagenome | biome: marine biome (ENVO:00000447); feature: deep chlorophyll maximum layer (ENVO:xxxxxxxx); material: "saline water (ENVO:00002010), including plankton (ENVO:xxxxxxxx)" | depth 65 m | reverse complement strand
TAGCGTGAACCCATGATTGCACCGCAAGCGCCACAATACAACTCAACCCGATTGTTATCCTTCTGCATCGACCACTCCCCACAAGCAGGGCAAGGAGGAAGGCCCTTTTCACTAGGAGCTACTCTAGGCCCTGTTCGGCGCTTTTTCTTGCGGGGAATATACCATCCACCCTTGGGTTTTCTGACCTTCGGCATACTATCGGATATACTCGACATCATGGAGTGTCTCAAGACACTTTTGGACCGTTGATGTGAAGTGGTTGTTCAGCTCCGGACGGATATGGATTGTGTTGTGATTGGGGCGGGTGTATCCGGGCTCTCTTCTGCAATCCGTTTACTAGAGGCCGGTCATAGTGTTCGAGTTTTGGCTAGAGAGTTTTCACCGGATTTGGTATCAGATGTGGCTGCCGCTTTGTGGTACCCATTTCTAGCTCATCCAATCGAGAAAACAGATCGTTGGGGTGCTGAAACTTATACTGAACTAATGAGATTGGGTGAAGAAGAACCTATGTCTGGAATTACAATGAGATTTGGGAGAGAATACCTTCGTGAAGTTGTGGAACTTCCCGGTTGGAGAAAAGATATCACTCACTTCCGAGTTCTAGATTCAGGTGAAATTCCGGAAGGTTGGATTTTCGGCTGGGAATTTGAATCTCCAATTATTGAGATGCATCACTACATGCCTTGGTTATTGCAACGTACTCGTGATCTGGGCGGAATAATCGAAGAAAATGTAGTGGAAGATTTAGCCGAAATTTCAGCTGAAGTTATTGTCAACTGTAGCGGAATCGGGGCAAGAGAATTATGTCTAGATGCGGAGGTCAAACCAGTTCGTGGCCAGATTATATACATAGATCAAGACCCTGGATTTGGTCGGTTTGACCAACAACCAGAGACCCTGACCTATACCATAGCAAGGAGAGATTGTACAGTACTTGGAGGGACGGCTCAAAGTGACGATTGGAGTCTTGAATTACGTGATTCTGATCGTGAAACTATCCTACAAAAATGCGAAGCAGTTTGGCCAGAACTCGATCGTAGCAAGATTATCGGGGAATCCGTTGGACTTCGTCCTTCAAGAAGTGAAGTACGTTTAGAATCAGAGGTAGTAAATGGCACCTTAATCATCCATAATTATGGACACGGAGGCGCAGGCGTAACTCTCTCATGGGGTTGTGCTGACGAGGTCGTTTCACTAATTGAGGAATCCTATGAATGAGAATTCTGAGATTTTTGATATAGTCGACGACAGTGACAAAGTCATTGGGTCTGCTAGTAGAAATGAGGTTCACAAAAGGGGTCTGAAACATAGATCTGTCCATCTACTAATTTTCAATAAACAGGGGTCAGTACTATTGCAAAAGAGATCTATGGAAAAGGATACATTTCCTGGAACTTGGGACTCTTCAGTATCCGGACATGTTGATTCTGGAGAGAATTATGACGAAGCCGTAATTAGAGAATCCTGGGAAGAATTAGGTGTTAAATTCGAACTAGTCCCTGAGAAGATTTTGAAAGTGGCCGCTTGTAAGGAAACTGACAATGAGTTCTGTTGGGTTTATCGGCATTTTTCTGAAGGCCCATTTTCACCCAATGTGGATGAAATTTCTGAAATTAGTTGGTTCACAATAGAAACTTTAGATGATTCTAATCTACACGACTCATCGGTTTTCTCACCCGCTTTCTCATTAATTTGGAGTAAATTAATGAAAAATCTAGACTCTAATTCTAATACGCAGATTTAGTAGTTGTAATTACTACCGCTCCAATCTTGTAAGGATCTCCATTTGAGGATGGGCGTCTGTCTTCTAATCGGCCCTTCCAACCATCTTCGATTGTACCGATAGGAATTCGAATTGAGGCGCCTCTATCAGATACGCCATATGAGAATTCGTGTATACTTTGAGTCTCATGAAGACCGGTTAGCCTCTGCTCATTGTGTGCCCCGTAGACATCGATATGCTTCTTGATATTCTGACCAAAGGCCTCGCAAATCTGACTCATGAGCTCCTCTCCACCTTCATCTCTCATTCTTCCATCACTGAAGTTTACGTGCATTCCTGAACCATTCCAGTCTGTTTGGCCAAGCGGCTTCGGATGCCATTCGATTGCTAGCCCGTATTTTTCTGCATTTCTTTCTGCAAGGTATCTTGAGACCCATATTTGATCGCCGGCTTCTTTAGCTCCCTTTGCAAATATTTGGTATTCCCATTGCCCTACTGCAACCTCTGCGTTGATACCTTCGACATTCAAACCAGCATCCAGGCACATGTCAAGATGGGCTTCGATAACATCTCTTCCGAAAGTGTTCATTGCTCCAACAGAGCAATAGAATTGCCCTTGAGGAGTTTGGTCTCGTGGGAATCCAAGTGGTAGGTTGGATTCAGGGTCCCATAGGAAGTACTCTTGCTCATATCCGAACCAGAAGTCGTCGTCGTCCTCATCTATTGTTGCTCTTCCGTTTGAAGCGTGAGGCGTTCCATCAGCATTCAAGACTTCACACATTACAAGGTAACCATTGATTCTATCAGGATCTGGGCAAATGAAGACGGGCTTTAGGAGACAATCGGAATCACCGCCTTCTGCCTGCTGGGTTGATGAACCATCGAATGACCACATCGGGCACTCTTCTACTGTACCCCCGAAATTAGATCTAATCATTGTCTTACTTCGCATGCTCTGTGTCGGTTCATATCCATCTAACCAGATGTACTCAAGTTTGGCCTTGGGGTCCATAGGATATCCCGAATAATGTACGGTTAATATAACTCACCACATGTTCAATAAATGAAATGAATACTTGGAAAAATTACAACATATCCCCTATATATTAAACGAATGAACATGATTATTGTTATTTCTAATTCAAATGATGAATATACGCTCTAGAATATCCCATCGATTTGGCAAACGATTAATTCTCAACAAATTGTAAATCTGCTTGGCGGATGGTAAGTAGTTTGAAATGAAACTCATTGCGCATTTTTGTCATGGGGTTGGCCGAGGCATGGAATATTCCTGAGTTTCGTCGTTTGTTGATCGGAAACGGCGTCAATATGCTCGGTAGTTCCATCTTCATTATTGGCATGGGATGGACCATAGCAGAGGTGGGTGGACCGAAGGCATACGGTATGGTTTTCACCGCCTATTTTCTTGGACATCTCCCCTTGCTATTTTACGGAGGCATGGTCGTAGACAGAATGCCGAGGAGAACTGTTGCTCTAATCTCAGATTTATCCCAGGCAGTATTAGTTGCATTAGCAATGTTTGCATTGATGGCTGGCTTTGATGTCATCAATACACTACTCGTAATCACCTTCCTTACAGGAGGTGCAGGTGCCTTCTCAATTCCTGCAATTGGTGCACTAGTACCTGACTTAGTTGAGGAAGAAATTCTACCTCAAGCTAACGCACTTAGAGGAGTAGCGATGACCGCAGCTTGGATGCTGGGGCCTCTAATTGGAGGATTCACAGTAGAACAGTGGGGCATTGAGTTATGCCTATTGCTTGATGTTTTGACTTTCCTCTTTAGCGGCGCGGTTTTGTGGACTATCTCAGAAATTCCAATTGAGAGGGAAGATGGTGCAGAGAGTCTGAAGGAAGAAGTAGCCGAGGCATGGGCTTTCGTGAAAACCCAACCCTGGTTATTAGCTGGGATTGTTATGTTCATGATTTGGCATGTCGGCGACTCGGCGATAGAAATAGGAATTCCATTCATAATCGAGAATAAAGGCCTGGGTGCTAAGGAATTCGGAATATTCGGCGCTGTTGGCGCTGGGGGAGCGATGGTAGGTTCATTGTTTGCCGGATTCAGACCTATCTCGAAGAAGTCTAGAGGTCTAGTCTTCTACGTTCTGATAGGCGGTATCGCGTGGTGCATGCTCATGTGGGCGATGCCAATACCATTCCTACTGATTTTGCTATTCGTTCTTATCGAGGGATTCCTAGGAGGGACTCTTGGGGTAATCTGGAGGACTACAATGTCGGATAGTGTGGACCAGCACCTAAGAGGGCGAGTCAACTCTCTTGATGCGATTGGATCCCTAATTTTTATCCCATTTTCACCTCTTATCGGGGGTTGGATGATTGAGAAAACTAACGTTTTGACTACTTTTACACTAGCCGTCTCTATAATGGTTCTAACAACCATGGGGGGTCTAATCGTACCTTCTTTCAGGAGATTTGAGAGAGTCGATTCCGACTTGTTTCCAATCAATGATTCTCAAACTCAATCTGACTAATATCAACTTCAAACCATTTCTTGTAGTATTCATGCTGGAATCTGACGGCAAAAATCAGAATGAGTATGTATAGTGTCCAAGCCACTGCAGTGCGCTGCAAGTAAATTGGCAATTCTATCAGAATTAATCCATCGAAAAGAATGCACGTAATGACGTACAGAACACGGCCGAGTGTGCGAAAAATACTCTCTCCCTCTTGTGCTAATACACGCTTTACCCGATTTTCTCTCCATAAATCGGCTGCCCTCTTTAATCTCCAGAACGCCGCTTCCGCCTCCTCTCTCTTGTCAATGAATTCAGGAGGTTCGATTTCAACTTCAGAAGTTGATAACGAATCGTCAGACATCAAATCCCTCTAACCCGCTAAGTCGTTCAGACTGAGAAAGTCTCCGGTATGTCAATCGTTCAGCATGGGTAGACTTCCACCTGCTTCTACTGGGAAATGGCAGGCTACCTTGTGGCCGCCGATTATGGCCTCTAGTTCCGGTTCGTCGACATCACACTTACCTTCTACAGCTATGGGGCAGCGGGTGTGGAAGCTACATCCACTAGGTGGATTTGCTGGACTAGGGACGTCGCCTGAAAGTACGATTCTTTGCTTCTGATTTTCTTCTACAGATGGCTGAGGGATTGCTGACAATAGAGCATGAGTATATGGGTGGGCCGGATTAGCAAATAATTCGTCAGTCTCGGCTATTTCCACAATCTTTCCAAGATACATGACCGCAACTCTGTCACTAATATGATTGACAACATTTAGTGAGTGAGTAATGAAAATGAAGGTAAGCCCTCTCTCCTTCTGGATTGAGTCAAGTAAGTTCAGGACCTGCGCTTGAACTGAAACATCTAGTGCTGATGTAGGTTCGTCTAGAAGAATAAACTCCGGATCTAAGGATAAGGCTCTAGCTAGAGCAATCCTCTGTTTTTGACCTCCCGAAAACTCGTGGGGGAATCGGGTCATGTGATTTGGCTTCAAACCAACAATTGTTAGCAACTCAGAGACTTTCTTGGTTAATTCCGCTCCGTCGGCTAATCCATTCACAATTAGGGGTTCAGCAATAATCGAACGTACTGACATTCTAGGATTCATTGAGCCTCCGGGGTCTTGGAATACAATCTGTAAACGACGTCGAAGTTCCTTACGCTTCATGTTGGAAATATCCATCCCGTCGAATTCGATTGAACCCTCGGTTCTCGGAATAAGTCCCATGACCAAACGGCCAAGAGTTGTTTTTCCGCAACCAGATTCGCCTACTATTCCGACTGTCTCTCCTCTTTGGATATCTAAGTCGACTCCATCAACTGCGCGAACATGGGCGGTGACAGGAGAGAACATTCCTGCCTTAATTGGAAACCACTTTCTTGCATTACGAATCTTAATCAAAGGATTGAGTTCTTCTTTAGGCTTGATGTTTACAACCTCAGGGGATTCTTCACTCATTGAACATTCACCCCCGATTGAAGGAACTCTTCTGAAGAAAATGCTTCTTGAGCCGCAACTAGATTATCAGTTACTTCCGTATGGTGGCAAGCCGCATAATGACCGGGAGCGACTTCTTGCATTTGTGGCGGTTTAGTCCGACACAAGTCATCCGCAAATGGACATCTTGGATGGAATCTGCAACCATCGAACTTCTCATTCGGATCGGGAACTTGACCTGGGATAATTGGAAGGTCAACTCTCTCCTCACCGACTTCTTTGATTCTTGGAATACTGTGAAGAAGGCCGATTGTGTAGGGCATTCTTGGCGAGCCCAAAACCTGTTTTAGTGAGCCTGTCTCAACTACTGAGCCGGCGTACATGACGGTGACTGCATCGCAGGTTTCAGCAATTACACCCAAATCGTGAGTGATCATCATAATTGCAGTTCCTTCTCTATCTCTAAGATCTTTCATTAAATTGAGGATTTGGGCCTGTATAGTTACATCAAGTGCAGTGGTTGGCTCGTCTGCGATTAGCAACTTAGGCTCACAAGCCATCATCATTGCAATCATAACTCGCTGTCTCATTCCACCGGATAGTTCGTGTGGATACATCTTGACGACTGCTTCGGGATTTGGGATTTTGACCTCCCTAAGTATTCTTACAACTTGACGAGTATGCGCGGGGTCAAGTCTCAAGAAGCCTGAAATCTGGATTGGAGGAATTGCTAGGATTGCGACTGACCCAATGATTGTCATTAGAACTCCAAAGGGAATCCAAATTAGGACAATAATTACGACATACCATACCAAGAAATTTGGAGTTCGATTAATTACATTGAACACCCACTTGTCGAAGAAGAAAATTCTAGGAATGATGTACTCCATAATTGGGTAAATTATAGCACCAGCAACAAGAATCTCGATTAAATAAATTACATAATCCGTCGTTTTACTAGTACCTAGAATACTCGGAATGATACCAAGGACATCAATCAACCCATACAATACGAATAGGAGGAATTTGATTGGTAATATCAGAAGATCTAGAATTGTATCAGTATTACCGGTCTGATGTACTAGGAAAATGAACATGAAAGCGCCTATTAGTTGGAATCCGGCCCTCATGTCACTTCGAACGAAATTGGACAACAAAGTTGCTGGATAAAACAATGCTTGTCCGATTCTCAAACCCAATGATGATTCTCCATCATCCAACTTCCCATGCTGTTTGAGAACCTCTGCAACTTGCTTTTCTACCGTGTATAGGGGGTTCAGAGCGGTCATGGGTTCTTGGAAAATCATCGAAATCTTATTGCCTCTAATTGAGCGCATGAATTTCTCATGCCTACTTCTTGGAGCGTCTAGGATTCGCCTAGAAACGAAGCATATCGAAAATGCAGTCAACATTACAGCAGAGATTCTCAAACCTTGTATTGGCTCAAAGAATGTCCAGAATAAAGATAGAATAAAGCCCAATGTAAAGAAGGAACTGAAATACTTCAAAATGGAAAGTATTTTTTCTGTTTCTTGTGGTGTTTTTTGAATTAATTCATCGCCGTCAAAGGTGATGCTGCCATCATCAACATCACAAGTCGCCAAACCGATAGAAACCAGCGAAGTGACCGATTTACCGCAACCTGATTCGCCCACTACCCCCATTATTTCTCCTTCATTTACAGATAATGTAACTGAATGTAGTGCCTCAACAGGACCATCAAGAGTATCGAAGTGAACTCTAAGTCCTTGGATATCCAATAGTTTAGACACTCTTTCACCTCCTGTTCTTTGGATCTACCACATCTCGTAAGCCATCACCGAGTAAATTGAATCCTAATGTTGTGTAAGCGATGGCAAGACCGGGGAATAATACCAACCAGTAATCCTGAGGGAAATGGGCTCTACCATCGGAGACTAGTTTGCCCCATTCTGCAGCACCTGGCTCTGCGCCTAATCCAATGAATGAAAGTCCTGATGCTGAAAGTATTGTGCCTCCTATATCCAAAGTGAAAGCAACTAGTAATGGCGCCCAAGCATTAGGTAAGATGTGTCTAAACATTATTCGCCCCGAAGGTGCTCCTACGCTTCTTGCAGCCTCGACAAATGTCATCTCTTTGACATACAATACCTGACCGCGAATCAATCTAGCATAGCCGGGCCATCCAGTAAATACTAGAGCAATTTGAATTTTCCAAAGTCGGTCAAAATTTTCTATTATCACTATCTCATTTTCTCCGTTTCCAGACCAGGAATATAGAGCGATTGATGCTACAAAAATCACAAGTGTCCTAAACGATAGATATCGGTATGGATTTTTCCAATCAAATACATTTAGAGCACGATTGGAAAAACCATCGGTTGAAAAATTTTCAATTAATCGTTTATCTAAGGTCAACAATCCTGCAATTGTGAAAATTGCAATAAAACTCAGCAATAGTCTCCAAAATCTACTATCACTTAATTCGAAGACCCCATACCAAACTTGGTGTGCCTCAGAAATAATTATGAAAAATATTACAGCAATACCCAATGTTAGACCAATAATTGGATTTATTTTGGGGAATGATATACCTTCTGAATCTGGCATGAATACCTCAATTATGTTAGATCTAGCGTAAAATGCAAGAGCTATAATCGGAACTGAAAATGCCAAGGCAAGAGGAATTGTGAAGTTATCTACGGCTTGCAAAGCAGCGACGAAAGCGAGTGCCAAAATTAACCCGGGGACGGCGAAGAAGATATCTGTAATTCTCATAATTACCTCGTCGGTTCTACCTCCAAAATATCCACTAATACTGCCGATGATTGTGCCAATAATTACCGTTAAAGTCGCAACAGTGAATCCTATGGTTAAGGACACTCTTGACCCATAGAGGACCTTGCTGAATAGATCTTGACCTTCATCATTAGTTCCGAAAATACACACATCATACCCATCTGGCAACCACCAGTGGTGCATAGCATCGTTTTCGAATTTGTAAATCAATCTAATTTGTGTCAATGAATTGTTGTCCATCAACTCATCCGAAATCCAAAAATAACTATTGTTCGATGACTCAAGAGTAACTAAATCACTTGCAAGAGTCACACCATATCGATCTTGCAATTCAATAAATTCAGTCACTACAAGTATATCCTCGTAGAAGGAGTTGTTATCGGCTACACGAGTAGGACTTAGCGCATCAGTTCCATTGGCATCCCAGCGCCTGAGCGTAGTAAGAGACACCTTCTGATAACGAGTGTCACATTCCTCTGAGAATGGGGCGGCTTTCCTCGGTTCGTAATCGATATGCCAGACATCTCTGGTATCCTGTAAATTTCTTCCAGGGTGTTCTACCGCGATATCGTCGGCAAAGATTGATACAACCGAAATCGAGATGACCATTAATAGTCCGACAACTGCCAATAATGACCTTCTGTAAATTTTCCATCCGCGTTTGAAATCATAACTGGCTTGAGCGGCGCTCTCCCTAATTCGACGAAGGCTTTCAGCCCTTTCTTCAGCGCCGTCTTTCCAACTCATTCTAGCCTCACCCTTGGATCAACAACGCCATAGAGAATATCTACAATTAAATTCGACATTAGGAAGATAATAGCCGTGATGAGAGTAACTCCCATTAGGACAGAATAATCGAGATTAATTATGGCATCAACCGCCACGTTACCCATGCCGTAGAATGCGAAAATCGATTCAGTAAGTACAGCACCACCTATCGCTCCACCTATCGAAAAACCAAGAATTGTCAAAATTGGAACTAATGCGTTTCTACAAGCATGGACAAGAATAACGCGAGATTCCGAAAGACCTTTGGCTCGGGCTGTACGAACATAATCTTCGTTCATTACCTCTAACAGACTTGCTCGCATATATCGAAGCAGGGAGCCAGCGCTGGCAATTCCTAGGGTAAAGGAAGGAAGAATTAGGTGTACTAGCGTGTCATCGAATAATTTGTAATTTGAAGCATAATCTGGATGAATATTATCCAATGCTTCATCTGTAACGAACCAACTGTCTACTAGATGGAATCCAGTGCCACCAGAGGGGTACCATGAGGGGTAACAAGCAATACCAGTTATCGCTGTATCACATAGACTAGAGGATCTATCAGGATAAGTTAGAGCTGCATCATGTCTACCATAAATCGGGAAACAGCCGCCTTCAGTACCAAAAATAGGGTCGCATATTCCTCCTACTTCCGTCCCTGTACCGAAGACTAACTGGAGCATCATTGCTAACCAGAAAATTGGTAGGGAGACAAATGCGATTGCTAAGAATCGAGAGATATGGTCGAATACTTGGTCCTGCCAAACAGCGCTAAGTATACCAAGCGTAATTCCAATAGGATAAGCCATCAATAAGGCGAATAGTGCCATCTCTAAGGTCACGGGAGCGGCGTCCCTGACGACATCGGAAGTAGGTCTATTGTAGGTGGTAGATTCCCCCCAATCACCAGCACCTAATCGTTCGATGTAATCCACAAATTGGACAATTACTGGGTCATTCAGTCCTAATCTTTCTCTTTGCAATTCTAGCATTGTCTTACCTGTAACAGGATCGACTAGACCACATCTTTCTCCACACAAAATAGCCGCTGGGTCGGCTGGAATAATTTGAGCGATTGCGAATGTGAATACTGTAACTCCAATCATTACAGGAATCAGTAATATAATTCTTCTAACGATGAATTCGCCAGTCTTCATTCTAATTCACAACCGATAATCTCTCTAAAATAGGAATTAATCAATCACTATGTGAATCATTCCTTACTTTCTCTCAATGCTCAACGCCTGTGAATTAATCGAATTTTTGCCCCGCGCCGGGAACAAGCCCGACGCGGGGGTTTTCGTAAAATCAGA
>CEPC01000701.1_pt1 | contig 10549 bp, 5 predicted proteins | sample 530651 | NCBI WGS metagenome assembly CEPC01 (sample SAMEA2620828, study PRJEB7988) | marine metagenome | biome: marine biome (ENVO:00000447); feature: deep chlorophyll maximum layer (ENVO:xxxxxxxx); material: "saline water (ENVO:00002010), including plankton (ENVO:xxxxxxxx)" | depth 65 m | reverse complement strand
CGCCCCTCACGTCCGACAAACTCACCGCCGGCGGGTCCATCGCCGTCGCTCCGCCCTCCTTCTCGATGAGCGCTCGGTCCTGGCCGTCCGCGCCCACGACAGCGCATGACGCGAGCCCGTGGTGAGCGGCAACCTTGTGGGCGATCATGCGCTGGTACCCGTTGCCGGCGAACTCGTGCGACGCCCGTTCCCCGTCGGCCGCGAACCCGCCGATCTCGGCATCTATTCTGAGGACCGCCATCCGCGCATCCCCACCGCTCTCGAGCGCCTCGCGCAGGAAGGGATCGATCCAGCTTTTGGCCGCCGCGTCCGCGCGTGGGTCGCAGAAGGATCCCCCCGCGGAGGAAGACGACGCCTCGCCGAGCGGGCTGGGGCTCGCGCGCCTCGCGGCTCCTCCGTTGGTCATCAGCCCGGGGGACGGCGATCTGGTGGGTGATCTGCTGGGCGGGGTCGCGGCCCTGTCGCGGACCTGCCCGGACGGGGGTCTCAGCGCGCGCAGGCCCGCGCTCACCGCGTCGACGGCGGACTCCCAGTCGGAGTCTTCTCCCTCGCTCATCCTCGCCGCGGTGCCGCTGTGGCGGCTCGACCCTATTTGTGAGGGGCCTCGGCCAGACGCCGAAAGGAGGTTTTTACTCGGACTCGACGAGTCGGCCCCCTCCACTCTCCATGCTCGCACGTTGGCACGCCGTGGCGGGCTCGGCCGGGTCATCGCGGCACGCGTCGCCGCAGTCGCCGCGACCCATGCCCGTCGCGGCCGCGAAGCGTCGGGGCATCGCGCCCCCTTCGGCGGCCGCATCGTCCGAGGCTGCGCACCTCGCGCGCGGCGGTGGTGACGATGCGTCTCCCTCCGACGCCGCCGCCGCCGCCGCTGCCGCTGCCGCCGCCGCCGCTCGTCCCCGCAACGCGGACGCCTCGAACGCGCCGTGTTCCGTGGTGGTTCTCGACGGCGCCAACCTGGCGTGGACGTACAGCGCCTCCCTCTTCGCCAAGCTGGGCTGCCGCACCAGGCTGCCCCTGTCCCGCGGGGTGGTGCTCGCGATGGAGTCGGAGGTTTGGAGGGAGCGAGGGATGGAGCCCGTGGCGTTCATGCCCGCGTCGTACGTGGAGGGACCCCTGCACGGCCTCGCGGACGGCGGTGACCTGGACACCCTCGTCCCGGGCAACGTGCAGTACCTGGGCGGCAGCAGGTGGAGGAACACGGTGCTGTGGGAGATGGCGACGAGGGGCGCGTTGCGGACGGTGGACCGACCCCCGGGGGCGAGAGACTCGGACGATAAATCGATCATCGCGTACGCCAGGGAGGCGAACGGGATGATATGCAGCAACGACAGGTACGAGGACCACTGCGCGGGAGTGTCGGGCGCCGGGGGTAAGGACCTGCGCCGGTGGCTGCGGCGTAACAGGCGCGGGTACGAGTTCCGGGTGGGTTCGCCAATCGACGCGTGCTTCGCGGCGGGCCGGTCCCCGAGCCCGGAGGTTCCGCCCGTGGGATGCGCGCACCTCCCACCCCCGCCGCCGGAACCCGAGCGGGTCGGGGACGATGGCGGGACGAACGCGGGACGTGGCGGGACGAACGTCGATGGTTTCGTCGAAGGGAGCCGTCGCGGGTGGAGGGCGGACGTGCACGCGGTTGGGAGCAGCCGGCCGTGGGGGATCGGTCAACGCTGGGGACGGGACGGCGGGAGGCGGAAGAAGCGGCGGCGGCGGGGTGTGGGGGGAGGCGCGAGGAGGGAGCGATCGGTGTCGGACTCGGAGCCGGACTTTCCGTTCTGGGCGTTGCCGGACGATCACCTCCCGGTCGAGTTTGCGCTGAAGAAGAGCCTCTAGAGTCGGTGGGTGAAAATGTCAGACTGGTTCACCGTGACTGCTCACAGGCTCTGCATGTCCCCGCGAAATCGGGAAAGCTGTGGGTTGTTTTCCTCTTTTTTTCCCAACCGTCGTTCGCACTGCGCAAACGGTACGAACTCTTATCTGCATTTGCCGAGCTGGAAACAACTTGTCATCACAGCAGTCTATCTTCCGTTTGGAGTTTTATTCCGTTTTTCGTCGACTGATCGTGTGTTTGTCATGACTCTAAAAAGCGAGGGGTGCCGAGCTCGTGCCCTCAAATCGAACGATTTGGCTCAATTTTCATCGCCGCCTCTGACTGGCGCCATACGTATGATTCAGCTCAATTCAGCGAGATTCAGCCGGATAAGCCGCCGCTTGATTTTTTTCCGTGGTTCTCCTTGGCCATCTCGCGGCAGCCGAGAGCCACGGTGGACCACGAATTGCGTCCATCTGCTCCGAGGTGGCGGCAAGTCTGACCCTTTATGAACCGGGATCCGATCAACGTCTTCGTCACTTTCCGCACACCTCTACACCTTCACACACACACTTAACAAAGATGAACGCCGTCGCCCGTGCCACTACCACCGTCTCCGCCTCCGCGCTCCGCCGCGGCCTCGGCTCCAAGAGGTTCAACCCCCTCGCGGCCGCGCCCAAGGCTGTCGCCTCCAAGAAGGCCTTCTCCGTCCAGGCGAACTCCTCCAAGTCTGATGGTCCCCCCCTCTACGCCGAGGGCGAGCTCGACATCTACCGCGAGTCCCCCCTCCGCTACATGGGCTACTCCAACGAGGTTGGTGAGGCTTTCGCCGCCTTCCTCCCCGAGTGGGGCGTCCCCGCCTCCTACGGCGTCGCCGGTGAGTGATCAAAAAACCCCCAAAAAAAACCCCCGGTCCCTGGGTTCAACGGCAACCCACGGCCCCATTTGAAAATGGATAAGCTCGGACAGGACCGCGCGCTGACCTTCCTCCTCTCCCCTCCTCTCCCCCAACAGCGCTCTACGTGTTCGCGGACACCTTCGACAAGGGCAAGCGCGCCGCCGGCGTCGAGCCCGGTGCGTTCCCCCCCCGAGACCCGCGCCCGCTATCCCCTTGAGGTTTTTTGGCATCTTGTTTTTTTTTGGCTTCAACTTTAAAAAACAACCCTCCGAACAAAGCACTGACCCACCCTCTCCCCGCATTTTTTAACAGATGAGGACCAGAAGGCCAAGCGTGGTGCCATCGTCGCCCTCGACACCCTCACCTGGCAGATGCTCGCCTCCGTGTTCTGGCCCGGATCCTTCATCCGCTGCGTCGTCAACGCCACCGCCGTGGCTGTCGCCGCCGCGCACCTCGACTCTGCTCTCGGCGCCGACGTCGCCAAGGCGATCCCCACCGCCGCCGGCCTCGCCGCCATCCCCTTCATCGTCAAGCCCATCGACGGTACCATCGACACCGCCATGGAGATGTCCGTCACCAAGGCGCTCAACGGCAAGATCGAGGGTGTCCAGGATGCCGGCGTCGCCGTCGCCACCATCGCGGCGTGCCTCGCGGTTCCCCCCACCCTCTTCTCCGTCGCCTCCGCCATCAAGGCCATCGGTGCCTAAGCATTCATCATGCTTCATCGATATTCTTTATAGCAACTGCAGCGCTTAGAGAGGGTGTGGTGTCGAGGACTGCGCGAAGAAGAGCAAGTTCAAAGTAACGCGCAGGTCTTCAGTTATATCAACAGATTCTTTCATCACTAAACCGTCGCATAGCGCGTGTCCTCTCTCCTAATCCCTAATCCGCGCCCGCTGCCTTGCCGACAGCCTTGGGCATCTTCATCATCCCCTCCTCGATCTCCTTCTTCTTGTAGTAGTGCGGCGCAATCTCCATGAGCCACTTGGGGTCGATCTCAATCACCTGTCGCATGTACTCCTTGGTTGTGAACACCAGCTCAAAGTACACGACCCACCGCGGAAGCTCCTTGGCCAGCCCGCTGCTGGGGTGTATGCTCACCGTCTGCGGGTTCTTCACCGTGCGGTAGCTCCCGTTCTTCTGCAGCTTGGCGGTGTGGTAGAAGAACCCCGCGGTTATGCATTTTTTTATTGAGTCGAGCGCGTTTCTGTCCGATACCAGGTCAATCTCGACCCTCTCCAGCAGCCCCAGGAGCTGATCCCTGATGTCCCTCGCGCGCTTCATGGACCGAACCTGCACAAAGTTCTCGTAGCACCATTGCGTGCTGTAGTTGGTGTCAGCCCACTGGTTATAGACGTTGAGGAGCGCGAGGTGGTCCCCAACGTTGCCGATGTGAAACGCCTGGTGCGCGTGATCCGCCAGCTGGATCTTATCCTTGGGCCTGTAAAAGATGGTGTTGCCGCTGCTCAGCATGCAGCAGATGGTTGCCACCTCCTCGGAGCACTTATACTTGTCGCTCGCCACCAGCGTCTTGCTCAGCATCGGGTCCAAGGGGAACTCGGCCATCCTCCGCCCGAGTTTGGTCAGCTCGCCGCGATCGTTCAGCGCTCCGAGGGCGTAGAGTTGCTCCAGAGCTCTGAGCAGCGTCTCCGCCGGTGGGGCGTCCATGAAGTCGAAGTGCATCAGGTCGTTGATACCGAGCGACTTGAGCATGAGCACCACGTTCCCGAGGTTGGTGCGCTGGATCTCCGGCACCGTGTTGGGGTCGAGCTCGTTCTGGAAGCTCCACGCCGTGTACAGCCTGAAACACTTACCCGCGGAAGTCCTTCCCGCTCGACCGGCCCGTTGCAGCGCCGACGCCTGCGACGTGGGGGTCACCATGAGTGATTCCATGCCGGTCCTGGGGTTGTAGCTCTTTTGCTTGCAAAATCCCGGGTCGATGACGTATTTGATGCCGTCGATGGTCAGCGACGTCTCGGCGATGTTCGTCGCGAGGACAACCTTACGGCCACCCTCGGGCGGGGGTTCGAAGATCTTGGCCTGCAGGTCAGAGGGCAGCGAGGCGTAGATGGGCGCGACTGCCAGCTCGGGAACCTTGGACCCCATCGACCTCATCCTCTGCTTGAGAATCTCCTCCGCCGTCTCGATCTCCTCTTGGCCGGTGCAGAACACCAGGATGTCTCCCGGCGGCTGGGTCACGTGGATCTGGAGCACGGTCACGATCGCCGCGTCGAGGTAGTCAGCCTCGGGCTGCTTGGTGTACATGATGTCCACCGGGTACCTTCGACCGGGTATGCGAAAGATTGGCGCAAAGTCAAAGTACTCCGAGAACTTCTCCGCGTCGAGCGTCGCCGACGAGATGAGGAGCTTGATGTCGGGCCGGAACCTGGCGATGTCCTTGACGAGGCCGAATAACACGTCCGTGTGGAGCGTGCGCTCGTGCGCCTCGTCCACCATCATCACCGAATACGACGCGAGGTCGGGTTCACCCAGGAACTCGCGAAGGAGCATACCGTCGGTCATGTACTTGAGCTTGGTCTTCTCGCTGGTGCAGTCCTCGAAACGGATGCTGTAGCCAACCTCGTTTCCGAGCTTCACGCCAGCCTCATTGGCGACGCGCGCGCTGACGGACATCGCCGCGACCCTCCTTGGCTGCGTGCAACCGATCTTCGAGTCCCCTTTGGCGAAGCCAGCCTCCCACATGTACTGGGGGATCTGGGTGGTCTTGCCCGACCCGGTCTCGCCGACGATGACCACAACCTGGTGATCCTCAACAGCCTGGATCAAGTCCTCCCTGTAAGGGTAAATGGGCAGCGACGCTCGGTCCTTGGCCATGGCCTCCTTCGCGCTCAGCGCTTCCTCCGCTTTCTTGGCCTGCGTAGAAAAAGATCGGTGCGGGGACGACGTCAGTCGTGTCGGTTTCGGGTGCGAGAAGAAGGTTGACGGTTGCTCGAAAGAATAGGACAGCTGTCGCGCTCGATTATGGATGTAGCTGCAACGCCCGAGGGATGCAGGAACACATGGAAGACGGCGCGTGGTTCGAATATTGGGTGGCGAACGAGGGGAACCGCCGGTTGCGATACGGCACGGCTCCTCCAGAGAAAGCCCCCGAGGGTTTCGGAAAAGCGACGGGAACTGAAGACGGGACCGGATCCGTGGACGCACCTCCGCGAGCTCCCTCGCCGATTTTTGCCTCTGCTTCGCCTTCTTAACCCTGTTGCCGTCCTCGTCGTCCGTCTCGTCATCGCTGGACGACGAGCTGACGTCGCCGACACCCCCCATGACCTCGTCCTTGATGAATCCAATCTGATCCTCGAAGACGTAGTCGTACTGCTTCCCCGCGGGTTTCTTATCGAGCGCGCCGAATTGCGCTTTGGACATGGTGATCTGGTGCGACTCCCACTCCTCCTGCTCCTTGAACGGGTTGGTATCGTCCGCATCCTGCGTGTCCCTGTACCGCGCGGTCAGGGCCTCGAACCGTTTGTCCGCGCCCTGCTTTCCGCCCTCGTCGTAGGAGTCCGGCATCTTGTACCTGTCGTCCAGTATCTCGTCCACGTTCCGCACCTGCTCCATGGCGAGCTTGTAGATCTTCTTGCGGTACTCCTGGTCCTTGACCTCCTGTTCCGTCAGTTCCACCCCGTCGAACAGGTACTCCTCGTCCTCGATCATGCCCTTGAGCTCTTCCAGCTTCTGCACCTCTCGCTTCTTCAGGTACTCCTGCCTCGAAAACTTTCTGAGCTCCGGGATCATCGCGTTGCGCTCCTCCTCCGTCTTGTTTAGACCCCGTCGTTCCAACTCCATCTGTTCCTCCAGCGTGAGCTTACGTTCGGTGAGCTTCCTGGTCTTCTCGTCGTCCCTGCGCCGGAGCCTCTCCTCGAACTCTTCCTTCTCCTTGAGATCCCGTTCCATCTCCTCCTCTCTCAGGCGCTGCTCCCTGGCCTCCTCGTCCTCCTCGTCGCCGCCCTCGCCCTCCTCCCATCGCCGCCCGCGCCCGGTGGTCTCCCTCGCGCGCTTCCTCGCAGCGATCGCCTCCTCGTCCTCGTCGCTGTCGTCGCCGCCGGCCTTACGCAGGCGCCGCTCCCGCCGCTTCTCATCCTTGGACGATCCGCGTTTCTCCTTCGCGGCGGGCGCGGGAACGTGGTCGTCCTCCTCGTCGTCCAGCATGGCGTAGGACCTGTTCCGCGCGGCCACATCCGCCGCCTCTCTCTCATCGCGCTTGTATGCGCTCGGGCCCCCGCCGGCCCTGGGAACTCGCGACATCAGCTCGGCGGCGAAGGAGCGCGTCGTGCCGTCGTCGGGCAACCCCTGCGACGCCAGCTGCGACGCCAGCGATCCCGCATCCGACGCCTTCTTCCCCAGCGCGATGACGTACGATGCGAGGGCTCCCTCGGCGAAGCCCAGGATGTCATGGAGCTTATCGCTGACCCATGACTTGAGCGCTCGCTCGTCCATGGCCTCTGGTCGCCCCCTCCTCTGGGCGCGCGCCTGCACTCTGGGGAAAATTCAGGGTTCTCGTTCGAAACTCGTGGGCCAGGAGAGTTCACCCGGCTATCCCGTCTCGATCACTCTCGCGCACACCACGCCCACAGGGCACTCGTCGGCGAAAAAGGCGGCGACGGAGCGCTCGCCCGACGCGTTGGTGTCGAGTCGATAGATCGCGCATCGCTCGGGTCGTCAGAGCGCGACGGTCGGCGGGCATGAGCGCCTCTCGCGCGCGCCTCGTGGCGGCCGCCGCGATGGCAGCCACGTGCACCACCGCCTCCAGTGCCCTGGCGTCGGACGCCGGGTCATCCTCGGATGAGAGCGGTGCGGCCGTGCCGTTCCTCACGGCGCCCCCGCCCGGCGCTAGGCCGCACGCGAGGCTCGCCTTCGTCCAGCTCCTCACGAGGCACGGCGACCGCACGTCCATCAACCCGCTGCCGATGGAGACGCGCGAGCAGTGGGCCCATCTGCTGCCCGACGAGAGGGCGTGCGCGTCGATGACCGCCTCCGCGGCGCCCCACCCGCCCAACCCGACCCTACTCGACGCCAAGCGGGAGGCGGCGTGGCACGGCCAGCTCACCACCAAGGGCGTCGACCAGATGAGGGACACGGGACGCGCGCTCAGGGCGTGGCTCGTGGAGCGCGGCGGGATCGACATCTTACCACCCACGCTCGAGGAGGCGGTCGCGACGGACGCCGTGAAGATCAGGTCCACCAGCACCAGGCGCACGGTGCAGTCCGCGCAGGCGATGATTCAGGGCCTGTACGGCGTCAGGAACGCGACTCCTCCCGGGTCGGGAGTCGCGCCGTCGTCCGCGCTTCGCATCGAGGTGAGGGATCGGATGGACGAGTCGATGTTTCCCAACCCCGGCATGAGCTGCAAGCGTCAGATCGAGCTGATGAAGTCCCTCGACGGCGACGAGGTGGTCGGGGCGGCGGAGCAGGCGGCGTGGAGCAGGAAGACCCTGGCCGCGGTGAGGGACAGGGTGCACGCGAGGAACGTGGACAAGCGAAGGCGGCAACGCGAGGAGGCGCTTCGCGAGCTCAGAGCCATCAAAGAGGGCGCGACGCCCGTCGTTACGTCGGCGGGAGAAAGCCTCGGCGTTACCTCCACGGCGGTCACCTCCACGGCGGGAGAGTCCACGGTGGGCGACACGCAGGTGGAGCCCGTCCCGACGTCCGCGGCGAGAGGCGAACTCCCGCCCCACCTGGAGAGGGATCCCCGCCCGCCGTCGTGCACGTCCGTGTGGGAGCCGCTCCAGGCTCGGGCGAACCACGGGCTCGAGTTGCCGGAGGGCGTGACCGGCGCCGACGTGGCGCTCATTCGACGCGCGGCGGAGGTTCGGTACATCAACCGCGCGACGAACGCGGAGGGCGCGGGTCTGACCGGGGGTAGGCTGCTGAGGGAGTTGGCGAACGAGGCGGCGGCTTTCGCGGCGAACGAGTCGCGCACGCGGTTGAGCGTGTACAGCGGACACGACTCGACGATCATCGCGCTGTTGGCCGTGCTCGGGGCGTTCCAGGGCGAGTGGCCGCCCGTCGCTTCCACCGTGGTGGTGGAGACGTGGAGGGTCGGGGGTTCGGGGAGGCCGCACTGGTCGAGCCGGGCGCTGGGGAGGGTCGGCGAGGGGGGCGAGATGGTCAGGGTTTTGTTCAACGGGGAGGTTCTCCCTCTGCCGGGCTGCGCGGGGCAAGATCCGACGCACAGGGGCGGACTGTGCGCGCTGGACAAGTTCGTGGCGATGGCGGACGAGCGAGACCCGCGGGACTACGAAGCGGCGTGCAAGCCCCGGGGCAAGTCAAAGCTGTGACTGTCGGGAAATAGTCTCCCCTCGTGAGGTGCGTAGTTTTATTCTTTTTTATTCCTGACGTCGGCTCTATTTCTTCTTGTTTCGGGCGGTGGCCTTCTTCTTTAGGTGCTTCGGGATCTTGGTCTTCCTCTTCTCCGCAGCCTCCGCCTTCACTTTCGCCTTGTGCTCCTTCTTCGCAGCCTTGAGCGCGTCCTTATCCACGGGCTCCTTCCTTCGCCGCCTTCGAATGGGGTTGCCGTCCTCGTCCAGTTCAGGCTCAGACTCAGACTCGGACTCAGACTCGGAATCCTCTCCCGATCCTTCCTCCGACCCTTCCTCGTCCTGGACGTCCATGACCTGGATGGACTTACCCTTGGTCTTGGCGACCGTCGTGGCCATCATCCCGAACGAGTTCTCGGCGGCGGCTCGCAGAATCTTGGGCGTGGTCTCCACGCCGCTCAGATCAGCCTTCATGCCCGTGATTGACTGATAGTACACCCCCTCGCTCGTACCTCGTCCAGCCCTGAGCCGCCGCTGATCGCGTTCGAACGTGTCCACCTCGTCGAGACGCTTGGGGATGAATGCCTGCTGGAACACCTCGTCGACGAGGTCGTCGGTGCCTGCCGTGTCGTGCTTGTGAATGTTCCCGATCCCCACGCCGAGCCTCTGTCCATCCGCGCCAACCTCCGATGCCCCCTCCCCGCCGTCCCCGCGGCCGCGGCGGGTCTCCCGCGCGAGCGCGCTAGCGTTGAGAGCCTCGAGGCACGCGTCGATGTTGTCCGGGGTGATGGCCGGATCGGTGACAAAGTCGAACATCTCCCTCACCGTGGGCACCGCCACGCCCGACTTTGCAAAAAACTGACCGAGGTGGAGGAGGTCCTCGCGGAGAAAGTCCAGGCACCGCGGGTGGTCCAGGTCAACAGACTGAGACACGTCGATGACGTGCGCGTTACCGTCGTGGTAGAGTATGTTGTACTCGGAGAAGTCCGCGTGCACCAACCTGCAGTCCTGGTACATGCGCCTCACGTCAACCAGCAGCTGGCGGAACAGCTCGCCCCGCTTACCGGTGCTGAGCCCAGCCGCATCCTTCAGCCTCGGCGCCGCCACGCCCTCGTCCCCGATGAAACCCATCACGAGCACGTGCGATCGCAGCAGCTTCACCTCCGGCACCCTCAGGCCGGCCTCGCGGAGACGAATCAGGTTTCGCATTTCCTTCTCCGCCCACGTCTGGACCATCTTCCGGGGGTTCTTTTTAGAGTACCCGTTCCTCCACCTCCAGTCCCCGCTGACGTACCTGTCCCTGTCCTTGAACACCAGGATGGACGTCTTGTACACCTTGACGGCCAGGTCGGTTCCGTCCTCGGTCACCGCGTGGTAGACGTTGGCCTCCTTCCCGGTGGATATGCACCCATTGATCTCGGCGAAGACGCCCTGCGACAGCATCTTGAAGAGGATGAGACGCGTGCGCGGATCGAGCGCCTGCTCCACCGTGGCCCTATCCGCCTTGTCCTTGACCATGTTCCCCGATTTGCCAGCCTTACGCTCGGACTCCCTCATGGCGTTGCCCACCTTTTG
>CEPC01073187.1_pt1 | contig 10578 bp, 3 predicted proteins | sample 530651 | NCBI WGS metagenome assembly CEPC01 (sample SAMEA2620828, study PRJEB7988) | marine metagenome | biome: marine biome (ENVO:00000447); feature: deep chlorophyll maximum layer (ENVO:xxxxxxxx); material: "saline water (ENVO:00002010), including plankton (ENVO:xxxxxxxx)" | depth 65 m | reverse complement strand
TCTCTCTCTCTCTCTCTCTCTTTCTGTTTCAGCGCGCTCGCGTGTTTGTGGTGAACTCAGATCGCGGCTCCGTTGGGCGTTCTCGGTGTGAGCGTCGCGGAGTATCGCGCCGTTTGTATCTCGCTCGTTCTCTCGCGTTTGATTCGCGCGCGTGCACGCGACGGTGTACTCGTACTCACGCACATTTTTATCTCTCCACGAATCCTTTCACAAATGCAACAGTCGAAGAGTTTGGGAAGAAGAAAAAATCGAAAAAGAAGAAGAAGCTGGCGTTATCGGACGACGAAGAAGGAGGAGAGAACGAGGATGGCGGAGGCGCGACCACGTCTTCCGGCGGTGGCGTTCAATCCGGGTTAGGTCTTCCTTGGGACGGATCCGATCGAGACTACCACTACGACGAACTCCTCGGTCGCGTCTTTGGTATTCTCAAAGAGAAGAATCCGGCGTTGTCAGAGAAGACGAAAACGATTATCAAACCGCCACAAATTGCGAGAGAAGGGACGAAGAAGACGGTGTTTGCAAACTTGATGGAGATTTGCAACGCGATGCACAGACCGCACGAACACGTGACGCAGTACATGATGGCGGAACTTGGGACGACTGGGACTTTGGACGGTCAGCAAAGGTTGATTATCAAAGGGAGATTTTTGCCGAAAGTATTTGAAGGTGTTTTGAGGCATTATTTCATCGATTACGTGATTTGCAACATGTGTAAGAGTTCGGACACGCAGTTAGTGAAAGAAGCGACGACGAGATTGAGTTATTGTAGGTGTCAATCGTGCGGAGCATCTAGGTCGGTGGCGAATATTCAGAAAGGTTACACCGCAGTTGGCAGAGGCGAGAGAAGAAAAGCAAGAGCGATGGGGACATAATCGATGTCTTCGTCGAGATTGTCGTAAAGATTTATATATCGATAAACATGTTGTATTAGAAGAAGAAGAAGAAGAAGAAGAAGAAGAGAAGCATCATCGTCGTCGTCGTCGTCGTTACAAAGTTTCAAACTCTTTGGCTATTTGTTCATCCGTCATTTCTTGCTTCGCCGAACATTTGTTATATGTCAAATCCACAGACATTTTACATACCCACTTATCGTCGTCGCCGAGATTGGCGATTGACTTTTCAGGGACTCGTCTCCATTTGGAACATTCGTCGCACTGTACCCACGTTTGTTTGACGATGGTTTTCGTCGCTGATTTACCAGAATTCGGCGGCGTGTTGCTGCTCGTTTTCGCCCTCTTCGAACCTTTCCCGCCTTTGTTCGATCCGGGTTTCGGAGGACTAACATGAACTCTTTGCTTACCACCCCACCTAACGGTTTGCATACTCAACTGTAAGGTTTCTCTGCTTCCGTCGTCGTATACAACTTCGTGCTCACCCGTATCTGCTCGGAACGATTCAATCACTGCGTTGAAAAAGGTCTCTTGTACCGGCCAAAAAACTTCAATAAGTCTCCCGACAGAGTCCACGCCGGTTTGCGCACCAATCGTCTTCAGCCATTTTCCCATCGTCTCTTGGGTCACTGCGTGTTTCCCAACTAACCGCAACGACTGGCGCCACTTTTTTGCGGAACCTTTACCGCCTAAACGTTCAAATTCAGTTGCTGGACACGTGTATTCGGATATTCTGCACTTAAGATCGCCAGATTCTCGGCGAAATGCGGCGTAACGAACGAGTTCCTCACCGCGGCGTCCTTGCGGCAACAAGATGCCTCTCATGCCACCAACAGCGACTGGAATGGGAGGCAAAGCAAAAACTAGCCCACCATCTTCAGAAGGCGGTTCCGGGATCCCCTCGTATGGTTCCCAGATGGATGGTAAATATCTCACGGTTAAAAGAGGCAAGAAGAAACGCTGCGTCAAATTTTCCTCTACTTTTTCATCATTTTCGCCGTCTGAAGATGATGGGAAGAGAGTTGGGATTTTGCGCGGCGTGGGGTATTTGAACGTCACTTCGTGTTCTCCGGTAGAGTTATCAAACGCAGTCACCGTAGCTAGTCGCCATAAACCGCGCGTTGGAACGAGAATTTCAATAAACTTCCCGACGGCTTCATTACCGATGCTCGCCCCTTTCGATCTCAGAATATCTTTGACATCCATCCTAGACCCCGCACGTTTAGCAGTTTCGAGCCATTTCGAATCGTCATCTACAAACTTTTCGACAGGAATAATCTCGTGCAAATTCACCTCGGTGATTGGTGTCGGCTGTTCTGGAGCTTGTGGAGGTTTTGGTTTTCTAATCAGTGCGCGTTTCGTCTTCTTTATTCCTTCCATATTCGCATTTTCTTCCTCTGTTTTCAACGAAGGCTCTGCATCAGACTCGAGCTCTTTCTTTAACTTTTCCTGGGCTTTCATTGTCTTCTCTTCTTGGATTTCTTCTTGCTGCTCGGCGTATAGCTTGCTTTGCACCTGGAACGTCTCTTGTGCCAATGCATACCCTTGTTTTGCTTTCTCGTACGCTTCTTCCTGTTCTAAAACGGCGCGTTCACGTTGTTCTTTGAGCTTTTTAAACTTTTCGTCACTCATTTTCGTATACACGCTTCGTCCACCATTGCATAAATAGCCAGATTTATCCTTGTACTCCATTGGAATGGCGACGCTTTGAACGACGCATTGCGCGCCCAACTCGGCTTCGAGTTCTATAGCAGCTTGAGTCGCTTCGGCAACAAAATCGCGCCTTTTTATCCTGGAGTTTTTCTTTTGGCGCCCTTGTATCAATTGATCATCTTCCTGTTTGTTATTTTTGTTGTCGTCTTTGTTCTCGTTTTCATCGATATCGTCCTCTCCTTGTGCGCTTTTACGCTTTGATCCCGATTTAGGACCGAGCTTGAGCCGCTCGATTTCTTCGTCGTTTTCACCCCGAACGTCGACTTCTGCATCTAAAGCCGCAGACTCGACAAGAAATTGTATTATGTTGTTACGTTCGACCGCTCCAGCAAGTAATTCGTCTTTATGTGGCGGAATTTGTTCGAACAAACGAGTCTTTTCTTTCAACAGTCCAGATCGCGGCAACTCTCCTTCGTCATAAAAAGGCACATTCCACGAGTACAACTCGTTCGCGTTCACGCCAATAGCGGCAGCAACCCCATCGATGGTATCCTCGGGCGCGGAATAATATATTCTATACCCAGATTCCAAAGCTTCCTCGCCGTTTAGCGTACCTCTCGCGTTCATGTCGATTCCATCTGCAACCCACGCGCCACCGATGCCTCGAGGTCCTCCTCTTCCTCCTCCGGACACATCTTTATTGTTGTTGGCTCGCGAGCGACTACGTGCGGATGGAATACTTTCGTACGGCAATTTTACAGGAAGAGCATCGGGGAACCGGAATTTATTCAGACAGATGAACAACCACTGGCGAGTGCCGTCTTCGTAGCGAATTTCATGTTCGCCAGAATCGGCTTTGTACCCAACAAACTCGCAAAATTTATACGTTTGCATATCATCTGACCATATCTCAGCGGGAAGTCCAACGACATTCGCGCGCCACGTGCCACCTTCATCACGTAACCATTTGCCGATAGGCATACCTCTTTTTAATTCATCTGCTTCGAGTTCTTCGATTGGGTAACCGCTATGTATACGTATGGATTGACGCCACTTTCGTGCGTTGCCGCGTCCACCTAAGCGCTCGAACTCAAGAGCCGTGACGAGTTGTTCCTCAGAAGTTACGTTCCCTTCCTTGTCTTTCTTGTAAACCATAACGTTTTCATCGCCTCTTCGATCTCCTGGACGCATAAACCCTTCCATTCCTCCGCATTGAACTTTGACTGGAACTTTTTCCATGAGGAGACTCTTCTTATTAGCTTTTCCCGTACCCTTATCATCTCCCATGTCACCGTCTATTGCTTCAACTTCGTCGACAGGTTCGATTGAACATTCAACTTTTTTTAGCGCATCCGGAATTTTAGCATCTTTTCGTAAACGAACGGAGCATAAATCCAGAATTTCTGGCCATTTCTCGTGTAATTTCGATTCGATGAATCCATCGCGTTCTAAAGTAACAATCGCCAAGTTGTATCCGAGAGCGTCGCCAAATTCATCGTGGGTCCACATCGCGCGAGCGTGGTCTAAAGTAACCGCATCGTGTGCACGACAAACTCTTGCCATTAAAACTTTGATTTCTGTCGAAGTTATAAACGCTTCTTCCTCTTCTTTTCCTCCTTCACTTTTCTTTGTCGTCGTGATGGCGTTCATTTTTCGTCTGCGCTCACCGAGCGTTTTCAAGATTGCATTTCTAATATTCGTCACTTTTTCTTCGTCGATTCGACCTTTATGTGGCAAAACTACGGGAAGAGGCGCTCCTCTTCGAGCAATAGAGCCTTGGCCTCCAGAGGCTAAGCCATATCGCAAGAGATCGTACCCAGAAGCAGGTGCACCAGTTTCGCGTCTTTCTAAGCGACGATTGCGTTCGTTCGAACGGATCCGTTCCTTTTCTTGTTCAATCTTAGCCAATTCTGCGTTTTCACGTTCGCGCACTTTCGCCATTTCTTTGTTTCTTTCCAAGTGAGGACGAACGCGTCGAAACATTTCGGCCATAATTTTATCGCGTTCGGCAGGATCAATATCTTTTTGTCGTAAAAGTTTCAGAGGTCGCCCGAAAACGCATGGATCTTTCGGGTTGATATTTGCGTCTTGCGCGTTTGCACTTTCATTCTTTCTTTTTACTAAGCCGGCAGCCGCAGCAGCTTCCGTTGCTTTGCGCTGTTCGAGCAAGCGCTGTGCTCGCTCTTTCTCGGATATTTCTTCTAAAGTTTTTGGTGGCGATTGCATCCAAAGTTTCGTCCGTTCTAAAAATTGCGACTTGATTGAAATGCTCGGATATTCTGCCTTGTTCCATAAGACGATATCGCGCGCGTCTAATCCTCGCTCTCTGGCGATTTCATCGATGCTTTCGTTCTTTCTCGTGTAATAAGCAACAGCGCCTCGAATCATGGCATCTTCGCCAGCTTCGGGAGTCTCTTCCTCTCCTATGTCATCTTCTATCGTCGCATCGTTTATCGTATCGTTTTCTACCTCTTCCAGCTTCTTTTTCTTTCCTTTCTTTTGGTTCTTTTTCGGACCTTCCGTTCGCAACAAAAAGTGAACGAGGTCCGTAAACGTGGCGTAAGCCAACGCTTTCACTGAACCATTACCTAACGGCAACTCGAGTTCTGTATCGCGATCCTCGATCCAAACGTCTGTGATCGCAACTTTTTTACTCATTTTCCATCCAGGAGCATTTACACCATTTCCATGTTTGCCATTGGGATCGTCGTATTTATTAATCTCCTCGTGTTCTTCACCAAACTTTTGACAATCCGCATCGCATCGAATAAAGCACGCCTGTGCCGGATGTATCTGTCCTAAAGATTGAAATCGTTTACATTTACCTATAATCTCAGCACCTTGCGGTAAATGGTCTTCACAGTAGGCGCGTGTGCAACATTCGCATCGAAACAACAAACCACCGACGGCAGCGGACTTCCGGCCGCATTCATGGCACGAATGGTGCGGACATGACCATCTCGCCGTGCGACCAATTTCTTCCATGGTGTATCCAATGCACTCAGGATGTACAGAAACTGGACACAAGTCGCAACAGACGATTTGGCCACCGTCCCAGCATGCTTGACACGTGTACGAGTGACCATAATCTCTCCCCGCAACTTGACCGCGAGAACGTTTTCCGCCTTGTAATCGCGCTTGACTTAACCTCGACTCTTTCGCGTTTACGGAAGGCTCACCAGATTGTAAATCGTAATTATTTGATTTCAACACGGTAACCATACCTAGACCGTGACCACCATCGACTTGCATAGTCGTCGTCGTTCGGTTACGCCTACCAGAAATGATGTTCTTTTGAAACTCCTTTGCAATTTCTTTCAAAGAAGTGTTCTTTTTCATCTGAACCAAGGATGGATCCCCAACGGATTCGGCAATCTTTGCCGGCATCATAAATGTTGACATGGGCGTTTCTTCAGCTTTGCCTTCAACGAAATCAGTCGCTGAAAACTGCGTGTCTTCTTTCAGAGTTTGTATTTCTTTTCGTTTGCGTTCACCCTCCTCGCTTCGATCCATAAGCGCGGTTAACTCTTCATCCGTCGGCGGATCGCCGGAGTCTTTAGAGAAGACAGCGTCGACACCAAAACGCAACATGGCGTATAAATCGTTTTTATCTAGCGCTTCCATAGACTCTGCAGCTGCAGTTGAGCCTCTGGAAACCATCTGTTCTAAGAATAGTTTTTTCTCCGCGCGTTGCGTCATTCGTTCCTCCACGGTGCCTGCTGTGACTAATCGGTAGATATGCACCGGTTTCTTTTGGCCGATACGATGGACCCTCGCCATCGCTTGCATGTCTACTTGAGGGTTCCAATCGCTATCAAACATGACGCACGTATCCGCCGTTTGCAAGTTTACACCCAAACCACCTGCACGAGTACTCAGAAGAAATGCAAACAAAGGCGAATTTGGACGGTTAAACGCCGCAATATCTATAGATCTCTGCACTCTATTGGTAGAGCCATCGAGTCTCGCATACTGATGGCCTCGCAAATGCAAGAAATCCGCTAATATATCCAACATAGATGTAAATTGTGAGAAAATAACCACGCGATGGTCATTTTCTTTCAATTTTATCAGAATACGATCTAATACCGATAATTTCCCTGAGGCTTCGATGATATCTTCTAAAGTAACGCCCTCATCATGGATATCCGGCGAAAACAAGTACGGATGATTGCAGCATTTTCGCAATTGCATCAACAGCGAGTTTAATTTACGCCAATCGCCACCACCGTTACTAGATTTTTCCTTTGCGTCCTCGCCGGCGACTCCGGCGAGTTTTTTGTCCTTTTCTGAAGCCGCCGCTTCGAGCGATTGCAAAGCGTTCGATTCGCGCATGAGCAAGCGCCTGTACCAAAACGTTTGCGCCGCGGATAAAGGGCACATGATTTTCGTTTCAACTTTTGGAGGTAACGAAACTTCCACTTCACCCTTGACTCTTCTCAAGACGAATGGACGCATCAAATAGTGCGCCTTCTCGAGTAATTTTTCGTCGACTTTATGCTCTTTTGTGTTCAAGTTAAAAGCGCGATCGAACGGCTCCGAGGAAGTAAACACATCTGGGTGAAGGAAAGATAAGAGCGCGTATAACTCGTGCAAGTTGTTCTGCACCGGCGTTCCGGTCAAAAGGATGGTGTGTTGACGATGAATGCGCTTCAAGACCTGATGCGCCGTCGTCTCTTCGTTCTTCACCTTATGCCCTTCGTCTAAAATGACGCATCTCCAGTACACTTTTTGCGTCAAAGCGAGCGAAAAAGACGGGTTACACGCCATTTCATACGTCGTTAAAGCGACATCGTATATTTCTGTATTTATTACGACTTCTTTTCGTAGTCTTTGACGTTCGTTTTCATCCGTACTGTGTAATCGCACGACTCTTAATTTTGGACACCATTTCGCGAGTTCGTCCATCCAAGAACTCAACACCGAAAGAGGGCAGACGATCAAATGCGGTCCTTTTACCCCGCGCATTTCTTTAATGCACGCGAGAAACGAAATGGATTGCAGTGTCTTTCCCAAACCCATCTCGTCGGCCAAGATGCACGAACATCCTTGATCGAACATTCGTACTGCCCACCTCAAACCTTCCAGCTGGTATTCTCTCAACACCGCGGTGATCGATGCAGGTTGATTCTCGACCGGCATCAAAAGCTTATCGCTCGGTTCAAATTTTTCTGCTCTCTCCTCTAACGCTTGCACGGCTTTCTCTTCCATGAATGGTTTCAAGTGCGAGATTTGTTGATGTAAATACTTGGCTCGTTTTGAAATCGCCAACTCAATGTCCTTCTGAATATCTTTCTTATTGACCGCCGTCGCTTCTTCGTCGGCGGTTAAAACTTTTGGTTTTCTCGGTTTCGTCCTCGTGTACGGTTTCCTCGGTTTCTTTTGTTCGAACACGTACGACGTGCGAGTTGGTCGTAGTTCTCGACCACCTCCTTCGTTCGTCGCTTGACTACCATCGCCTCCGCCTAACTCACTCGAAAACACGCTCGGTTCGCCTTCGGTTAAACTATAGTTGTTTGAACGCAACACAGGTTGCCCGTCAATCATAATCACTCTCGCTTTCGTCACGCGAGACGTCCGGCGTCTCCCTCCCTCGTCCTCTCCTAACGCCGCTTTCAATACGTCTTCTGGAATTTCAGACGCCACCGCCGGATCGATTATTTGTTGATGTTCTCGTTGACGCGCATCGTTCGCCGCCATCTTCTCCCCTTCTTTTTGTTGCACATCAGGTGAAGCAGTTGCTCGAGCGACGGCCAATGCGGCGTCACCTGGCGTCGTCATTTTCGCACTCAACGGTAGGGATTACTCTTTTCTCTTGTTCTCGTTTCTCCTTCTTTCTGTCTGCTCCTCTCGCGTGGGCGCTCTATTCACCGACGACGACGACGACGAGAGCGACGACGAGAGCGACGAGAGCGCTACCTTTGCGTCTCGACGTCTCCCTCGAATCTACTCTTTAGTGCCTCTCTCCACTCGTCGTCTCTCTTAACTGTCCAAAACCTCGAGTCCTTTCAAACGAATTCGTACGCCGCTCTTCCCGACCAGCGCCGCGAACCGAAGAAGAACACCACGGACCTTCAACGATGTCGCTCGTTTCGACGCGACAGAGAGACGACGACAAAGGAGGTTCTTTTTGTGCGGCGCGCTTTTTGCAGGTATTGGTGGTACACCTCTTTTCCTTTATTATTATTTTTTTTTTGCCTTTTTTCAGTCTTGTCTTTTTTTTGTGTCCTCCATCCGTCCGTCCGTCTCCATCCATCCTCTCATCCAAAGAGAGTGAAATAGAGAAAGATGCAGATGTCCAGACAAAAAATAATAATTGTGAAACTTTTGACATTTGAAGTCCAGATCGAACGAGTTCGTTATTTTATTCCATCTTCTTAAAAAAATATATTCGTCGTTTGAGAATGAAATGCTACTATTACACGCGCGTCTTTTCGCGAAACGCTTTGCTAACTTTTCTACAAAGCACGCAAAAAATTTGGTACTCTTATGTCATATATTCTAGATTGCGTTGCCTAACCTATCGTAGGCAAACGTCTTGTCCATCCGCGTGGGATAAAATCGAGAGCGAGGCATGTACCCTTCGTTTTCGTACAAGGTCGCCGTCACGTCTTCGCTTTCCGCGAGCTCGTATAAATGAGGAAGCATTTCGAACAGCGCGTCATCGGCTGGGTCGTCGATGAAGGAAGAAACCGGTAAAGCATTTTGTGGATGGAACATGTAGGAATACGGAGAGTTGTCAATGATGATGGTTTTGTGCAAGTCGCGACCCAAACAGGTCAAGTCTTTGACGTAGTTCCCTTGGAACGGGTAACACGCGTCTCGAAATAATCGATGTCGAACGACTCCGTGGACGTCGAGTTTATCCATCAGAGGATTGGCGTATTTTGCTAACGAGGCAGTGAACACCACCAACTCGTATTTCTCCGCCATCTCGGTTAAGAACAAATCCACCCACGGCCTTTTCAACACGTACACGTCGGTTACTTTACCGTCGATTTCAACCGGGATGATATAATCCGGGTTTGGGACCGGTCGAAACGACGAGTGAACCAACGTTTCGTCTAAATCGAGAACCAAACACGGTTTACTCGTCGCGTTGCCACTTTTCGGGTCTGTATACGTTTCTGGCGCCGGAAGAAAATACGCGCCCGTGTGCAATGTAAATCCTTCGCCGACGACGTTTGAGAACTGCGGTTTAAGACACGGAACTGGAACGCAACCGGCAACTGTCGGGGCTTTTTCTTCTTTCCTGAGTGGCGCTTTCGCATCTTCCCGTATGTTTCGTTGTTGTTTTGTGTTGAAGTTATTGGAGGTGCAGGAGGACGATGACGACGCGTTTGCGCCTCCGAAACACGTGCCAAAAAATCGGGCAAAAATGTTTCTCTTTATAACCACTTTTGTTGTCGATGTCGCGTTACTACCGATTCCTCTACTGCTACTGCTGCCGCTATTCATATCGATATTACTCGTTTCTTCTTCTTCTCTCGGTTCGTCCTCGCCTAAGAACTGCGTGATGACGTCTTCGCCTTCTTCTTCTCGTTGGTGTCCCATCAGAAGCCTGGACGATTTTCCCATCGGCGTCCCACTCGGACTGTCTCTTCTCGGCGACCATAAACTCCCTCTCGCTGGAGTGAGGTTCATATTCTTCGTTTCCTTTTTCTTCTTCTTCGTTTTCTTTTTCTTCCGTGCATTTAACGAGGACGAGGTGGACGAGGAGAGCGGTTCGTTTTCGTCCTCCTTTTCGTCTCCTTCTCCATCGGTGTTCCCGTTGTCGTCGTCGTCGTCGTCGTTGGTCGTTTTGTTCGATGATGATGATGATGATGATGATGGACCACCTCTCGAAAAGGCCCCGCGCCAGGACAACACCTTTTTCGATCCTCCTCCCGTGCCGTCGTTCTCGTCGCGCAAACGCGACGAGATAAACGACATCGACGCGCGTCTCGAAGATCCAACTCCTCAAATCGGACTCCGTTCCACGACGTGCGTCCTCCTCCTCCTTCTTCTTCTTCTTCTTCTCAAATTCTTTCCGTGT
>CEPC01001198.1_pt1 | contig 10710 bp, 12 predicted proteins | sample 530651 | NCBI WGS metagenome assembly CEPC01 (sample SAMEA2620828, study PRJEB7988) | marine metagenome | biome: marine biome (ENVO:00000447); feature: deep chlorophyll maximum layer (ENVO:xxxxxxxx); material: "saline water (ENVO:00002010), including plankton (ENVO:xxxxxxxx)" | depth 65 m | reverse complement strand
GAAAGCTCCGAGCGTCGTCGGCGAAGAATGCCCCACGGTCTTGGACTTTGCATACAGACGCGTCCGCAACAGCGCTTACAGAGTCCGGGGTCCGCACCGGCGACTCCGCCTGTGACCACGGTCTTCCTCCAGCGGTTCACTGAAGACCGAGTGCCTTCATCAGCCTCGGCTTCTGGCTCACGAAGGTGCCATAGAACACGTCGTCGCCGACGATCGTGATCGGGGCCACGCGCACGCCGGTTCGTGACTTAGCCTCCGCGGAAATCTTCGGGTCGGTCAGGTCGCGCTCTTCAAACGCGATGCCCTGCTGGGACAGCCACGCCTTCAGCGCCCGGCAGTCAGGGCACGTCGGAGTGCTGTAGATGAGGATGTGTGGGGTGTTGGCCTGAGGCATAGTCACACCTTCACTTGCCCCGAGCGGCAAGCCAGCTCTTCATCATGGCGATCTCGCCTTCCTGGGCGGTTATGACTTCCTGGGCCAGCTTGCGGACCTCTGAATCTTTGCCGTACTGAAGCTCCACCTTGGCCATGTCGATCGCGCCCTGGTGGTGTGGGATCATGCCGCGCATGAAATCCACATCTGCGTCGCCGCTGAAGTCGATCATCATGTCCGCATGCATGCGGTCGTTGCCGGCACGATAGGCGGCCGTCGAGGCATCGCCCGAGCTGCCGGTCGTCGCCTGCTGGCCGTTGTCGCCCAGCCACTTGTTCATCATGGCGATCTCGCCTTCCTGCGCGGTGATGACGTCCTGGGCGAGCTTGCGAACCTCCGGGTCCTTGCCGTACTGCAGCGCCACCTTGGCCATGTCGATCGCACCCTGGTGGTGCGGGATCATGCCGCGCATGAAATCGACGTCGGGGTTGCCAGAAAACTGCGCCCCCATCCCGGCGTGCATCTGGTCGTTCACGGCGCGATACGCGGTCGTGGAGGGGCTGTCATTGGCCGAAGCGCTGGAGGGCATCGCGTGCCCCTGGTGACCTGCGCTGGCGCTGGCATGCGTCGCTTCACCCGACGGGTCCACCTTCTTCTGGACGGCCACCAGGCCGGCGGCGACCACGACGGCGCCCGCAATGAACAAGAGGCTGAACTTGTTGACCTTCATGAAAAAACTCCTTGAATGAGGTTGATGGGTTCACTGTAGGGCCTCCCATTGTTGGAAGGTCAAGCCCTCATTTCGCCTGTCACTTGGCGCTGCACGGCGGTGTGCCCATGCCCATTTCAGTTGCAAGTAATTCTCAACAAAGGTAGGATGTTAGGATGTAAATAAACTGAAAGGAATAGACCATGTCGCAACAGCAACAGCCAAAAGTTCACGACGCCAGCGACTTCCCTATAGTCCGACTCGAAGGCTCCAGCATCTACGAAGGCTACGGCGCCCCCTGGTGCGCGGAGATGGATGAGTTCCTCGCTCGCGGCAAGCCCTTTATCCTCATCTACGTCGCAGGCGGGCCGGATGAGGCACACGACGATCGCGTCATGCGCGGTGCTTGGCTGAAAAGCCACAAGGAGATGCTGGACGGCATCTTGCTGGCGCTCATACATGTAGAACCCGAACCGACCAAGCGAGCGCAGTTGGAGGAAATGCTGCCGATGCTCGTAAAGGCCTTTGGCACGCCGCAAGCCGCGCGCGCCAGCCGTGACGAGGCAGAGGCTCTGGGCCGGCACGTTCTCGCCGGTGGTCGCATGAACGATTCGGTATGAGCGGCCCGCGCCATGAAAAAATCAGAACATAAATCGCGTGCTACAAGCACGAATTACGTGGGTCGCAAGGTCATCGGCCCGTTCAGTCTCGCGCTGGTGCTGGCCGCGCCAGGGGCAGATGCACAAGGGCTGGGTGACCCGGGAAAGGGCGAGGTGCCTGAGGCTGTAACGCTCCCAGCGGTAACGGTCACCGGGGAAACCTCCTCGGAGACCACCGAAGGTTCAAACTCCTACACCACACCACGCACCTCTGCCGCCACGCGACTGCCACTTGCCATCCGGGACACGCCCCAAGCTGTAACTGTCATAACCCGGCAGCACATGGAGGATCAGCAGCTCAACACAATTCAGGATGCCTTAGCACAGTCAACAGGCGTCGGCTCTCGCACCTTGGGCAGCGAGCAAGTGACTTTCCATGCAAGGGGCTTTTCTATTGATAGCTTCCAATACGACGGAATCCCCACCGGCTTCGTTAATGGCGCAAGCTTTCTAGACACGGCCTTCTATGACCGCATCGAAATCGTGCGCGGCGCCACGGGCTTGCTCACGGGCGCAGGCAACCCGTCTGCATCGATCAACCTGGTGAGAAAGAGGCCGACGCGCGAGTTCCAAGCAAATGCCTCGGTGAGCGCAGGATCATGGGACAACTATCGCAGCATGCTAGATGTCTCCACCCCGATGACCGAGGATGGCCGTGTTCGCGCCAGAATCGTGGGCGTCACTCAAGATCGGCATTCATATCAAGATCGATACCAGCAGAAGAAGAACGCCTTCTTTGGTTTAGTCGAGGTCGATCTCACTCCCGATACCGTGCTGAGCATGGGCTATGACTATCAGGACATCAAGCCCAAAGGCGTCACCTGGGGCGGCGTGCCGCTTTGGTTTAGCGATGGATCAAACACAAATTGGTCGCGCTCGAAATCCATGGCGCCTGATTGGACCCGCTGGGACAACCGGTTAGAAAACGCGTTCATTGGTATCGAACACGGATTCGAAAATGGCTGGAAATTGAACGCGACCATTACCAATCAGCGCTCGAAGTCCAATGCTCGACTCCTCTCGCCGCTCGGTTACCCAGACCGAAACACCGGCTTGGGGATGATCCCGCTGGCGATCTCTGATTCAACTCCGTCCAGGCAGAACAGCTTCGATGCAATGGTCAGTGGTCCATTCGAATTACTTGGCCGCAAGCATGAGCTGGTCCTAGGGGTTCTGGCGTCTCGTCGAACGGAGGATGAATACAACAGTGGATTTGTTTATCCTTCAATGCCTATGCCGAGTATTTTCGGCTATGACGGCCAGTATCCTGAACCGAATTTCGCAGCGAACGGTTTCACCAGCACGCATACCACTATCGAACAAAGCGGCATCTATGGCGCCGTGCGCCTTTCCCTAACGGATTCCATGAAAGCTATTCTAGGCGGGCGATTCAACAACTATAAACTCGACGAATTCGACGGTAGCACACCTACGCATTACAAAAAGACTGCCAAGTTCACCCCATATGCAGGTGTCGTGTACGACATCAACGACACTTACTCAGCCTATGCGAGTTACACGGAAATTTTCAATCCGCAGTCGTCTTACCGGAATGTCAACAACCAGGTGCTCCCGCCAACCAATGGAAAAAACACCGAAGTCGGGTTGAAGGGTGAATATTTAGACGGGCGCCTGAATGCTTCGATCGCCTTGTTTGAAACGCGGCTCGATAACTTGGCGCAGGCGGAAAACTACGCGCTACCAAATGGTACGTGGGCGTATCACACAGTGAATGGGACAAAGTCGAGAGGTGTCGAATTCGACCTCCAGGGGGAACTGGCCGATGACTGGAACATCTATGGGGGCGTTGCCCACTTCAATTCCACCGACGCTACGGGCGAGCGGCTAAGTGCGTACCTTCCGCGCACAACTGCGCGTCTATTCACCACCTATCGGCTTCCCGGCGATTGGTCTAAGTTGACCGTTGGCGGGGGGGTGACCTGGCAAAGCGGCACTTACCAGAGCGCAACAAACCCACAAGGTGCCAGCGTCAATGTGGAACAGAAATCTTACGCACTAGCCTCCCTGATGGCCAAGTATCGGGCAACACGCAACATAGACCTGATGCTGACCGTCAACAACCTAACCGATCGGCGCTACACGCTTATGAGCGGGTTCTACAACCAAGTCGTCTATGGCGCACCCCGCAACATTGTGCTGACGCTGAACTACAAGCTCTGACTGCACGATCTATCACTCGCTTCAATCGCTTCAGGCAACAAGATAGCCTGACGATGGAGCGAGAAATGTGCAAGCTGCGGTGAATCCAATCGCCCGATAGGAGTCTCGTGATGGTGCTTCCCGCCCCACAACAAGCTGGATGTGGTCTTCTGGATCGCTCAGAACGGAGCTGCTTAAAGGCACGACTAACCTGAGCACCCGGCGTGTCGGCGGCGAAGGATCGGCAAGGCTCCGTATTGGGGTGAAACGGGGGCAGTTCGGCTTACGCCGAACGATGATTCAGCGCGGTGACCAGCGGCGCTACGACATTACGCACAGCCTCTGCGGCTCCGTCTGGGTCTTGGCATTCGATCGCATCGACGATCGCCTCATGGGCATCCAGGCCAGGCTCAGGCAAGTCTTCATCCTCCAGCACGGCCAGAGTGTTCATTCGAACGGAGTTCGAAAAGTAGCGGTACAACTCAGACAGCGCATTATTGCCGCATACCCGCGCAATGGCACAGTGAAAGGCCGTGTCGGCGTCCACGAACAAGGCGCACGATTCATGATCGCTTTGTTCCCCGCGCGCCTTCAGGAGACGGCGCAACATCGCCAAGTCCGCCTTGGAGCGGTTGATAGCGGCCAGTCGCGCGGCTTCGGTTTCGAGCATGCTGCGTAGCGCAAGGTGCTCGCGCAGGCTCGAACGGCCAATACGACGCATGACCTCGACAGGATCGACATTGGTGCGCACATAGGTGCCATCTCCTTGCCGAACTTCAAGCACCTGCCCATGCGACAGCACGCGAATAGCTTCCCGCACGGTGTTGCGAGCTACATTCAACATGTCAGCCAGTTCCTGCTCTTTCGGAATCTTCTCACCCACTGGCCAGACGCCATTCTCGATCTGACGGCGGATCAGCTCAATCGTCGTGTCGACCAGGGAGCGCCTCGGCGCGTGCGGAAGTGTGGTGCCATCAGTCATCGCGATTGGGGAATACTCTAAAGATAGGATCATCCAACATGGATTCACCCAATGATAGCGCATACGCATCTGGTGACGCACCTATTGGTTCGGCGGTCGCGTCAATTATTTGGCCACGAGCCACGCGGCCTTTTTATCAGCACTATAGCCTGGTCGAACGGAGGCTGATCATGGTCATCAGAGGGATAAATGAACCAGCTCGCGATGCGCCGAAGTTCCATCACGACTTGGAGCGCCTGGCCGTCCCGCAAGAGGGCGTTGTCGCCTTTAAGTACTTTGACGACTTGCTTGCCAGCATCGCACTTGTACCCAGGGTTTACAACACTGGTTCAGGCTTTATCGTTGACTCGTTCGACGAGATTTGTCTTGTCCACGCAGGGGGAAGTCCTTCACCTTCGGAGCAATTACTTGTCGCCCGATGCAGGATCTAACACCTCCTTGGCCGGCGTGTTTCTGGAGTGTGGTGTAGAACTGCGCCGTGCCGGCATTTCACTACGCCCCAGGCTCAAGGTGAATACGGGCGGATCCAACCTTTCTCAAGCCCAGCTACCCTCGACGGAATCTCTGCAGGGTTTTGGCATCCGGCGCTGCACTTAAACGGTTGTGCAGTTGGACGCGCACGGCGAACAATCCCTAACCGCATGGTAGAGCTTCAACAGTGCAGAGGGGCGTTAGAGGGGGGCTGTATGCCGCTGAACTCCAAGGCCGCAACCCCAACTCGTCCATGAGTCGCCCAGACACTCCGGCAGCAGCATGACCTGCTGCCTGTCTTGACCCTCGATGAATCTGGGCATGTTGACCTCTGCGTTCAATACGTCCGCAAACTTTACCGGACGGACCTTCAAGTTGAGAACGGGTTTTCATACAGCGTCCGGGACCGCAAACGTTCGAGCGCCTCAGCTGTTAAGGCCGTCCCCACACGCAGCGCTACACGTGTGGCGATCTCGCCATGCCCCCCCCCTTCCTAGGCTGTCACCTCCTTCTTTAAACATAGGATGTTAGTATGTTTAAATAACAATAGTAGCAATCATTCTTATTGCTCAACAACTCCTAACGATTGGCTTGCCTGAGTCTCGAGCCAATTACCAACACGGGGATACACCATCTCAGCAACGCTATTAACCGATATTCCTCACCGAAGTACATATAGAAATCCGCTGTCCCGTTACAGCAACTCGGAGTCAATCACAACATAACCTTATTAGCTTAATGGCAGAGAAATTACCTACCGATTTTTTTGAATCAGGCTTCATTTCAACAGACTTTAGAAAATCTCGACTATGAAACACATGCAGCACACTTGGGCATCCCATTCATTTCAATCTTCAAAGGGCCTGCGCCATCGCTCAGTGCAGGCGTTGGGAGCCATGTTTCTTATCCTGGCCCCGTTCGCCTATAGCGCCACCTCGCAGGAAGCACAAGAGCCAGAGAATGTGAAAGTGGTTCGACAATACCTTGAAGCTTGGAATAGCGGGAAAACCAATGATATGAAAAAAGTTCTCGACTCCAACGTCGTCTATTTCAATACTAGTAATGAAGCATCCCGCACCGGGCCGGAATCCATCACCGAAGTCTCGCAGTTTCTGAAGCAAATTTTGCCTGATCGAAAAATGAAACTCCGCTCGCAACCGATTTCATCCGACGATGGCGTAGCGATTGAATGGGAATTCACCGCCACCAAGAGAAACAGTGGCGAGACGTCACCCTCCAGCACGAATATCAGTTATTTCGGTGCGAGTTTTTTTCGCGTTTTGAACGGAAAAATTGTCTACGCCAGCGATTACTACAACCACAACACCATGCAGAAGCAGCTTCAGCCGTAGCGCAAGTCGGACCCTTGCATTCGGCGGTCCATGAACAGCTGACCTCGCCGAGCAGTCGCGCATCACCCGCTTGACGTTACAACGATGGCATGCCCCATAGTGCCATCAGTGGCTTATTCGTCGCAGGGAGCGCAACTAGCCACGTCGGAATACTCAGTGTTACGCATGCGTCATCTCAACACTCGAATAGGGAAGCGCATTCCGACCAACAAACACACGCATTCTCAATGGATTAAGGATTCCGAATGAAGCTACCGACTACAAAACAAGAACTCCTAGATAAGGTTCGCACCAGCCACCGAAAGCTGGAGGAGGTAACCGCCACGGTCCCCGCGGACCACTACAGGCGCATCGCCATGATCTGGCAAGAACAGCGCCATCACACCAGCGCTGCAATGATTCTGGTGGACGTGATCCTCTGGAATACGATGATTCTGCAGCTCGCACACGATCAGACACCTGGACCTTCGGCTTCGTTCTTCTCAGCGGACACAATGATTAAGCGCGCCGAAGGTCTTTCAGGGATGTTCCAACGCCGTTTCGCAAACAGGGACCTTTGCGAGCTGGAAACCATGCTTGCAGAGGGCCAGAACCGGGTGCTCGACATCGTGGCGCACCATTCGGACGTTAGGCTTTTCGATCCCACGACGAGCCCGATGCAAACCCTCGGACGCAGGATTCAGTTCTTCACCGCTACGGCCTACGACGACGCACTGTCGAAGATGCGGCAGTGGAAGCAGGTGATGTAACGACTGGGGCGCCCGCTAGACGGTACGCCTCCCGCATCGGCTCGATCATCTTGGATCTGATCGCAGCGGCTTTCGCGCTGCCTGCCACAGCAGCGGCACCAGGATCAGCGCCAAAGCCGGGAAGATCATCCAGTTGACCGCTTGCCAGCCCGAGCTGTGCAGGATCGACCCCGCGAGGAACGACACGGCCGCCGTGGCGGCGAAGACGAAGAAGTCGTTCATGCCCTGCGCCTTGCCCCGCTCGGCCGGGGTGTGGCAGTCGGTGACCATCGCCGTGGCGCCGATGAAACTCAAATTCCAGCCGATGCCCAACAGCGCCAGCGAGCCCCAGAAGTGGGACAGGCCGAGCCCGCCCAGGGCCACCACCCCGGAGGCGGCGAGCAGCACCATGCCGACGGCGGTCACGCGCTCCTTGCCGTGTAAGCGTTCATTCCACGACGTACTGGACTTACTTTACGTCCCGAAGGGGCCTTAGCAATTCCGGTGAGACCTTGTACTGTTTCGTGCCGTTCTCGGCCAGGACGATCACGCTCTTGCGGTTGATCTTGGTGACGATCCCCATAGTCAAGCCAGTTCGGCTTTCGAAGGTCACCTTCAGCCCCACGTGCAGCCGACTCAGCGCCTGCAGGTTTTCTTGATCTTGCAGTTCATCAATGCGCCGGCAGATCATTCGGTTCAGCTCCAATAGCTGATCGATGCTCATGTCTTCAATGCGCATGGAGGGTGCCCTTTGGCTGTGCGGTCTGTCGATCAGAATGGCGCGGATCGATCAGCGAGCGTAACGGATTATCGGCGAACCGGGTCTTCCAGAGCCGAGGCGTCAGGTCAGCGACCTTGCTGGCCGGGTGCTGACTGATGCGCTGCAGCACGTCCACCAGATAGGTGTACGGGTTGATGTCGTGCAGTTTGCACGTAGTGATCAGGCTCTGGATGATGCCCACGTGTTCCGCGCCGAGTTCAGTCCAGCAGAACAGCCAGTTCTTGCGTCCCATGGGAATGGGGCGCAGGGCCCGTTCCAGGTGGTTGGTGTCTGGCTGGACGTCTGGGTCTTCCAGGAAGACGGTCAGGCTGGCTTCACGGCTGAGCACGTAGTTCAGTGCTTTGGTCAATAAATCACTGGGCAGCAGACCGCCCTGTGCCAGTTGATCCCGGCACCATTGGAAGAAGTCGCTGACCACCGGCTTTGAGTGGAGCAGCCGGTACTGGCGTTTCTTTTCGCCGGTCAGTTGCTGGACGCGGATCTCTTCTTCGTTGGTGTATAGCTTGGCAATCTGCTGAAGGGCTTCGGTGGCAGTTATCGGGTGGTCCTTCTGCGCCTCAATGAAGTAACGACGACTGTGCACCCAGCACTGCGCGTGGATGATGTTCTGCTGTGCGGCGGCATAGCGGGCATAAGCAGCATAGCCGTCACTGATCAGAGTTCCGCTGAACTGTTCGTTCAGTACCTGCTCGATATGGGCTCGGCCTCGACTGTTCGAGTAAGTGAACACCACTTCATCGGCATCGCCGTATAACGGCCAGAACCAGCCGGATTTCATCTTGCCTTTTTGTGGGCCTGCCCGACCCTGGTGGCCAGCTTTAATCGGCGTCTCATCCATCGCCAACACCCGGCTGCGCAGAACATTGTCGGTCTGGGCATCCACGATCGGCCGCAGCAGATCAATAGATCGCTTGATCAGATTGGTGAGGGTGCTGCGGCTGAGGGTAATACCCGCTTGCTGGATGCGTTGGTGTTGGCGATACAGCGGTAGGTGAAACTGGAACTTGTCGACCATCAGACCCGCCAACAAGCTGACGTCGGCCAGGCTGTTGTCCAGTACGTTGGACGGGGCCGGCGTGGTCACGGGCTTGTCGCTGCCCTTGCGCCGAAATACGGGGCGTTCCACTTGCAACACCACGTAACTGGACGTCCGCTGGGCCAGCCGATAGGTCGTTTTGGTGCCAAGGATGTCGTACTGGTCGGCGTCGGGGCCGCTTAGCTCCGGCGGCAGGTGTTCAACAACTTCCACTGGCACGTCCGCTGTAAAACGCAGACCCGTATCGTTCAGGCAGTCGTCGTCCCGCTGTTTCTTTCCGGTGCCTCGCTGATAAGCCCGAACCGGGCGTTTCTCCGCATCGAGAGGCTTCTCCGGGCTAGCCGCATCATTCGATTGGAACAGGCCGCCCTGCTCCGGGAGGTCATACACCTGCTTCTCGGACTTGGGGCCGAACAGCTGCTTCTTGAACCAGTCCAACTGCCGCTGCATGACCTGTAGCTGCTCACGCAACAGGGCATTCTCCTCGGCCAGTACCGAGTAGGAAGGGGCGTTGGAATAGGACGCGGAAGCCATTGAATTCATGGCCGATATTATACCGGAACACAACCCGCTACGTGCCCCGAAAACGCTTGAACTGACGGTACTTTTGCACCTCGATACCGTCAATCAGCAACTGGAGATCAGTCAGGTTTAAGGGGCGCTGTCCCGAAGAAGACGGCCGTACCCGGAACTGCCCCTGCTCCAGTCGCTTGGCCCACAGGCAGTAGCCCGTGGGCGTGAAATACAACATCTTCATTTGGGTCTTGCGACGGTTAACGAAGACAAAATACTGCCCGCTGAGCGGATCTTGCTTGAGTTGATTGCGGACCAGAGCGCTCAGCCCCCGGAAGGATTTGCGCATATCCGTGGGCTCGGTGCACAGCCAGATCCGGGCCTGGCTATCCAGACCGATCATCTGATCTGGCTCAGCCTTAGCTCAACACCATTACCCAGGCTCAGCACGATATTCCAGCCGCTTCCGGGAGAGGCCGAGTCATCCATCAGCGATGACAGATCCAGGAAGCTGGCATAACCAGAATCCGCAGCCTCACCGACCGGCTGACTCAACAGGCGCTTGCGCCAACTACAGAAGCTGGCATAACCGAGTTTGTGCTCCTTGCAGAACTGCGTGGCCGACAGGCCGCTGTCACGCTGCTGACCGATTAGGACTTGCCACTGTTCTGCGGTGCGGTGTTTTCTCATGGAAATAACCTCGCGTTGTTGAATGCGAGGTCACTCTAGGGCGGAAGTCAGCGGGATGGCAGGATGTCTTGGAATGAACGCTTACCTTGCCGTAGCGCACCATCAGTCGTCCTGTGAAAAAGCTCGGCCCGAACATCGCCAGCAGGTGCCACTGTATTCCTAGGGCGGCGTTGTCCACCGAATGCCCGTGGTTGACCATCGCCACCGGCGCGGCCGTCATCACGAACGCCATCACCCCATAGGACACCACGCCCGC
>CEPC01032080.1_pt1 | contig 10734 bp, 7 predicted proteins | sample 530651 | NCBI WGS metagenome assembly CEPC01 (sample SAMEA2620828, study PRJEB7988) | marine metagenome | biome: marine biome (ENVO:00000447); feature: deep chlorophyll maximum layer (ENVO:xxxxxxxx); material: "saline water (ENVO:00002010), including plankton (ENVO:xxxxxxxx)" | depth 65 m | reverse complement strand
CTATGACGGTGTCATGATATCCAGCCGCCACCGCCATGCTCAATTCTGCGTGATGTCATGTTTATATACATTTGCAAATGGAAGATCAGGTGCCAAATGGCCCGAGTCTTTAATGTGATGGCGAGTACAAACTTTAATGAATCATAGAAACGGAAACTCTACAATAGTAGGTGTGGTGGTATAAAAGTCTAAGTACTCCCTTTTGACTTTCTCCCAAATTCACTGTCAATGAAGCAGTCGCAGAGACTGCTCGTATTCATCGCAGTCTCCTCTTCCCTGTTTTGTTTTCTGATAGAGCTTCGCAACATTTTCCTGTTTCGGGGCACCCCGCAATGGTCTGGCGAAAAAACAACACTGGTCATGATGGCCTACAGCGTGCAAAGGGCTGGAAACTGGAATAGAATTATATCGTCTTACTGCCACATGCCCGAAGTCTTTGAAAAAATTCTCTTTATTTGGCAGAATCCAACGCAGGACCCGCCCGTGTTTACTGAGTGCTCATTGCCTTTGAAAGTCATCAAGACGACAGCAAACAGCATGAACAATCGGTATCGCTACTATGCAGAAGTGAGCACAAGAACGACCTTTTCGGTCGACGACGATGTTTTAGTGCCCAAAAACCTCATATATGACATGATCCAAATGTCCGCGTCCACCGATCTGGTGGGGTTGGACGCCAGGTCTTTCAGCTCTGACGGATCATACAGCTTTTGGGGCTTCATGTATCCTAACAAGCTAGTGCTTCCCAAGACGTGGATTCTCCCCGTACAATATTGGAAGACATATGTAAACGACCAGGTCTTGCAAAATTTCATCGATAGAGGAAATGCCTGCGAGGATTTGGCGATGAACTTTATCGTACGCGTGGCCACTAGAAAGGAGCCTCGCGTTGTCACTGCTGGGTTATTTGAGCAACAAAGATTGGAGTTGAATGAACAGGGTGGACTGAGCATTGTTGGTAACCGCTGGAAGTGGGCCGAGAAAAGGTCTGCTTGCATCAAATGGCTTCTTGCGCACTTTCCAGATGCTAAAGTGTTGTAGTGGGCGATGCACCATCGTCACCTTTCTTCTCCCTCGTCTCCAATTCATGCTTCTCTTTCAAGACCTGCAGTACTTCATCTTTGAGATCGTTTCTTTCAGTCTTTGACTTTTCCCTGGTTTTGGGTATCTTTTTATGAAATAGAAGAATTACTCTCAGAGAGGGTGCCTTCAAGTCTTTCAAGCGTGTTTTTTTCATGAATTCATCGCTCTCTTCATACTTGATACCTTCCAAAATTTGCCGTTCAAGTTCTTTGTTCCCTCCTGTAAGTCGTTTTTCAAGTTCCTCCTTTGCCGCTTTATTTGCTTCGTTGAGACCAGTCCTAATTCTTATATATTTTTTCTCCTCACAATAATTTGTGACGTAACGGATGAGGTCGTAGATTCGTTTGCTGGTATCAAAATGCTGCACTGGCTTACTATTTATTGTTTTGATAAAACAGCCCTCAATGTAGGGAAGGGAGGAGATTTCATTCATGACATCGATTTTTTGAGTTGTCGAGTCACCAAAAGGAGACTTGCAAGTGATACGGACCTGCAATTTTCGATACATCCACGTTGTTGGAACACTGGTATTCATTCCTTTCACATTGAATTCAGTCATTGGTATCTTGTATTTTTTTTGCATCATAAAACAAAAAAACTGGCTGGCCGCATCGTTGTTCTCGCCTTGGTAAGAGAAAGCAACTGATATGTCTCTGTTCAGAAAGTCTGGAAAATCTGCAGTGGTTGTGGCTGCTGTATTGATTATCTTGATTTTCTCTATTGATGATTCGGTCAAATCCCTTACAAACTTTTCCGCATTGTCGTCGTCCGACGTTTCCTGGTTTAAGAGCCACGCAAGGTTGGGAAATTCGTGGTGATAAAATCGCAGCACGGCGCCTTTTATGAGAAACTCACTGATTTGTTCCTCAGACATTTCTTCCGGTGACCCGTCGCGGAAACCCCACCAATTGCCGCCATCCTTGATGGCCATAAACCACGTCGCGTCATTATCGCCCTCCTCCTTACATGTGACGGACAAAACATCGAGGTACTCGTATTTTTCGTGTATGATTTTTGGGTTCATCCAGTCCAAAAACGTTTCGACTGTTGGCGGTGACTCGTTCCCGGAAAATGAAACAGGCCAAAAACCGTCCGCGACGGCGTTGTATTGTTTGCGCTTCGTTCCCACGAAGTAATTGATTGTTGACGACGTAATGTCAATGCTCGTGGGCCATGAGGACTCGTCTTGTTCAAACTCCATAACTGCCTTCTTTTTTGAAGTTTTGACCAAAGCGTCGAGCATATCCCTGTTCTTGTCTGATATGAAGGAATCACACACGGGTTCCGGAATCGAAAAAAACAACGGCAAACCACTCTTGGAGTTCTCGGTGACCTGAAACATCTTTTGTATTCGCCCCAAGAAAATCACAAATGTGTTCCAGTCAAAGCCTGGGTCGATGTTTTGGTCTGACGACAACGACAAGTCACCGCAAACGTGTAGACACAACTGCACAGCGTCAATTAAGCTTTGAAATCCCTGTTCCGAGAAATGATCACTAGTACGCAATTCCTCTTTGTTCAATACAAGCTTGACCTTTGCAGTGCTTAGCCCTTTAGCTTTTGCGTCAACGGGGGCCTCAACGCGGAATTTGTACGATTCCATGCCAGCTGCTCTGTCCATGTAATACTGCAAGCTGTTGTTGTCCTCGTCTTTGATTTTCTGGCCAAGAATGTCAACTCCCGGCCAAAAAAGCGGAGGCCTTGTCTCCACGCCATTTTCATACAAGTACAGCTTTGTCGCAGGGCAATAATACACAGTCTCCAGTAATTTACAGCGTATATCTTGAACCATTTGTCGCCATGGCTTGGAGCTGCATTCAACGTGCAAAAGTGGCGTAGCGTTGCCCGCCCGCCTAGCGCACACACTCTTCAAAAATCGGATGTTTTGCGCGAGTTTCATGCATTGTGTCTGGGCATCGTCGCCTTCGAGATCTTTGGCTTTCTGTAACTCTCGCTTTTCTTCTTCTCGTAGTTTTTGAATTCGGAAACTCACGGGACTTTCTGTAGAGTGCAGCTCTTCCAACTCTTCCAACTCTTCCAAAACAGGCAAGTCGTGCGCCGTGATGTCCTCAATATCCGAAAAGGCCACCCCCTGCAGAGCCTGTGTCCATTTCGACTGAAAGTATTCGCTTTTGGGACTAGTGCTGGGGTACGCAAGACGGGTATCCAGAAAAGCACGTATATTTTTATCTTCATTCGCCTTCTCGTCAGGTGAGCCCTGTCGTTGCGGTCCTTTGAGGGCCTCTTCTGACAAATCTCTCAATTCAGAAAGCTTTGATGTATTGCTTTTAGCGTTGTAATCCTCCGTTTCGATTGAGTCCAGAAATGCGTCGCTTATTTTGGACTTTGTGACGTTCACATTGTATTTGATCGCCTCTGTTGAAAACTGGGTCATCAGGTTGATCACAAAGCAGTCCCTTTTTTGTCCAAATCTCCAAACGCGCGCCATCGATTGTCGTGTGAGAGCAGGGTTCCAATCCAGCGATTGCAGATACACGACAACTGTGCCCTTATGCTGCAAATTCACCCCCACGCCTCCGATTTCTTCCTGCAAGACCAGATACCGGACCTCAGACTCATTAAAACCGTTGAATTTATCAAAAATCTGCTTTCTGTTTTTGCCTGGAACAGAGGTACCAGACACAAACTCGACCAACCCCTGTTGATCCTCTCCGAGAGTGCTCTGGATGATCTCGTACGCTCGTTCGCCAATCGCAGTATTCAAGAAGAAAAATATGACGCTTCGTGGCTCCTGACGTTTGATCAATTTTTTCATGAAATTCCTCAAGAATAGACTCTTTGGCGTCTCAATTTTCTGCACAATCTTGGAGTCATCTGGGTCTTTTAAAAGACCCCAAGAAATCATAGATGTATTCAAGTACACGTTGGACCCCCCTTGATTCAAGCAAGCTGCGTACGGAGTGTAGTCTAAAATATTAAACAGGACGTTGTACTTGACTAAGTGAATGCCACTTTCAGTCAAAATATTATTAACCAGCTCGTCTCCAATTCGATGCACCAGCGGGGATACACCAAACTGCACAAGAGAGACTATCTGGCTCATCAGCTCCCTGAATTTTTGAGTTTCTGGGCCTACCGATTTATTCGCGCTATCTCTGAGTCGTTGCATGGCCCCTGGTAAGAATTCCAGTACCGTTTGAAACCACGCCCATTCTTTCTTTGGCAGCAAAAAATTGACCATGGTTAACAGTTCTCCGATTGTATTTTGCAGTGGCGTGCCGCTTAAAAGAACAAAGTTCAGAGCGGGGTACTGACTCTTGATTGCCTGCAATGATTGCGTAAACTCTGTTTGTGAAGACTTCATCGAGTGGGCCTCGTCAACAATCATCAGTGCTTTCTGATTCTTGTCCATGAATTGAGATATCGACATTCCGTCTTTTGGTTTGGAGGCCATCCCTCTCAAAGCATCTGGTGTCAGAACGAGAATATTGACGTTTCTGAGTGTAAAAATGAAAACGTTATGGCTTTTGCGGGTTGGCTTGTCATCCAATAGAGCTGAGATTTCTTCAGCCCACCCTTCAAATAGGGACAGTGGGCAGACCACCACAAACCTACTGAAACCATATGTATCATTGAGTATTTTGATCAATGCTAAACTTTGCAGAGTTTTTCCGGCTCCCATGGTATGAGCTAACAAGGCACCCCGCAAGTCAGAATCTGTCACGTTCTTGAGCACAACCTGGACCCCTTCGACTTGATGTTCCTGAAGCTTGTCAATGTTTTTGAAAGGTTTTTCATTCCGAAGAAACGCATTGAACCTCTCGATGTCGTTGGCAAACCCCGTTTCCGTGTTCGTTTTACTCTTGAGTTCACATGCTTTTGTGATGCCTTCTATAATTGGTTTGGTGAAGAGGTTTTCCCGAATTTCTTTTTGCGTGGATTCAAACGCGCTCTCTTCCATCTCCTTCTGATTTGATTGGAGCGGTTGACCTTCCGATGACTCTGGGTCGGTGGTTTGAATGTTTTTGACATTGTAATAGTGCAGTTCGGGGATGAAGCCAATTTGAAAGGCTTGAGCAAACGGAGATTCCACGCCATGCGGTTCTATACGAGACGTTACAACTCCGTTGTATAGAGTGCTGAACTGGTGCACCTCGATGGGACGCCTGTATAGATCTGACGCCGCCTGCAGAGTGTTCTCGTCTCCCCATGTACCGGGTTCTGACATCTTCGCAAACCAATGATCAAACAAAATTTCAGTGACCTTAATATGCTCTCTGTACTGCGCGTTTGAGCGCAGACAACTCAAAACGTCTCTTCTGACGTCGTTGTGGTCGTAAGTGTCCGGATAGTTATAGTCGCTGCGAAACACTCGAATTTGCCTGGCTATCGCGTCGAATTGACAGTTGCCGCCACCTCGTGTGCTTTTATCAAGACACAAATGCCGTTCTTTTAAAAAATCTTCGATTTTTGATTCCATCTCTCTGTATTTCTCGTTGCCTTCAGTGCTTCTTTGTATTGCCATTTGCATCTCATTGTTGCTTTGACTGTCAGGGTTGCCCGACATGCAATCACACTTTGCCAGAAACACCAGCTTATATACAGTCTGGGTGGTTCAGCCCGACCTGACAGCTTTATCTTATTAGTATATAAGAAATTCACTACGAGAAACTTTACTGCTATCGACTGAATCAAAAGTCCCCTGCCATGCGACACAGTAATGAATGCCTGCTGCAGCAGTCTCGGGACTGTCCTTTGCTACCTAACAATGCATTCCAATGTCCATACGCCGGAGTAGGAGAACAGTGCAACGTGAACGCCAACCACCGCGCCTTTTCGGGACACAGCAAAGTCGCCTTTCACGGGCTGACTGGTCACAGCGAACTCCTGCAGCAGGTGTACGCATTGATACCAACCAAACTACCCGGGCTGCTCGTCGGAAGCCCGGATGCGTTCAAAAATATTGTGACAGCGATCTGGCAGGACCGAGACGGTTCGGGTCGGGAGGAGGTGGACATTGTCAGAAAAATTTCAGCCTTGGACCCTGGCGGCGTAATTTTCCCCAGGTTCATACATGCTTGTTTTGTACAAGGAAACGACGCCAACGTGAGAGATGAGTACATGAATATCAAAATCCAAGTCGAGGCCTCTGCCTGCAAGGCGAGACAGTTTAGAATGCTGAAAAACATTCTGGAGTCGCAGTTTGGCGGCGATGATCCCGGCGATTCCACTCAAACCATGAACATCATGTACCAGGAGTACGGAGGACAGCCAATGAGAAAGCTGATTGATAAAGTGGTCTTGGAAGGAGACGACTACGGCCTGCAGCGAAACAACCAGGCCTTGATAGTGCGCGGTCTGTCGGACATGTTTCAAAGCAGGAAGGCAATTCTGCGCGACCGGGGAGTTGCGCACATGGACTTGCACGGTGGCAATGTCACTGCCCTCGAAATAGTGGACGACGCCTCTGGCAGGGCTGTGCGCTATCACTTTCGCATGATTGATTTCGGTGACCACGAGATAAAAATCGACAGTGTTCTGAATTCTTTGCGTTATCACGACCCCATCGAGTACGACATGATGATATGTGCCGTCTCGGCCATTGAAATGGTGCGCAACGACAAAGGAGATGGCAAAATCATGACCAAGAACGGAGAAAAATGGAATTTCAAAAGCATATCCGAGATCAGCCCTGACAGCCCCTGCATAACCTGGGATAGTTACTCATATTTGAAAGAATTATACGATTTTTTATTCGAAGGGCTTGAGTTTACGTGCGCCGACTTGTATGAATTTATTTACAAGCAAACTAAAAGTGCTCATCTTCAGGTATGCCCACACGGTGCCAGCTTGAAGGCAAACACGGATCTGATTCCGTCGTTTCAGAGACTGGTCTACAGCCTGGACGAGACCACGGACCCGGAGACCGAGGCGCGCATGCTTTGGGATGATTACGCCATCGCACTGCTGGGTATCCAAGTGGCACAGAGACTACACAGCCAGTGGGGCCCCGATGAAGACAAGGTGGCAGAGGTGAGTGAATTCATGGCATCAATGCAGAGCCTGATGTTTGGGCGCTTCAGCTCATTCCGAAACACAGATACTGCCGGTGACAAACTGCGACTGATGGGGAACAGTGAAGATGGAAGCTTACGATGTTTTGCTGCAGGGTCTCTTGTCATGTTTGTCAACAATGAGAACAAGGTATTATTCTCCGGGACCATGCCTTGCAACATTGAAAAAGTGTGGTTCAAGCCCAAAACGTTGAACGTGTTTATGAATGGCGACAACAACACCCTCGTACTGGATTTGACGAGATTTGGATACCGCCAGCTGAATAAAAAAGAAAGTCTGGGACAGCCCTTTCCTTGGCAAACGCCATCGCCTGCACCTCAAGACCTGCCAATCGTATGCGAGAACCGGGACAGAATCCGCCGCCTTTCAAAACGATAAAACTCACATGCTTCCACACAAAGACATCATGCCCAATATAAAAGCATATAGTAAACTTGCCAAGTTCAAGCTCTGATATTGGCATGGACCTCTGGCCTTCGATAGCACTGTTTTTGGCGTTTATTGTTGTGCTGATTGTTTTTATTCTCTTTGTGGTTCCACGGTGGTCCCGCGGCACGAGCCCCCAACAGTCTCATCATGAACCCGAAAATCGGTCCGACGACACTTCAAAACAAAACACAGACGCAAACACGAACGAAACAATCGTCACCGAAACACTCCAAGCAAGGGCGTAGGCATCGTCGCAGACGACCACCGTCGAGTTCAGCGATTGTGTCAAATTCGTATTGTTTTGATTCGCCGCTGTCATTCTCAAAAGTAATAAAACGGCAAGCAACAGCGTAATTGGTGCGATCGATTGCATACCCGCGAGCATGAATCTTGCATGTATATATATATCCAATAAGGAACCAACGCGGTATGAGCTCAGAAAAACCCCCAGGGCACTACTTTGTCCCAATTCACTGCATTCCGAAGACCTTTAACTTGATTGACGCCCTGGGAAACAAGATTGCTTACGGAGCCCCGGCGGACATTATCAGAAACGGCGCATGGTTCCGCTCTTGCTTTGGAGCATTCAACCACTCAGAAGAGACGATCAAAGAGACCCCAATGTTTTACCACAAACAAGCTTGCAGCGACTTGTTTTTCTTGGCCGTTCGGACGCTGCACGGTACCAACGACGCCGCTGCTCTCGAGTTCACAGAAGAAAGATACATCGTTCGTCCATCTGTGAACTTTTTGGGGAGGAAATTGAACAGATACCAAAAACTCACAGCGCCTCAGATTGCACTGCTGGCGGAGAAAGAAGCGGCGGTAAAGATTCTGGACTTTTACCCCAGCCCCAACAATAGGTCCGGCTGGATTCTGGCGCACATGCTTCCTATGGGATCGAGCTGACCCTGATTTATTTAGAAGCACGGTAAATGGCATGCACCATAATGACCCAAATTCCAAGCATGGCAAGCACACCGTTATCTGCGAGCTCCAACACATACTTTGCAGGAGAAAGTTCTATTGCCGGGCACACACATTGCACACCCGCATGCACAAAACTCAAAGAGGTCTTGGAAACACGCGCCACTGGTTGAATAAGTAATGGCACCGGCGGACGGACAAACATACTTGCAAGCCGCGTCGAACCACAATGCTTTTGTTTTAAAACAAAGTTGCCATCCAAATGTGGTTCTTCACACACCACCCTGAAAATGTTTATGCCGACACAAAGAAATTCGTAAAGTTTTTTTGTGATAGTACCAAAAATGAAAGTTGAGTAAAAAAATTGTTTGTTTTAAAACAAAGTTGTTGCTTCACTGTGGTGCTGCAGGTTACCACCTTGAAAATTTTTGGTCTGATCTAAAGTAATTCGTAGAGTTTTTTTTAATTACTACCAAAAATAAAAGTTGAGTAAAAATTTTTTTTGTTTCAAAACAAAGCTGTTGTTTTACTTTGGTGCTGCAGCTACCACGCTCCAGTCTGTCCTGCCGGGGCCAGGACGAGGTATATAAACACCACGCCCTACCCCGGGGCGGCAAATGCAGGTGCAGGATCCACCGCGACACACCAAACGGTGCATGTCAATGCCAATCGCGGACAACTCTCCTGCACCCGCAAACCGCGAGTACGCGCTGCTGACCAACGTCTTGGACAAATTCATGCTCGACGACGAGGTGCGGACCGCGATCATGCCAGACCACCTGATGCGCTGCACCTGCACGGAGTGGCGCGAGATGCAGCGCGACAAAGTGCCGATCAAGTATAAAGCACACGAAGCAGCCAAGGTCACCAAAAGGAAGCTCAAGATGTTTGTCCGCGACGGGTTCACTGTCAGCGAAGTGGATCTGTCGACGGGAATGTTAAGTCATATACCATCACTTGCAATGGACAAAGTGCAACTCAGGGACGAGGGGATCAAGATGCTGGCGCCGGTTCTCACCAAATGCCAGCTGCAGAAGCTCGATGTATCACGCGGCGGGTTATCGGACAAGGGTGCCATCCCTCTCGCCCTGGTGACGAGCTGGAGCCCCTTGCTGACACACCTGGTGCTAGACGACAACAAGCTGGGTGACGCCGGGGCGTCCACTTTGGGTCTCGGGCTGCGGCACTGTGCATCGTTGCAGGTTTTGTCCGTAAATGGCATCGACATGCAGGCCAATGGCTTTAATGAAATTGTTTATGGCGTTGTTTACGGAGATGGCCCAGAAAATTTTACGAGCTTGTCAGCAAAACAGAATGCCATTGCCTACTGGGAAGGAATGCATTCAGACCCGTATTCTGCTGCAATTCACGGGTTGACAGGTAATTGCTGCAACCTTCGGCATTTGAATGTGTCCAGCAACGCTATTGCAGGAATACTTGAGATAGAACAAGGTCTAAAAAAGGCAACAAACTTGACAATATTGTATTTGGGGAACAATGAATTGATTTTGGACGAAGAAAATGAAGTCGAAACATTTATGCGCGCCCTGGAGACACACCCGGCCCTGATTAAGTTGGACCTGAGTGAAAACATAATCTGCAACCGTGCATATGACAGATTGGCACAGGCACTGCCTCGGTGCTTAACGTTGGCCGAGTTGAACCTGAGCGACACAGGTTTGACAGACAACGATGCCAGGCTACTGGCTGTCGCGGTGGCACAATCGACGCATTTAACGGATCTGGATGTAAGTAAGAATGACATGTCCTTCGACGGCGTGCACGCGCTGAGACAGGCGTGGGTACATGACAGGGACGGCTTGAACGACTATGTCCAAAGCAATTGGTCGGAAAACTCGGATGAGTCCGATTCCGAGTTGGGAGACTAAGCACCCACCATAGCCTACGAGCAAAACCACTACTTGAAAACTTTTGGTCCGATCCAAAGTAATTCGTAAAGTTTTTTTAATTAGTACCAAAAATAAAAGTTGAGTAAATTTTTTTTCTGTTTTAAAACAAAGTTGTTGTTTCACTGTGGTGCTGCAGTTACCACCTTGAAAATTTTTGGTCCGATCCAAAGTAATTCGTAAAGTTTTTTTAATTAGTACCAAAAATAAAAGTTGAGTAAAATTTCAATCGGTTTTGAAACAACCCGGGTTTACCGTGCTTGTAGAGAACAGCCACAACACGCGTTGGCGGGCGATGTTTGACTTGAAATACCACATCACAATGCAGAAAAAAGACGCAGTTAATCAGCTC
>CEPC01052663.1_pt1 | contig 10849 bp, 7 predicted proteins | sample 530651 | NCBI WGS metagenome assembly CEPC01 (sample SAMEA2620828, study PRJEB7988) | marine metagenome | biome: marine biome (ENVO:00000447); feature: deep chlorophyll maximum layer (ENVO:xxxxxxxx); material: "saline water (ENVO:00002010), including plankton (ENVO:xxxxxxxx)" | depth 65 m | reverse complement strand
CCTCGACCCGGGGGGAGGAGCGTCAGGGGGGTGGAATCCAGGCCTCGTAGCGCGGTGGAAACTAGCAGCGGCGGCGTAGACAGACTGGTCTTGGAGTGAAATTTGATAATATTTGACTCGCGGCGCGGTTCAACTCTATTACTGGCCCCTGGCCTTGGCGATGAGCGGCTCGAGCTTCTTCTTCTCCGCGAGAACCTTCAGAAAGTTGAATATGAACGGGATGTAGTTGTGCTTGCGTCGGATGTTCTCGTCCCTCCACCGCTGCGCCTTCTGCGCCTCCCGCTCGATGCCCTCCCTGGCAACCGCCGCCTCGCCCTCCAGCCGCGCCAGCTCCGCCGCCACGGCGTCCTGCCCCGAGGGTAAGGGGCCGTCGAGGTCGTCGCCGCCGTCGACATCCATTCCAGTGTCCACCGCCGCGCCCGCCGCGACTTTCGCGCACCTCTCCTTCCTCGCCTCGATCTTCGCGAGTCTCTCCTCGAGCGCCTGCTTGGGGGACTTGATGAGCGCCATGAGGTTGAAGCGGATTTCGGAGCTCGCGTACTGTTCGATACGCGATTGGATCACCGGGCACACCTTCCCGAGCCAGTCGTCGTCGGTACACTCGCCGTGGGCGATGGGGCCGCGCTTCAGGCCGTCGAGCTCGTAGAGTCGTCCGTTGACGGGCATGTACGCGATGAAGTGAAAGACATCGTCGGATGGGGCCTGGTCCCTCTGCTCCTCCATGATGGGCTCGGGCCGGGCGAAGGAGTTGTGCGCCTTGCGGATGGCCTCGCTGTTACTGATGGCGAGACCCTTCAGATCGGCGTCGAACTCCGCGGTGAACGCCTTCATGTTTCCCAGCTCCTCGCCGAGCTGGACGGACGGCGGGCAGTTCATCAGGATCGAGAGGATTGCCTGCGTGGCGCACGCGTTCGTGATCACCTGGCTGGCGAAGAAGACCCCGCTGGAGCTCGCATCGGTCTCCACGGGTGCGCTGGGCGCCTCGCCGCTGCGGTACTTGAACAGAAAAATGAGTCCGTACACGGGCCTGCGGTGACGGGCGCGCAGGAGGCGGGTCAGGGGAAGGAGTCGACGGGACGGCCGATCCGAGATCTGGGAAAGCGGGAGGGCACTCACGCCATCGCCCTCAGCGAGCCCTCGTCGAGGCTGTAGAGCTCTTCAACCTGGACGCCCTTCACGCCCATCTCCTGGATGAGCTCCGTGAAGACCCCAGGGTCACTCTCTATGGTCGTCCACTCCATCTTCGCGGATCCGAAGCGTGGCTACGTGTGCGGAAGGGGCCGGGTGCCCAGCGTGGATTTGAATCTGACAGGACTCTGAAGATCACGAGCAACTTTTTGGCGACCCCCTATCCAACCAAATATCCGGAACCTCCGCGGCCCACAACGAGGCGCGCAGCTTCTAGGGATCGATGTCGGCCACGCACATCCACGCGACAGTGCGCGCGACTCACGCGACCCCTCCGCGCGCCCGGTCCCGCGGCGTGCGGTTTGCACAGCCGTCCATCGCGGCGCTCCCCAAAACCTCGACGACGCGATGCCCCGGGCTCTCGAGCCGTGGCGCGCTCCGGGGCGACGACGCGCTCGCGGCGAGTATTTTGGGAGGGTCCACCGCGACCCGCGCGACCCACTTGACTTCGAGGAAGCCCACGGTCGTCGTCGTCGCCGCCGGGGGCGCGTCCCAGACCGCGAAGGGGAGGATGTGCGTCGCCATCTCGGGGGCGAGCGGGTTCGTCGGCAGCCGGCTGGTCGCCAAGCTCCTCGCCGGCGGTCACGAGGTCAGAGTCTTGACACGCGACGTCAACGCCGCTCGCATGGCCCTGCGCGGGTCAATGACCGGCGGTAACGTCACCTTCGTCTCCCCGGAGAAGTGGGCGGCCGCCATCCCCGGCTGCACCGGCGTGGTCAACCTAGCCGGGGAACCGATCAGCACGCGGTGGAACCCCGCCATCAAGGCGGAGATCATGGCGAGCAGGATCAAGGCCACCAAGCGCATCGCCGACGCGATCGCCGCGTGCGAGCCGGATCGGAGGCCCGGCGTGTTGGTCAACGCTTCGGCCATAGGCTTCTACGGGACGAGTGAGACGAGGACCTTCGACGAGGAAGCTCCCGCGGGGGGCGACTACCTGTCCAAGGTGTGCCAGGCGTGGGAGGCGACCGCGGAGGAGGTGGAGCGGACGTGCGACGGCGCGACGCGGGTGGTGGTGCTGCGCCTGGGCATCGTGCTGGACCGCGACGGGGGCGCGCTCGGGAAGATGCTGCCCACGTTTCAGATCTTCGCCGGGGGACCGATGGGCGATGGCGCGCAGTGGTTCTCGTGGGTGCACAGGGAGGACGCGGTGGGGATCGTAGTGGAGTCCCTCACGAACCCGGAGATGAGGGGGCCCGTGAACGTTACCGCGCCCAACCCGGTGCGGATGGGAGAGATGTGCGCGGCGCTGGGGAGGACGCTGGGTCGGCCGTCGTGGCTGCCGGTGCCGGACTTTGCCATCCAGGCGCTGCTCGGAGAGGGAGCGACGGTGGTGTTGCAGGGGCAGAAGGTGGCACCGAACGCGGCGCTCAAGGCGGGGTACAAGTTCAAGTACGAGAGGATAGACGATGCGCTGCAGAACATACTGCGCTAAATTGACTATTCTTACGTGAGTGTGGACACTTTCGACGCGCATAGAGCAGCGCCCCCTTTTTAGAGCGACAAGACAGGCAGGTCCATGAGAAGTTTTCACGTACCGTGAAGCCCGAGAGGAGGAAAGTTCTCATTTCCAAACCTCGATCGACGAGTTAATTGGCCCGGATGAATTTATACGGGGAAACCGATGGTCTACGACTCAAGGAAACGAAGAAACGAACGGGGAAAAATCTTTCCTCCCGCACGAATATCTCCCGTACGAGCTCTCCTATTGGACAGCTGGCTTTCTTTCCGCCTCTCCCTCAGAAGACAGCCGCGTCAACGGGAAGCCCTCCTGGACAACGCGACTGCTGAGCCATGAGCGGCGCGGCCTGCGCGAGTATCGCGCCGCCACGCGCCCTCACACACCGCCGGGCGCTCGGGAATTTCAAGCGCGACGCGCTCTACGCGGAGCGCGCCGCGGTACCGGTGCCCGCGCGAAATGCCCGTAATCGGGGAACGTTCTCTCGGAATCTGACAACGTGCTCCGCCGACCTGGGCTCTGACCCTCTTCCTCGAGGCCGCGACATCTCCACGTGGGCGCTGAGCCGCCGCGCGTGGGCCACCGTCACCGATCTGGGCTCCACCCTGCCCCCGCTCCTCCCGTGGGCCGCTGAGAGGGTCGCGACCTGGCAGGAGGCTTGGCAAAAAGCGAGCGCCCTCGCCAGCAACATGCCCATCGCCGTGGTGGACCTCATGCCGGTGGAGGGCCAGGAGAGCGAGAACAAGAGCCCGTTCGAGACGGAATTCGGCGCGTACATCTACGACAAGGGCTACCGCCAGCTCTTCCGCGCGCTCGGCTACCCGGGCGCCGACGCGGAGGCTGCGCTCGCGCTGGTGAAGATCAACAGGCCCGAGGGGGACTCGTCCGAGGGTCGGATCTGCCTCGATCTCTCCTGCGGCCCGGGCATCATCACCACCCGCCTGGCCTCCGGTCTTTGCGGGTACGAGATCCTCGTCGCCTCGGACGTGAGCGAGGCGATGACGCGACGCGCCGCCGAGCAGCTCGACGCGGTTTCCGCCAGATCCACCATCAGGCCCGACCCCGGCGCGGCGCCGCTGCCAAACTTCGCGGCGGTGCGCGCGGACGTGGCGTCGATGCCGTTCGGGGATTCTTCCGTCGATGCGGTGCACTGCAGCGCGGGGGCGCACTGCTGGCCGGACCCGATGGACGGGCTGAGGGAGGTTGAGAGGATCCTCAAGCCCGGCGGCGTCTTCGTCACGTCAACCGTCGTGCTGGCGCCACCGATCCGGGAGAAGTACATCAAGGGGGGTGATTGCACCGACGCCGAGTCGTACGACGACAAGGTGAGGACGATGAACACTCCGTTCTGGGACACCGCGTCGGTGGTGGCCATGCTGCAAAAAGCCGGGCTCAAGGGAGTCGAGATTGTCAAGGAGGACAAGTGCTTCGTGATGCTCGCGGCGAGGAAGCCGTGACGGCCGGATACGACGAAAAGGCGGCCCCATTCTTTGTAACCTTTAGCAGACTTTTAGCAGGCGCACGCCCGCGTGTAATCTTACTGGTGTACCCTTTGTGTATGCATACTTGTAGCCATTCCGAATGAATATCGTCTATGTTCCTGACGCTCTCGCTCACAAGTCGGGTCTCACTTCGTCCCAGACAAACATCAATTCCTTCGTCGAGTTGCCGTACTTTTTTATCATCTTGAAGTACGCCTCACCCCGCGCGTGCCCCTTGTATTTGGACAGCACGTCTTCGGCCTTGCTCATCGCCGCGTCCCGCTCCATGGCAGCGTGTTGCACGTAAAAATCGGTAAAGGTGGTGAGCCACCTCGCCTCCGCGTCCTCGGGGAGGTAGCAGTCGCACGCCCCCTGCTTGCCACTCTCGGGGTCGGAGCGCTGCGAGGTGAGGTGGAACCCCCCGCCGAACATCCTGGTCATCCCGCTCATGCCGTTTGCCTGCTTCTGGCACGCCTCCCTCCGTTCGCCGCTGCCAAACGAGCGGCATACCTTGGACATGCAGCTCGTGAAGAGCTCTTCGCAGAAGTCCTGAGACGTGCCGCAGGTGGCGAAGCAGAGGTCGTGGTTGTTGCAGCAACGGTAGAGACCGAAGGGTTCCTTTATCTGCATCCCCTTGGGTCCACATCCGTTGCACTCGATCTTGTAACTCTCGTCCTCAGTGGGGGCGTGAGCCTGACCGACAGGACAAACAGTTGCTCCATCCTGTGCGCCTCCCAGGTTGCCCAGCAGATCGTTCAGGTCCAGCTTGACCGGCTCCGCGGCGTCGGCAGTCGCCGCGATGACCGCGAAAGCGACGAGCACGCAAGACACCACCCTCCACATCGACATCGCACACAGGTTGCGCAGCGCGAAGTGAGCAGAATACTGCGGAAAGGATTCATCAGAGAGAACAGGAGGACCGCACGATTTCGGCAGAACCCTACGCGCGAGGCAGCATGCAGCACTGCTTGACCGGAAATGAGGCGACCAGGACGACATGCCTCGCGTCAGTTAGCGGCCGTATCGAGCGGCCGAGGCGAGCGGCGGGCGTTACCAGCAGGGCCGAGGCCTTCACCTCGAGCGGGGCTGTCTGTCTGAGGCCACGGGTGATCAGGCGGAGGAGGGTCGGGTTGACGACACGCGCGGTGGCGACGCAAGGCGGAGGAGGCGCGATGGCGCCCCAAGGGGGAGGTGGGAGCGGCGGTATCTTGGGTTGGTTATCGCGACAGTTCGTCAACCAGCTCAAGGCCATTCCCCTGCTGCGATGGCCTAGGCACGGGTTCTTCAGCCCCAAGACCTTTGCGACGACTTTGATAGATGCGATCACCGTTATGTTCTCGCTGGTGTTCTTTGTGCTGGTCCTGGGCGCTGCGGACTACATCGCGCTGAAGATATTCAAGGTGTTGACGCTCGGAAAGGCTTAGTGCGCGCTTAGTAACACGTTAGTCTTTGTATTCACCACCGATGAGGGGGAGGTTCATCACATGCTGCCCCCACGGTTTCTATCGCGCTTTTGCCAAGTTGGCAGGGGTTCGCCCACGGCAAGGAGGAACCCCTTCAAATAATAGTGTATGCCGCGTGGATCGATCAGATCTTCTTCGCCGCCGCCTCGCGCTCCGCCTTCTGCGTGAGGTGCTTCTTGTACGCGCGGATGTCCTTGTTCCACAGCCGCACGGTCTTGTCCTCGCACACCCAGATCTGCTCCGCCACCTGGTCGATAAGCCTGAAATCGTGCGACACAAGCACGACACCGCCGTTGTACTGCTTGATGGCCTGCGCCAGGGTGTCGATGCACTCCAAATCGAGGTGGTTCGTGGGCTCGTCCAACAGTAGCAGGTTGGGCTTACCCATGCAGATCATGGCGAACACCAGGCGGGACTGCTGACCCTCGGACAGCTCGCCGATGAGCGTGGTCTGCATCTTGCCAGAGACGCCGTACCGCCCGAGGTACCCGCGCCACTCGTCGAGGTCCCTCTTGAAGGTCATGGTGTTTGGGTACTCGTCCATGAAGAACTGCAGCACCGTCTTCTCCTTGTCGAGCACGTCGACGGAGTGCTGGTGGTACTTGCCGATGACGAGCGAGGGGTGGCGGACCACGCTGCCCTTCGTCGGGGTGAGCTCACCGGTCATGAGCTTGAGCAGGGTGGACTTGCCCGCGCCGTTGGGACCGACGAGCGCGATGCGGGAGTCGCAGTCGACGCCGAAATCCAGGTCTTCGTACAGATAGTTCTCCTTCTTCCCGTTGTAGGCAAAGGACACGTTATCGAAGGGAAGGACGGGCGGGGGAACCTTGGCGCAGTCCGGGAACCTGAAGGTGAACGTTCTCTCCTTGACGACTGGCGGCGTGAGTCCCGCGGCAACCATCTTGTCGATGATCTTCTGCTTGGACTCCGCCTGCTTGCGCGCGTTGGCGTAGGTACCGCACGACGCGATGAACTCCTTCAGGTGCTTGATGTCGGCCTGCTCCTTCTCGTACTTCTTCTGCTGCACGACCTCGTCGTCGCGGACAGTCTTCTGGAAGGTGTCGTAGTTGCCGGTGTAGTAGGTGAGCCTGCCCTGCGTGAGCCAGATGATGTGGGTGCATACGCCGTTGAGGAAGTCCTGGGAGTGGCTCACGAGGATTAGGCACTTCTTGTACTTGGCCAGGTACCCCTCGAGCCACACGCACGCCTCCAAATCGAGGTGGTTGGTGGGCTCGTCCAGCAGCAGCAGAGTGGGCTCGGCAAAGAGCGCCTTGGCGAGCGCGACGCGCATGCGCCAGCCTCCGGACATGTCCTTGGTGGCCCTGTGGATCATGGTTTCGGTGAAACCGAGGGCATGGAGGAGCTCGGCGGCCCTGACCTCGAAGGTGTTGGGATCGATCTCGTCGAGTCTATCGTAGATGGATTCCAGTCGCTCGTCCTCGGGTCCAAAGTTTTCCATGATGTACTCCTCGAGCTTCTGGAGGCGGACCATCTCGTTCTTGAGCTCATCGACGACGGTCTGAAGCGCGGATCTGTCCGTGGGCTCGGCCTCCTCGCGAAGGTGGTAGAGGTCGATGTGATCCGGGATGGGCACCTCGCGCTGGGCGAGGCACTCGAGGAAGTTGGTCTTGCCACAGCCGTTCTGGCCGAGGAGGCCGTATCGGCGACCGATGGTGATCTCGATGTCGCAATCCTTGATGAGCTCGCGGCCGTTCATGCCCATGGAGAAGTTGTTGATCTTGATGTCGCGAGAGGTTGGGCGGGATGCGAGGTTACCGGTGACGGTGCGCTTGAGGGCGCTCTTGGTGAGGTGGCCGGAAGCAGCGATGGCGGCTTCCTGCGCGGCGACGGACACGCCCTTCATCGCCTCCTCGAGGGTGGTGATCTCATCCTCACCCTTCTGCTTCTTGCCCGACTTCTTCTCCTTCTCGGCCTTCTTGGCGGCGCGCTCCTTCTCCTTCTGGGCCTTCTTCTCGGCCTTCCTGGCCTCCTTCTCGGCCTTCTCGGCAGCCACCTTGTCGATGAGCGCAGCCGCCTCTGCCTCCTCCTTTGCCTTCTTCTCGGCAAGCAGTCTGCCGAGTTCCTTGGGGTCAAGCTGGGACTCGTCAATCTCCGCAGCCTTATCGGCGCCGAGAATATTCTCGATGGCGTTGGGGTCTTTGTCATTCTTATCGGCCCTTTCCCTCTCCTCGAACACGGTGCCGGCGAGCTTCTTGGGGACGAAGCCGCTGCCGGCTCTCTTTGGTTTGCCAGGCTTGTCATTGTCGCCCTCCTCCTCCTCCTCCTCCTCAGCCTCAGCCTCCTTCTTCTTCCTGCCGATGGGGCGCTTGATGATAGCCTTGGGCTTGCCGTCTTCGTCCATCTCCGGCTCGCCGCCCTCGTCGTCGTCGGAGTAGTCCGACTCGTCCTCATCCTTGGGCCTGTTGTTCTCGAGCTCCTCGGTAGAGATGCCCACTTCGTGATCAAACTCCGAATAGCCGTACTCCATGCCGCTCGCCTTGGCCTTCTCGAGCGCGGCGGCGGCCTCCGCGGCGACGCGTTTCTCCTCCTCTTCCTCGGCGAGCTTCTTGAGCCTGAGGAGCTCCTTGAACTCGACGTCGTCAGCCTCGGAGCCCTCATCGCCCTTGGCCTCGTTGCTCTCGCACAGCTCCCTGCCGGTGAACTGACCCTTCTTCTGGCGGTCCGAGCGCTCCTGCTCAGCCTTGGCCTTCTTGTCCTCGACCTTCTTGGTCTTCCACTGGAGGAACACCTCGAGGGTCACCGGGGTCTTGGGACCGTCCTTGAGCTTCTCGAGCTCCTCGCGAAGCTCGTCCTGGTCTGATTTCTTGTTGAGCGCGGCGGCGCGCATCATCGCCACGAGGTCGGACTTGAAGACATAATCCTTGGGGAGCTTGTGCTTGTACTTGCAGTCGGGTCCGCCGGGGCAGGCCCAGAACCAGCCGTATTTGCGGGTCTCCACCGCCTCGAGGAAGTGCTTGCAGATGATGGAGGTGGCGTTGGACTGGGTCTTCTCCTTGCTGTGCTTCTTGGCGATGACGGACTCGAGCTTGGCCTGATCCCAAAGCTCCATGGTGTCCGCCTCGTCCGCCTCATCGTCGTCGTAGATGTTCCTCTTGGCGGTGCCCGAGTTTCCCTCGCGGGTCTTCTGGCCGATGTTGAGGTCGTGGGAGAACTTGCACTTCTCGGCAGTTTTGGCGCAGCAGCCGTAGCGGAAGTATTCGCAGAGGATCGTCTTCGGGTCGACGCCCTCGGGGACCTCCTTTTGCTTGATGCTGATCCCCTTGGTGCGCAAGAGGAACTCCTCGGCCTCCTTCGCCGCCTTCCTGGCGGCCCTCGCGGTGGCCTTGCCAAGCTCGGTGGTCGGGTCGTTCATGTCCTTGAGCCTCTGCTTCGCCACCTCCTGCTTCTTGAGGAGGCCCTTCTCGCGGCCAAAGTTGATGTCCTTGTTCGCGAGCTTCTTCTGCTCGCGGATCTCCTTGGCCTGCTGCTCCTTGATCGAATCGTGGCTCATGCCCTGCTGCTTCGCCTTGAGGCGGTTCTGCTGCGCTGGCGTCTTCCCCATGGCGACTGAGCTCCGGCGGTCACGTCAGGGCTTTAGTGCCTAAAAACTCGGAGGACTCGAAAAGCGCCTTCCTTGGCCGTGCACGAGCGATCTGCTGGTGGGCGGCTGGTTACTCGAAGCCGTTCCCTTCGGTCTGCGGCCAGATGTCGGTATCTCGGGTGCTCGCGCGCCTCGAGTGCTTCCGAACGTTCGCGCGGGTCAACTCCCTGCGCAGATCGTGGGCTGCGGTGCGGCCCTCTCACTGAGCGCCGCCTTCAAAACCACGAAGCCTTTTTCCGGCCAGTTTTGAGACCCCAGAAAAAATTCCTGCAACATTCCAGTTTTGCCGGCGGGCCAGTTATGAACCCAGAAATGACCCTCGAATCGTCACGGACAATTTAACCCGTCGATTGGAGGTTTGCGGGAACCGGCGATGCCCTGAACCGTCAGGATTGGGTTCAAGGTGAGAAGTCTGGCGGTGTGCCCAAGAGCCACTTGCCGGTTGGGCAAGCCGAGGGTGTGTGTGGACTTCTGTGTTGATATATTCACAAAATCGGGTCTATATGAACAAAAGGGACGAGTCCACGTCCCCGACCGCGTTGGACAACCTCCGATACAGAGGCTGTCACGTCACGCCGCCGCGGGCCACCCAATTGGAGCGAGCCTCGCGGCGGGTGCGACTGAAAGAATACACCCCGGCTTCACGCCGGGTAATGGAATAATAGAATAGCCTCCTCGCGCCGTCCGATCAACCGCACCTCCAACGTGTCCAATTTACGTCAGAGCCGTCGCGATCGACCGGCGGGCGAGGACAGTTTCCCCGAGGGAGGCGGGCCAAACCAACTCAACTGTTGTACACCTTCGGCCCGAGACCCACGACGCGCCAATCGCCCGCTCTCGTCTATAGGGGCTGGTGCGCGGATTGGGGCTGCGCCGCCTGCGCCGCTGCTGCCGCAGCAGCCGCCATCTGGAGAAAGTTGGGCGCCGGGGGAGTCGCGGCCGCCTGCGCCGCCTGCGCCGCCTGCGCCTGCGCCTGCGCCACGTTTCCCATCGCCGCCATCCACGCAAACATCGGGTTCGCCATCAGCGCAGCCATCGGGCTGGCCGGGTTGGGTGGAGCGGGAGGGGGCGTCGTCGCCGCCGCTGTGGCGTTCCCCATGTGTCCCGCGAACGCGGCCATCGCCGCGGCGTACGCGTTGGCGTCAAATACCGGAGCCGCCGGCGCGGCCGCCTTGTTCGCGACGTCAACCGCCGCCCTCACAGCCTGGAACGCCCCGCCGGGCTTGAGCGCGTTGAGCGCGAGCGCCGCCGCCTCCCCCCCCGCCCCCGCGTCCGTATCGTTCGCGCTCATACCGCCGGTGAGGGCCTGAAGCGCGCCGGAGATGCGCGGGGACCTGTCCCTGATCGCGTCCGGCTCCCTCGTGGGCGTCCCGGGCGTCTCCCCATCCGAGAGCGTCGTCGCCGCCTCGAGGAGGCCGTCGATGCCGGAGCTGTTCTGTCGGTGCCTCATCACGCCGAAGGCGGTGCCGCCGCTGTTGTCGGAGCCGCTGCCGCCGCTGCCGTACCCGGACTTGGATCCGAGCGATCGGCGGCGAACAGCCTTGAGCTTGCCGACCCTCAGGTGCGCCTTGCTGTTGGGGTCGGTGATGAGAACCTCGCGCGTCCTCTTGACCGTCTCGAGCCTGCGGGTGGCGTCCGCGACGCCGCCATCGCCGGG
>CEPC01011444.1_pt1:2500-10867 | contig 10867 bp, 7 predicted proteins | sample 530651 | NCBI WGS metagenome assembly CEPC01 (sample SAMEA2620828, study PRJEB7988) | marine metagenome | biome: marine biome (ENVO:00000447); feature: deep chlorophyll maximum layer (ENVO:xxxxxxxx); material: "saline water (ENVO:00002010), including plankton (ENVO:xxxxxxxx)" | depth 65 m | reverse complement strand
TAGGTTGCTGGGTGAAGGGAGTTTGACAGTACTCCTAACTCACCGAGCTCTTCGTGTAGGTCAAATGTGTGTCCGATCTGAGCGAGCTTGCTTTGCCCATAGGCGCGTCCACCACTGAAGTTCTTCTCAATCATGACGTCTTCCCAATCGATTGGGGATTGAGCCAGTGATGAAACATTGACGATTCGCGACGGAGCGCTTGAAACAATGCGCTCCTTTAAGAGCGCTGTTAGAAGGAATGGGGCGAGATAGTTGACCTGGAATCGGAACTCGTGCCCGTCCTCGCTTAGCCAGCGCTCGTCAGGTGCCGAGCCAAAACCCGCGTTGTTTACAAGGCAATCCAATCGGTCATAGTCTCGGAGGATGGACGTGGCCAAGGATCGAACGTTGTCGAAGGATGCGAAGTCGGCTTGATAAAAGCGCGCGGATCCGGGTCCTGAATTGATCTCTTCGACAACTGCTAGTCCCCGAGCTTCATCACGACCGTGCACGATGACGTGGGCACCTCGCGCCCCCATTCTGAGGGCGACTTCTCGCCCGAGTCCGCTGGTGGATCCGGTTACGAGGATGACCTGCTGTCCTTGAGCCGGAGTGGCGTGTGTTTGAGCTGCCGCGTCAGTCGGAGCTATGCCATGTGCGTAGAGGAGACCTGCTAGAAAAATCGTTGCTCGAATTGCGAAGGGCATCGGGTAGCTCCTGCGATGTGTTTGATGTGGAAACCGACGCGCGTATTGGCTTCGGGTCAAGCGTGCCGGTGCGGTTGGTCAGGAATTGGTGAAGTGGTTGGATCTATGCCGTGCAGGAGGAACACTCTCGTGATTGAGCGGGGTATTGCTCCTACGTGAACTCTGAAATCCCTGATCTTCGTCTGCACGTCCTTCGGGATGAGCCCCCACGGGTGGGCGGCGAGTTCGTGCTTTACTGGATGACGGCGACCAGGCGGCTTTCCTGGAACTACGCTCTAGACCGAGCTGTGGAATGGGCGCTCGAGTTGGATTTGCCGTTGGTCATTTTTGAGCCGCTCAGGGCGGGGTACCGTTGGGCCAGTGATCGCCACCATCAGTCTATCATTGATGGGATGGCAGACAACGCTCGTCGCTTGGCGACTTCATCGATAACGTACTACCCGTACGTCGAGCCACATCCAGGTGATGGACAAGGGCTTTTGTCGTCACTCTCCCGGCGGGCTGGTTGTGTAATTACTGACCAGTCTCCGGTTTTCTTCCAGTCCCGTCTATTGGAGGCCGGTAAGCGGGCTGTGAGCTGCCGTTTAGAGGCGGTCGACAGTGTTGGCCTATTACCTTTGGCTGCACCGGGACGAACGTTTTCGGCAGCATATCATTTTCGCCGATATTTGCAGAAGGAACTCCCAAATCACCTCGTCTCCAAGCCGAACAGCGATCCTCCCTCAAGCAAGCGACTTAAGAGTTTAGAGGGACTTCCTGAAGCGTTAGTGGACAGATGGCCAATGGCACGCTTCGAGGAGAATGCCTCGGGAAGAAGCCTGCTGGTTGGGCTTGATGATATACCGATCGATAGAAGTGTTTCGGCGGTAGCGTCGATTGGAGGAGAAACAGAGGCAAGGGAGCGCCTGAGGACATTCTTGCACGGAGGTTTGTCGCAGTATGCCGACGATCGGAACCATCCAGACTTGTCTGGAACGAGTGCGCTTTCCTCTGCGCTGCATTATGGCCACATCTCAGTGCATGAGGTGTTCCAGTCGTTGACTGAGGCAGAGGGGTGGACGCCGTTACGTATTGCGCCACCGAACGACGGAAGGAGGCGGGGTTGGTGGTCTATGAGTGCCTCGACCGAGGCTTTTATAGACCAGCTCGTCACCTGGCGCGAACTGGGTCAGGGGTACTGTCACTATGAAGAGGATTATCAGTCTTATGAGAGTTTGCCTGCATGGGCATTAGAAACTCTTGAGTATCACAGTACGGATCGTCGACCTTGGCTCTATAGCTATGAAGATTTCGAAGCCGCAGCCACACACGACGAGATTTGGAACGCTGCGCAGCGTCAGCTGGTCGAGGAGGGGACGCTTCACAATTACTTGCGGATGCTCTGGGGCAAGAAGATTCTGGAGTGGTCGGCGCATCCACGAGAGGCGCTCGACACCATGATCGAGCTGAATAACCGGTATGCTCTTGATGGAAGAGATCCAAACTCTTGGTCCGGTATCATGTGGGTTATGGGCCGCTTTGATCGTGGGTGGCCGGAGCGTCCGGTGTTTGGAAAGGTTAGATCTATGAGTTCGGATTCCACGAGACGAAAGGTCAAGCTCACGGAATACCTGAGTCGATGGGGTGAACAGGCTAAGCTGTTATAAACAGGTTGCTGAGCGGAGTTCTGGGGATGCCGATGCAGGTCCGGTTTGCTCCTCTTTGAGGACGTCCTAGTTCCGGACTAGCGTGCTCGACTTGGGTGCTGGCTTCATAAGTGATTACGATGACGTAGGTGACGAGTGATCAATCAGAATTCGACCAGATTTATGCTTCGAGTCATCCTTTGGGTTTTGACAGGTGCTCGGGTATTTGTGCTCGTCCCGTTCTTCCTACAGGCCGGGATTACGGCCCATGAGTTGGCCAGGGCCGGTGCGGACTACTCTACTCAGAGAGCGCTCACCGTTGGCCTGATCGTGCTTATGGGGGTGACTGATCTTTTAGATGGTTGGGTTGCACGTCGGTTTGGCCTGGTGTCGCAGTTGGGTGCGGTAGTCGATGCAGTGTCGGATAAGTTGGTCCAAATAGTCCTGGTTTGTTTTTTCTCTCTAATCATCGGGCCCGCATTCACGACACTACCCCTTTGGTTTCTGATTGTGGTGTTTGGTCGAGATCTAGTCTTGTTGGTCGGAGTGACGATGCTGCGAGTTCGTTATGGGCCTCTTCGGGTTGTGCACCAGAATCACGGGCGGATCTCGAGTTTGCTGATGTTTGGGGTGGTCACTTGGTCAGCGCTCGGTCTGCCCGCGTTTGGCTTGTTGCCGCTCATGCTGATTACCGCTGCTATTTCGGTGTACTCAGCGGTGGTCTACGCGTTTGACGGAGCAACTCAGGGACGGGCTAAATCCCGAGGCTAGGTCTGGTTCAGTAGGCTTCACAGAAATGCACTATCGCTCTTGAGAGAATGCGAGCCATGGACTCTAGTTGATGGACTTCCACCCATTCATCCGGTCGATGAGCCCTACGGATGTCGCCCGCACCAAACAAGGCTACGGGCTTATCAAGAAGCCGTTTGAAGAGTCCCGCGTCAGCACCGAAGGTAACCCCTCGGATGGCGGCAACATGTCCTGGCTCTCGCTCCACGGATTCGCAGAGACGCTGGATGAGCAAGTCGTTTGTATTCGTTCGAGCGGGGAAGAAGCGTCCTCCCCACCACTCTACGACAGGGGGGTGCTCCGACAGGAAAGGATGTGCTCTTGCGGCTTCTTCTACAGCAGCCTCGAACTCGGATCGTGCATCTTCTAGGGATTCGTCTGGATGAACGCCCATACGCCCTTCCATTGACACGTGGTCCGGAACCGACGAAGCCCAGTCCCCACCACTCACAGTCCCGATACTGATAGGAAATGGGATCGTGTAGTCGGCAAAGAGAGGATCTGGGTCGTTGTTTAGGTTACGCGAGGTCTCGAGTTCTTCGATCGCGCGGTACAGTCCGAAAGCGTTTTTAAACGCACTCACACCTTCATCACGAACCGCACCGTGTGCGGCTCGCCCGGGCACGTGAATTCTGAAGTTGATGCAGCCAGCCTGTACTGAGGCAACCGTCAAGTTCGTGGGCTCGAGCACTATAGCACCGTCGGTTTCACCTTCCCGGAGAATAGCTGCGAGTGTGCCTAATCCTCCATCTTCTTCTGCGATAACACTCTGAAAGCGCACCGACCCGATTAAATTTATACCAGCGTCTGATACTGCCTTTAACGCAGCAAGACCGGAAGCGATCTGACCCTTCATGTCGAGAGAGCCGCGTCCGTAAAGGCGGCCCTCTTTGATGACTGGGTCGAGCGGCGGATGCGTCCATAGGGATGAGTCACCTGGCGGCACCACATCGACGTGTCCGTTGAGGATGAGCGAACGTCCAGTGCCGTCACCTATTAGCCTACCGGTAACTCCCAAAGCTTCCTCCCGATCGATTTCCCAAGACGCCGCTGGATGGCATTTCAGAGCGGGTAGGTCAATAGGCCATACGTCTGTCTGGAGTCCGATGTCGGCCATAATACCAGCGACGGCGCGCTGAGCATCAGATTCATTACCTGCCCAGCTGGGGATGCGAATGAGGGTGCGCGCAGTATTGAGCAGGAAGCCCATGTCGACTGCGGCGGCTGCCTCTTCTGCTAAATGGTTCAAATAGGTACAGCCGAGATTAGGGAAACGGTGCAGAGCGAATTGCGGGAGTAGTTGATTGAGCCTGAAATGATATCTGGTACTCCTTCATCCGCTCAACTCGAAGTAATCGATGGTTGCTGATGGCGCTCGGCTAATTTGTCTCCATCGAGGTATGCAGAGTCTTTTGGTCCGTGTTTGTCCCCATAGCCGGATCTTTACAGTCCACTTAATCTGTGGCGTGGACTATCGTCCATGCCTCTGTGATTGAGGGAACCTTAATACCGTAACAGGTGTCCGTCTCGCCATGCGACAGTGCTAGAGGCAAAAGCCTTCTGCAGTAGTTCAGGAGAAATTGAGATGTTTCGACGTTTTAAGCCGGTCTTTTTGTTCCTCGCAATCGCGACAACTCCCTTGGCGATAGCGGCACAAGATTTCGAAGACTTCATGAGATCTGCATGGCACGACTATCGGATCGTCACGGTAGTCGAGGGGCTAGTGAATCCATGGGCGATGGCATTCCTTCCGAACGGGGATATGCTGGTCACTGAGCGGCCTGGCCGGCTCCGGATTGTTCGAGACGGAAAGCTCCTAGAGTCACCGGTCGAAGGTCTCCCGGACATTTATGTCCGCGGTCAAGGTGGGCTGCTGGATGTGGTTGCTCATCCCGAGTTCGGGTCGAACAGAATCCTCTATATATCGTATTCAAAACCTCAAGGAGGAAGCGAGTCGACCACGTCGATCATTAGAGCTCGTTTTGAGAATGACACACTCCATGATGTGGAGGAGATTTTCGAGGCAGACTCCCAGGGTCGTGGGCACTACGGTTCCCGCATCGTGTTCGATGGCGAAGGCCACATCTTCTTCAGTGTAGGAGATCGACAGGTCCGTCCAAGTGGAGATCTTGAGGCCCACCCGGCCCAGGATCCGTCAACCCATCACGGGACTATCAACCGTCTGATGGAAGATGGCACGGTCCCCGCTGACAATCCGTTTATAGGGCAAGAGGGATTGGAGCCTAGCGTCTACAGCTACGGGCATCGGAATCCTCAGGGGATGATCTTTGACAAGACTACTGGCAACCTGTGGCTGACTGAACACGGGCCTCAAGGTGGTGATGAGGTCAATCTAGTCCTGGAAGGCGCCAACTATGGTTGGCCAGTAGTGGGATACGGAGTGAATTACGGCTCGGGGTCAGCGATCCATGCTGCTACCATGCGAGAGGGGTGGGAGAACCCTCGGCACATTTGGGTTCCGTCAATAGGTACATCTGGATTGATGATGTACGATGGCGACCAATTTCCGGCTTGGCGGGGAGATTTATTCGCTGGTGGATTGACGGGTGAGATCCTGGTTCGCATCAGCCTCGACGGTGATGTGGTAATCGGCGTAGAAAACCTAGTTCAACGTCTTGGTCGAGTGCGAGACGTCCGACAGGGCCCTGACGGGTTTATATATCTGGCCTTAGAGGACAGGCGCGGGAACCCGAGCGACATAGTTCGACTGGAGCCAGTCGACCATTAGGGTGAGTTGCTCTGATGGCACCAGTTCACGGTTGCTGTATCGGAAGGACGGGTTCTTGGTCGGCTAGCAAACTCCGCGGCTTTCTTCTGGTTGCACTAAGCCTGGGCTTCCTGGGCGCACCCAGTAGAGCTGGCGCGCAAGTCGGCCCTCAGTCAAAATATCTTGACCTGGGGTCTGATACCGCAGAATCGACGGGCTGGAAGCTTCTCGCCGGGCAGAACGTGTCTCGGCCCCATGTTAAACTAGGTCTCTGGGCGCTCCATCCATTTGAACCTCAATTTCCCGAGCTAGACTGGGTTTCAGGCTTTGGAATAAAAGCCGACCAGTGGCTGGTTGCTACGTTCATTAACTCCTACGACCGACGGGCCTTCGTCGTCGCGCTGGAGCGGTACTGGTGGGCTGAGCAGTTGGATTGGATTGATCTTGGGGTTGGCTACAGGGCAGGTGTGATCACTGGGTACACAGAGGAATTGATTGAATGGGCAGGATCTGCTCCGGCACTTCCATTCGCGGGCCTGTTGCTCTGGGTGGACGTGGGCCCACTCTCAATTGATGGGTTCTATGCCTACCGGGGAATCACTTTGGAGGCTGGACTAAGGTTTCGCTGATGTAGCGGAAGCTGTCCGGCGGGTACATCCCAAGGCAATCAACCAAGGATTAGTTCAGTTGCGCTGAACTCGGGTGCGACAGGATCTTCTGCAGTGTCCGATGACATTCTCTCCTCCACCGGAACAGCACTATGTCTTTTCTTCGCGCGATCGTGTCTACCGGAGCTGTATGCGCCTTTCTGGCGGTCCCGTTGTTATTAGAGGCGCAACAGCGCCCCGTGCAAGAGCGTCGAGCCAGCGACCCACCCGTGCTGAGGCGTAGCTTGCGGGGAGTGCTAGGTGGTGTCCCGATGACTGCGACCGATAGCATGCATCAGGAGTTGGTTCGGCGATTGGATTTTGAGTCGTATAAATCAATTCTGTACGGCCTGACGACTTTTGGAGACAGAGAGCAGGGGACCCCGCGTAACGAGGCCGCAAACGATTGGATTGAAGATCAGCTTCGCTCGTGGGGTTATGAAACTGAGAGGGTTAAGTACATGTATACGCCACGAATCTCCGCGGTGCCTGAGCCGCGTGAAGAAGTTTTCGCCACAAAGATCGGAGCTTCCCGCCCTGATGAGATGTACATCATCGGGGCGCATATGGATGGGCGAGGTGGGGGAGAGGCGGCGAATGATGATGGCTCAGGAACAGCGCTGGTTATGGAGATAGCACGCGTTCTAGCAGCATCCGATGTAGTGTCTCAGCGCTCCATTCGGTTTGCACTGTGGAACAATGAAGAGACAGGGCTGAACGGAGCCCGGGCATACGTAGAGCAGAGGGCAGGGATGCAGGGAGTTGAAGACCCAGTGGGTTCAGGTGAATATCCCGAGCCCCGTTGGGTTGGAATGATTCAACATGACATGATGATGTGGGATCACGGAAATCCAGTCACACACCACCAGGCATTAGACGCAGATGTCGATGTTGAATTCCAGCTTAACTCAGCGATGGCTCAAGAGTCCGCTCAACTTGGGCTTGCCTTGATTAACGCCAACCGCATGCATGCGACGGACTATCCTGCAGTGTTGAGTAACGCGATGAGCAATACAGATTCCACTCCGTTTATGGATCTAGTCGCAGCGGTCAGTCTCCGGGAGAATCGACGCTTGTACGAAACGGGGAACAGAGCTAACCCCCATTGGCATCAGGCCACGGATCTCTTTGAAACCTTCTCGGACGCGGACTTCATGCTCGGGTTTAACGCGGCTCAGACTACTCTCGGTGCAATAGCAAGGCTGTCGGAGATCGCGATTGTTCGCTGAGCCAAGATCCTTGGTCTCGTGTGCTTCTATTTATGTTGGGTCTCCTCCCATTTGTTGCAGCGCGTTGAGGAGTGTGAGCAGCATTCGTTAACTTCTCGTTCGATCATATCCCTTATATGGGGTATTCGAGCGCCTGTAGCTCAGCTGGATAGAGCATCGGCCTTCTAAGCCGGCGGTCGCAGGTTCGAGTCCTGCCAGGCGCGTTTGGCAGGGATGAAGTAAGCCCCGCGGATATGTACCTGTCACACAAGGCTTGTCGCCACGAATCATACGCTGGAGTGAGGGGTAGCCGCTTCGTCCTCCAGAGATCCTCTCATTCCTTCTCCGTAATGCGAAGGCCAAAGAATTCTCAACCGTCTCTTCTCGAAGAAGCAGAAGCTTTTCTTTCGTTGGTAGAAAGGGAGCTGGCGCCGCGATTGCCCGCTTACGATGTGCACCAGCGTTTGTTGCAGGTGCGGTCAGAGATCGAGAACGAGGGCACATATCGGCATACCGAAGATGAGCTGTTGTTTGGTGCGCAGGTCGCTTGGCGGAACAGTAACCGCTGCTTGGGCAGGCTCCCTTGGCGGTCCCTCCAGATATTGGACTATCGCTCAAAAACATCGCCCGAATCTGTTTTTCGTTCATTACGCGAATACGTTCGATTCGCAACGAACGATGGTC
>CEPC01149120.1_pt1 | contig 10889 bp, 6 predicted proteins | sample 530651 | NCBI WGS metagenome assembly CEPC01 (sample SAMEA2620828, study PRJEB7988) | marine metagenome | biome: marine biome (ENVO:00000447); feature: deep chlorophyll maximum layer (ENVO:xxxxxxxx); material: "saline water (ENVO:00002010), including plankton (ENVO:xxxxxxxx)" | depth 65 m | reverse complement strand
GCGAGATCCACCTCTAGCTGTTGAAACTCGATCAATAAGTCAGTAATCCGAGAACTAAGTTGTCCGATCACCAAACCTCGCTCTATTGTTTTCGATTTCGACATCATTCGAATCTCACTAACCACCAGGGCCTCTATCTCTATTTCTATTTCAGAAAATCTCCGATCTATACCTTCAATTTCCTCTCCCAAACGATACAAATCTTTTAACTTTTTTGTCTCTTGCTTCAAGTACAAGGGCGATTGATAAAACAGATAATTGTTAATGCAATAGTCTAAAACCTTCTCCCAGTCTGGAGCACTTGAGATCTCAAATACCTGTTGTTCATCTATCCTTTCTCCATCGAAAACAAGCTCCGAGAACGAAGTGAATGCCAAACCGACATCATCAGATAGACTCTCGAAAGATAATCTACTGGTTTCAACGAAGAGAAGATTGCGAGCACCATCTTCAGAGTGAATAATCAACACCCAGTCGCTTTTTTCACCCATATGCGCCACCACCACGCGACCGGATAAAAAGATTCCGCTGGGGCTAGTTTTTAATTTCAAGTTGCCCTGATTTTGCCAACCAACCGAAAAGGCTAGCCCCCAAGCTACTTCGTTATTACGAATACCTGGTAACACTGCCTTAATTAGTTTATCGCTACCTAGGGCTAAGACAATCGGCGCGACTATACCTACCCCTGGAAGTTTCAAAGGTGAAGGTAAATTACGTGAACCGCACTCGCTAACCCAAACATACCATTGCATAGACCCTAAGTTCCCACCGAGAAGGTATTCATTAAGGCCCGCTGAACCCCAATCCTCATCGAAAATCTTGTTATACCATTCGTCTAGCTTCTTCTGCAGAAACAGTTTGCGATTCGGAGAAACCGGTCTCGAAAGATCGGCTAATTCAGACTCGCTCCAATGTTGCTCGATGAAAGCTACTAGGGTTTTGCGAAAAGCCGAGGCACCTGGAGGTAGGGTCAAATTCATCGCTCAATTATATATTAGCGAAGCCACTTTCGATGAAATTGGCGAACATATCCATCAATCTATGCGAGATTCTTATATAATCGCAATTCAGCATATCGCAGTAGCAATGGATACACGTAAAGGTTATCGAAAAATGACTCATCTTAAGCCAATTCTCTCATTTTCTTTTATTTTGCTTCTGGTGTTATTGGCGAGTTCCTGCTCACAAAGTCCAACTAACGCGAAGGTAGAAGTGAACAAAAGCCCCAACGACGATCGCGAATATCAATATTTATTACTCGACAACAAACTAAAGATGGTCCTGATCTCCGACCCAGAAGCAGAAAAATCCGCCGCATCTTTTGCTGTCTTTAGAGGAAGTTTACATGACCCTGATAATAGGCAGGGCCTGGCTCACTTCTTTGAGCATATGCTTTTTATCGGAACCGAGAAATACCCCGAGCCAGACAGCTTTCAGAACTTTATCAATGCCAATGGAGGAGGCACCAACGCTTATACAGCAAGTGACCATACGAACTACTTTTTTGATATCAAGAATTCAGCTTTCAAAGAAGGTCTAGATCGATTTGCTCATTTCTTCATCAACCCCTTACTGTCAGATGAATATGTAGATCGCGAGAAAAACGCGGTCCATTCGGAGTACCAGATGCAGAAAAAGGAGGACAGCTGGCGCCAGTTCATGACTAGTAAACTTGCAATGAATCCTGAATATGCAGGGAGCAAATTCTCTATAGGTTCTCTAGATACGCTTTCCGGCGACGTAAAAGAGGAGTTAAAGAGCTTTCAGATGGAGCAGTACTCAGCTGATCAAATGGGCGTGGTAGTTTTATCTAACGAATCCATCGCTGAGATGCGGAACTGGATCGAACCACTAGTCCGTTTAATCCCCAATAGAGAGCTTGGAGATGCCCCGATCGATCAGGAGATGCTACTTTCTAGTGAATTGCCAATCACCATCTATTCAAAACCTATCAAGAACAAATACAAAGTAGATTACAGCTTCCCCATACCTAGTATTTTAAACACAACAAGTGTCAAACCTGAACAATACATCACAAATTTACTAGGTCATGAAGGGAGCGGCAGCCTGCATAAGCTTCTTAACTCCTATGGCTGGATTGAATCTTTGAGCGCGGGTGCCGGAGCAATAGACCGCACAAATAGCTCAATTAACGTTTCTATCTCACTTACCAAAGAAGGTTCTCTGCACGTTCCCGAAATAACTTCCCTGCTTTTTCAATACATCGAGATATTAGAAAAGCAGAAGCCGCTCGAATGGCTTTATAATGAGCAAGCAGTCGTGGCTAATCTGGCTTTTGAATTCCAAGAAAAAACCGGAGCACTGCAGTACGTATCTAGACTTGCCCCGAATCTTCAATACTATCGGCCAGAAGAGATCATTACCTCCTCTTATTTGATGAATCAATTTGATGCGGAGCTCATTTCCGATTTAGTCTCTTACTTAAGAAGAGACAACGTATTGATTGAGGTGATTAGCCCAGAAGCTCCAACCGAAAATATAGAAAAGTGGTTTGAAGTCCCTTATACCCTCAAGAAAAATCATATCGATCTGTCCTTACTTCAAACCGATGAATTATTCTTACCCAAGGCGAATCCTTTTCTTCCAGAGAATTTGGTTTTGTTCGATGGCGATGACAAGCCGATACAGCAATTTGACCAGAACAAAAACATTAGAATTTGGATGGACCTAGACCTTGAATTCGCGACACCCAAGGCAAACATTTTTCTGAGAATCAACCTGGAAAACGGTCTGATGACTGCCGAAGATAGAGTGTTTGCTCATCTTTACCGAGGTGTCGTTGCGGACGCCTTAAACGAAACCGTTTATCCGGCCTATCTGGCTGGGCTTAGAGGACAGCACAGCGTGAGCGACAGCGGTTACGAAATCCAAATTACCGGCTTCAATGATAAACAGCTAACCTTGCTAGAAACGATACTCAAAAATTTAAGGGAGAGCCCAGTCGACCCCGATCGGTTTGACGTCGTCAAATCCAATCTGGTTCGAAATTGGCTAAACAGCGACAAGAACTATCCTTATCGGCAAGCAATAAATGCCGTTTCTGAAATTCTGATCTCAAACCGTTGGCCTCCTAGGGATCTAGCAATAATCGCTCAGAATGTGACAGCAGAACAACTAACCGATTGGAGAACCCGAAAACTCAACAAAGTGTCCGTTGACGCGCTATTACATGGCAACGTTAATCAAGAAACAAAAAATGACCTGGAGACTCTTCTTGTGGATCAGCTTGCTATTAATCAGGTCGAACCCCAGAAAGTCGAAGTGGAGGAAATAAAGGAGTCACTGCTTCTTGAATTGACCATTGATCATAATGACTCTTCTATGGTCATTTACCTGCAAGATAAAAATGACAAAATTCGTTCAAGGGCGACTAGCACGTTGGCTGGACAGATGATCAGCACGCCATACTTTTCAGATCTGAGAACAAACCAGCAACTCGGTTACGTAGTCAGTGCAGGTTCCCGAATGATGGAGGATCGAAACGGTTTAATTTTCCTGGTTCAATCTCCAGCTCAGGGAGCGGACCATCTTGAGCAAGCAACTCGATCATTTATCGAAGATTACCTTTCTAAACTGGAATCAATGGAAGACTCAGCGTTTTCGCAACACAAAGAGGGTTTAATTAACAACTTACTGCAGAAAGACAAAAATCTCACACAAAGAAGCAGACGTTACTGGAGCGACCTCAAGAAGGAAAATCTTGATTTCAATACCCGAGAACTTCTTGCTGCTGAAATAGACAGCTTGAATATCTCTGAAATAAAAACTTACCTTGAAGAAGTCGCAACCAATTTGAATGACAAGAGGCTGCTGGTTTATAGCCGCGGTAAATTTAATTCAGTGCCAAGCGAGGGGCGAAGACTTAGCGATAGCAAGGTTTTCAAGTAATCCTTGAGCCAATGTTTCGTCGGTAGGGTGGTAGCGTGTTAAGCAATAGTTTTCCGTAGGATTTAGTGACAATACGACTATCCAGAAGCGTTATTTTACCATAATCATGCTCATTTCTGATTAACCTTCCACAAGCTTGAACTAGTTTCAGAGCTGCGTCAGGCAAAGACATTTCGTAAAACGGGTTTCGACCCTGACTCTCCAAAAATTCTGCCACTGTCTGATCTATAGGGTCGTCAGGCACCGCGAAGGGAATTTTTGCAATAATTACATGGCGACATAGGTTACCCGGCAAGTCGAGACCCTCCGCGAAACTCGCCAGCCCGACCAAAAAAGAAGACTTACCTTTCAGCACATTTTCTCTGTGGCGAGATATTAGTACCTGCTTAGCGTCGTCACCTTGCACTAACAACAATTGGCTTAGCGAGTCTGGTAATAACCTGATCACACCATTTAACTGACGCCAAGAAGTAAACAATATCAGGGCACTTTGATCCTCATGTACTAGACCAGGTAATAGTTTCGCAACCTCTTCGGTATGCGCATCAGAGTCACGAGGGTCGCTAACGAGGTCTGGAACATTTAAGGTCGCGACTTCCGGAAAGTTGAATGTGCTAACTAATCGAAGCTGTTCAACTGTGTTGTCGAGACCAGCTTGGCTAAGGAAACGAGAAAACATTCCACCTACAGTTAATGTTGCTGAGGTGCAGATCGCAGCGTAACACTCTTGCCACAAAAGATCGTTTAATAACTCGCCCGGCTCAATTGGAGCGGAGAATACGTCATAGTATGCGTCATTGTGCGAAACCCACCGCGCTCGTGGAAGGCTATTCGACTGCTCCGACCCATAATCCTTAACCAAATCCAATAAAGACTTGGACCGTAAAGCCAGTGCACCGATTTGAGCTAACCAATTTCCAGCCACGCCTGATTTTATTCCATCAATTTCGCCTGCTACTGCCTCTTGAACCTTTATGAACACCTTATCGATTAAGGAAGCCAGGTTCTCCGTGTGCGGACTAAGGTCTCGAAACTTAGATGAAATTTGGGCAGGCACTTTGCCTAAAGGAAATCGATGCAACTCCCTCCCCTCTTCCTTTTCTATAAAATGCAGTTCTGGTAGCAAGGCGCTGATTTCTTCAATAATCTGTTGAATCGGCTTTATTGAAACACTTACAGAAGACGCGAGGTCAACAAACTCTTTAGGGCGAGAGAATTGCTGCGTCATGGTTCCTAATGTATTTACAACCGTATCGAGCCACTGAAGCGTACCTGTTACGCCCGAGTGCAAGGTAAAGTGATTTCTGGTTTTCTCAGCAATATGATGCGCCTCATCAATGATATAAATACAGGAAGCAGGCTCCGGCAAAATAACCCCTCCGCCCAAAGCCAAGTCTGAAAGTAACAAATCGTGATTGGAAATTATCACATCTGCCTTCTCTAAACTTTCCCTCGCCCTGAAAAACGGACACTGACTAAAAAAGGCACACTGATTATTTGTACAACCCCTATGATCATTTGTAAGAGGTCTCCAATCATTATCGTCAAGGTTACCTTCCCAGCTATCCACTTCTCCGTTCCAGTTGCCTGCGCTAAAACGCCGGAGCATTTCTTGATAAATCGTGATTTGATCTGAGCCTACCTCATCGAGAAATGGCATCTCCTCTTGGCTCGCACCTCTCAAGTAATCATCGAGTCGCTTTATACACAGATAACGACCTCGCCCTTTCACCAAATCATAAATAAACTCTAGCCCCGCGTGGTCTTGAACATCCGGCAAGTCTTTGAGATAAACCTGTTCCTGAAGATTAACGGTGGCCGTAGATATGACCAATTTTTTACCCAAGTTTTGAGCTATGGGTATAGCGGCAAGACAATAGGCAACTGTCTTGCCCGTGCCTGTTCCTGCTTCTACGACAGCCAACGGGGAATCGCTTGATCCCAAGGATCGAGCAATAAATGCAATCATCTCGCGCTGAGTTTTTCTTGGAGAGAACTGATTAGCAGAGAGCCAGTCTCGATAGGCCTCCTGAATCGTTGCTTTGACTTCTTGGCTAAGTCCGCCCTCCATCAAATAACGCCACTACATATCTCAACAACAAAATCACCGGGGACATTTAGACAAGCCGGATAGTAAAAATTTTCGCAGAAACTATCGAAGAGAGGCTCCTAAAATTTCTCGCGCGATTACATGTCTCTGAACCTCACTCGGTCCTTCTCCAATGCGTCGAATGCGCATTTCGCGAAACCATCTTTCAAAAGGTAGATCTTTGGCGACACCCAAACCACCAAACATTTGCATACAACGGTCCACCACACGACCACCAGCTTCGGTAGCAACCAGCTTCGCCATCGCCGCTTCCTTTCGGAAATTCTCCCCTCTCTCTGCCTTGGCCGCGGCCTCAACTGTGATCCACAAAGATTGCTTAATGTCGATTTCATTATCGACCAACATCCATTGAATCGCTTGTCTACTGGACAATGGTGCGCCGAAAGTCTCTCTTTGCGGCACATACTCCAAAGCCATTTCTTGCGCTTTTATGGCTACGCCAATACATCCCGCCGCATAAGGAATTCTCTGTCTCGTCAACCGATCATTTGCAATCGCAAAACCTTTGTTAACCTCTCCTAATATATTTTCATCGGGAACCCGCATGTCTACAAACTGCAACTCAGTCGCATAGTGGGCAGATCGCAGCGTATGCACCACACGACGGACATGAAACCCGGGCGTATCAGTATCCACTATGAAGCAGGTGACACCGTTCCTTCCTTTGTCTGAGTCAGTTCTAGCAAAGACCAATCCGAAGTTGGCCCTGTCAGCGCCACTAATCCACAACTTGCTGCCATTGATAACCCAATCGTCGCCCTCTCGAACAGCTTTTGTTTGTATAGCTCGAGCAGGATCAGAGCCTCCAGATGGTTCTGACAAACCAAAAAAGCCTCGTTTCTCTCCCCGGAGCGTCGGGTACAAATATTTTTCCTTTTGCGAATCCGTCGCTTCAAATAACTGGGCCAAACCAGCACCCCCAAAAGTCCCGTAGCAAGGGGAATACAAACCGGCACGATGTTGAGCCATCTCAACAGCCATTAGGGTGCGAGTGACCAGGTCTATTTCGGGACCTCCATATTCCGGAGGAATATCCAAACCATACAATCCCATGGCCTTTGTTTTTTCGATCAGTCGCTCACGATCATCGCGCTCTAACTCATCCGCATCAGGATCAAGGTCCAACTCTAGCGGGAGAATTTCCTCTCGCACAAATTTGCGGACCATGCCAATAATCATGTCTTGTTCTTCTGTGAGTTCTAGGTTCATACTATTCCGGACTAAGTCTTCCTAAGTTAATTTTTTCATTCTCCTTTGGGCAGTCCCCGTGATCAAACTGATGAATCATCATTAATTCCTTATACCGACTCCAGTAACCAGTCGTCACCTCCCAGCGAACAAATTCAGCTCCATCAAGTCGATCCAAAGACTCCGAAATCTCTCCTTTCAGTCCAAAGTTGCTCTTTGCGCCAGCAAACCCAATGTAAATTATTTCTCTACTTGAGTCGGCCAGCTGAAACACCCCCATATTTCCCTTAAGCCTTTGCAGCGCTTCAGAGACCCTCACCCACTCCTTGTCGAGCCGAATACTCAATCTAAATCCACTTCTCTTTTTTGCTTCGGCATAATCGAAATCTCCATCGGGTCGAATTGATCCATATCAATATCAATCAAGTACGGCCCTTCTTCCTGCATCGCAAGGTTTAGAACTTCTTCGAACTCCTCTACAGATGCAACTCTTCTAGCAGGAACACCCATGCTTCTCGCCATCTTCGCAAACGCTATTTTACCAAGGTCCGTTTCATTGATTCGTCCAAACCGGTTATCTTGTAACCATCTTAGTACTCCGTAACCCGAATCATTGAAAACACAGACAACTACGGGGACTTTATACTGAGCCGCCGTAGCCAGTTCGGTTGCATGGAACATAAATCCACCGTCCCCGTGTATTACGACGGTCTTTTTCCCAGTCGCAATCGCAGCGCCTATACTCATCGGAAAACCAGGACCAATAGCTCCAGAGGTCGGATTAATCGACGTTCTAGGTAGGTAAATAGGAAATTGCTGGTTACCCCAGTTATAAGCAGAAATTGTCTGATCTCTAACAAACAAACCATCTCTAGGCAATTTAGAACGAATGATATCCATTACCTGTGGCCAATCCTTCCCCAATCTCGCGCGCATCGCCGTCTGAACACCCTCTCTGGCCTGAAAAAGTGACTCATTAAATTGACTGTCATTTTGAGAGAGATCCGATAACAGAGGTTTCAACTGATTTAGCGCTGATTTCGCGTCACTTAACACACCGATAGCTGCCTTGTGCGTCCTTCCAATCATATTTCCATCGATATCTATCTGGATCAATTCGCCTGGTGGGGTTTGCTCATGAAATTGACCATCCACTCCAACAGCAAATTTGGTTCCGATCGCTATCGTCAGATCAGCATCTTGTATCGCGCTGTAGATTCCAGCGCTGTTGTAATAATTGCCCATACAAAGACGATGATCCTCTGGCAGAACTCCACGGCCATCGACGGTCGTTAGTACCGGCGCATCAAGCTGCTCAGCAAGCTCACAAAGTTCTTGAGTTGCTTCCGAACTGATAACTCCTCCCCCTACAACGAAAATCCGCTTTGACGCTTCCTTTATTTTATCCGCCACTCTCGAAATAACTGAGGGGTCTGCTTCGAATATATTGTCGCTGGGCAATTCGATAGCAACCTTTTTTGTATTGGCATATTGCAAATCTATCGGAATTTCGATTGCTCCTGGCTGGGGCCGCCCAGTAAACATATCGGAAACCACAGCTTGAAAGGAATCAGCCAACTGACTGATGTGTCTGGGGCTCTCAACTCGCCTGCACACCGAAGATAACATCTGAATTTGTTTTTCAGCCTCATGAACGTACGACAGCCCTTTACCGTAAAAAGTGGTATCAGCTTGTCCCGTAATCACTAGGACCCTTGATGAACCAAATTGAGATTCGTAGAGTCCGGTTACCGTATTTGAAGTCCCAGGACCCGTTGAAGCAATCATTACTCCCATTTTTCCAGTTGCTCGAGCGTAACCGTCGGCGGCATGCGTACCCGCCTGTTCATGCCTCACATCAATTATCTTTGTTTTACCAAGACGATTAATCGCATCAAGAAGCGGCATATTATGGATACTAACTATAGCAAAGACATGCTCTACCCCTAACGAAGCAAGGGCGTCAGCCACGAAATCGGCTCCGATATAACTCATACAATTCCTCCCTAGATTACTACTCGTCCGATTTTTGAAATTAGCGAATAGAAAAAAACAATCGATTAAGCGGACCGAAACTTGCTTAACGCAACACCGTCTCGCTTCTGCGCTTATATCCTATTTTTATAGATCTCTCCTAAAAGGAACCCAGCGCACTTATTTCTCTCGCATTACACTGTTGGACAGAGTTCCTATCGGCTTAACTTCAATCTCGATCAAATCCCCTTCGTCCATAAAAACGGGGGGATTGCGCGCAACACCCACCCCTCCCGGCGTTCCTGTCACGATCACGTCGCCTGCTTCAAGCTCGACAAAAGTAGAGCAATACTCGATGAGTTCTTCGAACCCATGCACCAATAACTCGGCTTTTGCGTTCTGCATGACCTCACCATTTAGACGCGTAGTTATCTCCATCTGACTTAGATCTCCTATCTCATCAGGAGTCATCATCCAAGGACCAAAAGCTCCCGTATCAGCAAAGTTTTTGCCTGGAGTAAATTGACTAGTGTGTCTCTGATAATCTCGAATACTTCCGTCATTATAAATACCGAATCCCGCCACATGAGACAAAGCTTCGGACTGGCTAATCCGCCTGCCGTTTGAACCTATAATCATGGCAATTTCACCTTCGAAGTCGAAAGCTTGAGACTCTTTAGGTCTTACCATTGGTTTCGAGTGAGCCACCTGGGCGGCGGCGAACCTTACAAATATCGTGGGGAATCCTTCACCACCTCTACCAGTTTCTTCCTGATGTGCTTTGTAATTTAGGCCGACGCACAATATTTTTTTTGGGTTTGTGATGGTTGGCGCATATTCAACATCTTCCAAGGATAAGTCAGCGGAATCACCACATTTACCTGCTAGAGTAGCTAGATCGGTGGACTCCAACACCTGTCTTAAATCGCTGAAGTCACTTCTTTCTCCCACATCGACGACACCCGAGCCATCACTGGTGATGTAACCAAAAGTGAGTTTTTGATTACGATAAAAAGATAGCCATCTCATATACTGCTCCCAGTTAATCGTTAAACATGATTACACTTCTGGCGACTTCTCCCGTTTCGAGAGCAGCCATTCCTTCATTGATATCTGCTAACTGGATTCGATTGGAGACCAAATCATCCAAATGCAAGCGACCTTGCAGATAAAAATCGACAAATCTTGGCATGTCGACGCGAAATCGGTTTGACCCCATCATTGATCCTTGGATCTTTTTCTCCGATAGGAAGTCTACTCCGTGAATTGTCACCATATCTCCAGGAGGAATCATTCCTATGACAGTGGCTGTTCCTCCAGCTCGTAACATTTGGAAAGCCTGCTCAGCCGCAATTTTCAGCCCAATCGCTTCGAAGGAATAATGAACACCGCCACCAGTCATTTCGATTACCTCGCCCACTGCATTTCCGTCACTCGCATTTACAGTATCAGTCGCTCCAAACTTGCGAGCTAACTCCAGTTTCGATTCGACCATATCAATGGCTATAACCCTTGCAGCTCCAGCTATCGCCGCACCGTTTATCGCTGATAACCCAATACCACCGCAACCGATCACAGCCACTGTGCTACCTGGCTCGACCGCAGCAGTGTGAATAACTGCTCCAAAACCTGTAGTAACCCCACACCCGATTAGGGCGGCCCGGTCCATCGGCATATCCTCTCTAATTTTCACAATCGCATGTTCGTG
>CEPC01150132.1_pt1 | contig 10924 bp, 6 predicted proteins | sample 530651 | NCBI WGS metagenome assembly CEPC01 (sample SAMEA2620828, study PRJEB7988) | marine metagenome | biome: marine biome (ENVO:00000447); feature: deep chlorophyll maximum layer (ENVO:xxxxxxxx); material: "saline water (ENVO:00002010), including plankton (ENVO:xxxxxxxx)" | depth 65 m | reverse complement strand
AAAAGCAACCCTCTTTCGCATCGTGGACCAATCAAATCACAGATCTGCGTAGCCGTTTCAGCACCCCCTAAACGCCCGATCTTTTGTCCCCCCGCTTTTCGACTCCACCCGATCCGCTTCGTGGCTGCGTTCCCGTATGCAAATCAGTGCGAGCACGGCTGCGATTAACCGCGCCAAACTCGGCGTATTTCTCGCCAAGCGTTGTTTCGGCACGACGTCGACGGCCGCCGTCCCGGGTGTTGCCGATCAGAACTCGACGCGCGAGACGACGGGACAATCGCCAACGCGGTCGCCCCAGTTCGATTTCTCCGCGCGAGACAAGCACCCAGGTCGCCCAGGTACCGCGCGCACACCGCGCGCCGTCCGCACAAGGTGAGCGCGCGCCCCGCATCCGCCCCGCCCCCCACACGCGGAAAAAAACCAAGGGGAGAAGATGGTCCCGGGACGCTTTTTACCAGCCCTCCGCGCGCGCCCGACGCGCAATTCCCACGTTGTTTTTCTCCCCAACGCCGCTTGACGGCATCACCGGCATGTTTTCTCGCATCTGTGCGGTGCGCGTCTCGCTCGTGCGCGTACTGGCCGCGCGGGGCGCCCGTTCCCGCGATCGACCCCCGTCCCGGTTTCCGACCCCTCGAGGGGAACTTTTTGGTAAACGTTTGGTGGGTTTTTTCCGAGAGATTCCGGGCGACGGGCGCGCGGGGTGTTCGACCCGCGCGCGAGCTCATTTTGACCCCGGTTTCTTCCGGATGAAGCCCCCGTGGGTTCTCCGCACGACTGTACGATTTTTGGCGTATTATACACGACATTCGCGCGTCCGCTGCGGTGCGAACGATCATCCCTCCTGACGAGCCCCTCGCACCCGCGATCTCACCGCCCCCTCTCTCAGGCGAGCACCACTTGAAAAAAGCCCCGAGGAGGCTAAAAGGCGGGAAGAACCCCTGCCCGCATTCAGACGCGACCGGGAGCCGATCGCATTACTTTTAGGCGTCTTCGAGTGATCTGACCATGTCAGGACAGCTCATGACGGGAGGCGTCGTGGCGCGACCCATGCGCGCGCCAGGGGCGGCGCGCGCCCTGGGGGCCGCGGTCAAATCCAACTCAGCATTCGCCCCGAGGAGGCCGGCGCGACGTTCGCTCAGGTTCGCCGTCAGGGCGGCAGTCAAGGGCCCCACGTTCATCCCAGACCAAGATAAGGATCCAGAGCCCGTGCCCGTGAAGACGACGGCTGCGTCCGCGGTGCAGGAGGCGGTTGCCGAGCCGCCCGCCCCCACGAACTACCAGAACAACCTGAAGCAGCGGATCTTGGCGCGTGGGCCTCGGGAGACGTTCTTCGAGGAGGACTACAGCATCACAATCCGCGAGTACGTCCCGACCCAGGTCAAGGTTACCGTGGAGTGCAACGGCCCGCGCTTTAGGGTCCGCGTCGAGACGGACAGCGAGGCGGAGCTCATCCTGCACTGGGGTGTGGCGACGGCCAAGGCGCCCGACACCTGGGTGATGCCCCACAGATCCATCATGCCAGCTGGCACGAAGGAGCTCGCGGAGGTGTGCCAGACCCCGCTCACGGTGGAGGACGTAGAGGATGGTAAGTTGGCGTATACCGTCATCGAGGGCGACATCGAGCACGCGCCGAGCACCCTGAACTTTGTGCTCCACGACCCCAAGTACAACCAATGGTACAACAGGCAGAATGGTGACTCGTTCCGCATCAAGTGCCCGTGCCTTCCCGAGCCCGAGCCCGAGCCCGAGCCCGAGGTTCAGGCCGAGCTCGTGGCTGATGCGACCGCTGTCGCCGTGGAGGCGTCGCCGCCGACGAGCCCGAGTAAGCCCAAGGGCATGTCCTCGCTCCTCGGCACCCTCAACTCTTTCAAGCGCAACCCCGCGAGCCCCCCCGCCAAGAAGGCCAAGGAGGAGAAGGCGACCAAGGCGGGGAAGAAGCGCAGGGGTAAGAAGGCGTCCGCAAAAGCTAAGGTCGAGGACGCGGAGACCGAAGACGATGACGACTACGAGATCGAGGAGTCGAAGAAGAGCAGCGTGGCGGATCTACTCATGTCCAAGGCCAAGGGTGCAAAGAAGGAGGAATCCGCTAAGGCGGAGGTTGTCGCTGAGGTGGAAATCCCCCCGGCCCCCGAGCCTCTCAAGGCTGGACCCTGGGAGCCTTTCTTCGATTTCACCGAGCGCGTGTTCACCGAGGTTGACAAGGTGACACGAGTTGGAGTCAAGGTTGACGTTGAGGCTGGCAAGCCCCCTGGATCCTCTGCAAGGGTCAGGGTCGAGACGGACCTCCCTGGGGACCTTCTCCTTCACTGGGGTGTCGTGCCCCGCGGCGCGCGCGCCGATATGTGGACCGTTCCCCCTCCCCCCATGCGCCCCGAGGGTACCAAGGTGTACGGCGACCGCGCGGTTCAGTCCCCCCTGAAGAAGGTTAGCGGGGGACTCGCAGGTGACTTTGCGTACTGCGAGGTGGACCTTGGCTCCGCTCCTGGCGGTCTCCGCTTCGTCATCAAGGAGTCTGGCGGTCGCGATCGCTGGTTCGACAACTACGGCGCCGATTTCGTCGTGCCCCTGCCCGAGCAGGCTGTCTCCACCTCCCTGACTGGCAACGTTCGCAGCAACGCGCAGGTTGCCACCGCGAGCCCCACCAAGAACCCGCCTGCCGGTGCGACGGGTGCCTCCATGGAGGCCGCGCAGATGGCCCTCGGAGGAGCAGCCGCCGCCACCTTCAGCGGTCTGAAGACCAACGTCGACGCGTCCATCGAGGAGGCGATCAAGGAGGCCGCCCTCGCCATGGAGGCTGCCAAGATTGCGAGGGAGGTTGCCGAGCAGGCCACGGCCGCGGCAAAGGATCTGCCCGAGGATGCCGGCGCCAGCACAAAGGCCAGGAGGCTCATCGCTCAGGCGAACGCCGCTGCCGAGCGCGCTGCCGTCGCCGCGCGTTCCGCCGAAGCTGCGGCCATCCGCGCAAAGGCTGCGAAGGATGCATCCTTCAACGACCTCAGCGGCACCGCCGCCGCGGCCAACCTGATCAAGAAGGCTGACGAGGTTGAGAAGATGGCAGAGGAGACCTGGGCCGGGGCGGACGTCGAGATCTCCGAGGATACCCTCAAGCGCTGGCGCGATGAGATGGAGCTCGCGGTGACCAAGGAGGCTGAGGCGAGGGCGGCTGAGGCTGAGGCTGCGGCGAGGGAGCTCCTGGAGCAGCGCAGGAAGGAGGCTGAGCAGGAGATGATCGAGGCTGAGCAGAGGAGGCTTGAGGCCGAGGCCAAGGCTAAGGTTGAGGCCGAGCTCGTCGCGAAACTTGAGGCTGAGGCTGCCAAGGCGGCGAAGGCTGCTGCCGATGCGCAGGCCCAGGCTGAGGCTGCGCTGGAGGCTGAGATTGAAAAGTCCATCCAGGATAACATGTCCGCTGCCGTGGAGGAGGGCAACAGCAGGCTGGCAGAGATTGAGCGCGAGCTGAAGGAACGCATGGAAGCCCTCGAGGAGATGAAGCGCGCCGCCTTGGACCCCACCATCGAGCGGACCTCGGACAAGCCCTCGTGGCTCACCGATCCGTCGGCTACGATCGTGATGCCGGACCCGGTTGAGATCTCTGAGCCCCCGCGCACCTTTGCGGAGCCTGTGATTCCCCAGTTTGAGCCCAAGCCCGCGGTTGTCACCCCGGTGGTTCCCGTCGACCCCTCCAAGAGGATCCAGACCCCTACCGGCACCGGCCAGGAGATGCTTCTTCAGGGTTTCAACTGGGAGTCCTCCCGCATCGAAGGTGGCGGCGCGTGGTACCGCAAGATGACGGAGATGGCGCCTAGGCTTGCCGAGCTTGGCTTCACCGTGGTGTGGCTCCCTCCCCCCACGGATTCTGTCTCCCAGGAGGGTTACATGCCCAGGGACCTATACAACCTGAACTGCAAGTACGGCACCAAGGAGGAGCTTAAGCAGTGCATCGAAGCTCTGCACAGGCACGGCATCAAGTGCCTGGGTGACGCCGTCCTCAATCACAGGTGCGCCCAGTTCCAGGGACCCGACGGGCTCTGGAACCAGTACGGCGGCAAGCTTGACTGGGACGCGCGCGCCATCGTCTCCGACGATCCCCACTTCGGCGGGCAGGGCAACCAGAGCAGCGGAGACTTTTTCCACGCCGCGCCAAACATCGATCACTCCCAGGATTTCGTCAAGCGCGACATCACCGAGTGGATGCAGTGGCTTCAGTCTGAGGTTGGCTACGACGGTTGGAGGCTCGACTACGTGCGCGGCTTCTCCGGCAAGCACGTCAAGACCTACATGGAATCCACCAACGTGAGCTTCGCGGTGGGTGAGTTTTGGGATACCCTCGAGTACGATTACGACTCCCCCAAGTACAACCAGGATGCGCACAGGCAGCGGATCATCAAGTGGATCGACGACGCGGGTGGCCTCGCGGGTGCCTTTGACGTCACCACCAAGGGTATCCTCCATGCCGTGTTTGAGCGGTGTGAGTACTGGAGGCTCTCCGACGAGGACGGTCAGCCACCCGGCGTGCTCGGCAGGTGGCCGTCGCGTGCTGTGACCTTCATCGAGAACCACGACACCGGATCCACCCAGGGACACTGGAGGTTCCCCGAGGGTGCTGAGGCACAGGGCTATGTGTACATTCTCACGCACCCGGGCACCCCCACCGTGTTCTGGGATCACGTGTACGATTGGCACGACGGCAGCCTGGCGCAGGACATCCGCAAGCTCATCGCGTTTAGGAAGGAGTGCGGGATCCACTGTAGGTCCAAGGTGAACATCCTCAAGGCTGAGGCTGGGGTGTATGCGGCGCAGATTGATGACCGTCTTGTGATGAAGATTGGGCCGGACGCGTTTGCGCCGGATGAGACGGAGTGGGAGTACGCCATGCACGGAGACAACTGGTGCGTGTGGAAGCACCGGTAAAAGTGACGTGGCGCGACACGAATATAAAGGGGAAGGGTTTAGACGACGTCGAGCTGTCTGGCATCACATTCGGACTGGACTCCGTCAGGGAAGATAACATCAGGGGATTTCAGCGAGGGGATTTGGTTATGTATGAGTATTGGGCGACGCAACATCAGGCGTTCTAATATCACTGAATTCTCTACGACACCTCCTGCGTTTCCGCGTCCACTTGTTTCTCCTTAGGCTTCTGCTTCTTCGCTTGTCCTTTTTTTTCCCTCTCCTGGGCTACCGTTAGTATCATGTGTGAAGGACCAACCATCTTCCCCTCAACCTCCACCTTATGTGGGTTTAGCATCGCACAGAACTCCTCGTACAGTATCGCGCCCGCGTCGGGTCGCATATTGGCTTTCACGCCATCGTTCGACTTGAACTCTATCCGAGCCGTCACCTTGTGCCCCTGCTCCAAGAAACGGTTTGCCTGGTCCGCCTTGGTCCTGAGGTCATTGGTGCTAATCCTCGCGCTGAGCCTCAGCTCCTTGACCTGATCGTGCCGCCTCCTCTCCACGGCCTTTTTCCGCGCCTCCCTCTCCTTCACGCGAAGCTCATACCTGAACGCGTCATAGTCGAGCATGCGACAGACGGGGGGAACCGCCTTGGCGTTCATCTCCACCAGGTCCAGGCCGGCATCCCTGGCGCGCTTGCGGGCGACGATGGTGGGTATCACCTCGTGCGATTTGGTGTCGCCCACGCCGTCTCCCCCCATCACGAGCCTGATATGACGAGCGGTGATCTGTTCGTTGATCCTGTGCGCAGCTACTGAGTTCTTCTTCGTCACGTCCTCCGTCCGATCGCGTCTCCTATCTATCGACATGCCCCTCGCCTGGCTGATCCTCCACGGCTCGTCGAGGACTGAGCCTGACGCGGTGACCCACCTACGCCACCCGCTGCCCACGCAGGACGACATGAGGGAAACGGCAGCCGAATCCCTCGACGTCGATATTAGCGTCCTCGATGTGACTGCAAAGTCTGCGAGAGCTCGCAGCATCGCTCGAGTTCCCCCCATCTCTGCCGCGCCCCTCTCGTCAAATGATTACGAGTATGAATTTTCCGCGTGAACTGCTCTCAAAAAAAAAAGGCGTTCAGTGTGCATTGCGCGTCTTGTTCGGCATGGTAAAGATCGTGGAGCTCGAGCAAGACTCCACGAGCTGGAAAAGCAGTGCTGGCGTGGGCCTGGCCGGGAGCGAGCTGCCCCGGAAGCGCCCGAAGAAGAAGAAGTCCAACGCCGACCTCACGGGCTTGGCTGGGGGATCGGGGGGGACCACAACAGGGGACGACAAGCCCGCGGCTGTGGTAGGGGAGGCCATTGGCGGTCCAGGTGGGGACGCGCCGATCGGCAAGGGCACAGGTTTCAGGTTGAAACGGTACAATCAGACGTTGGTGCTCATCCCAATCCTCTTTCAAGCCATCGTAGTCGCGGTTGGTTTCTCCGCCGGTCTCTACTTCATTTTCAGGGCGATGAAGCACTGGGTGGGGTTTTTTTGATGTGGTGTAGCGTTAGCCATAGCCAGCTAGCCGCGAGTAACACTTAGGGATGTATGAACAGCCGAGGCTGATTTCGTATTCACAGGAATAATATGATGATAATCGATGTCGCGCGCAAAGAATAGAATCAGCAGCCGCCCAGCACCCAACTGCCAGGCTCTCAGTTGGACAAGCCCTCGAGCTCCTCAACGAGCTCCTTCTCCTTGCCGCTGACGCTCTTGGGGATGGTCACCTTGACGGTGACGTACTGGTCGCCCCTCACGTTGGGCTGCCCGAGCTTGGGCACACCGCGCTTCGCCATGAGCAGGGTTGCGCCCGGCTGCACCCCCGCGGGGATCTTCAGGTCCACGGTCCCGTCGACGGTGCGCACCTTCTGCATGGTGCCGAGGATAGCCTTGGTGTAAGGGATGGTCACCGTGGAGGACACGTTGATGGACTCGAACCTCTTCAGGTCCGGGTCGTCCTTGACGCCGACGAACACGTAGAGGTCGCCCGGGGGACCGCCCTTCCTGCCCGCGTTGCCCTCGCCCCTGACGCGGAGCCTGCTGCCCGAGTCGACGCCGGCGGGGACGCGAAGGGAGATGCGCTTGGAGCGCCTGACGCGGCCGTCGCCGCCGCACGCCGAGCACGGAGTGAAGGTCTGGCCGGTGCCGCCGCACGCGTTGCACGCGGTCACCTGCTGAAAGTTACCAAGCGGGGTCCTGACCGTCGCCACGACCTGACCCTGCCCGCCGCAGGTGCCGCAGGTCTTGGGTGAGGTGCCCGCCTTGACGCCGGAGCCCGTGCACTCGCTGCACTCCTCCAGGCGCATGCAGTCGAGCTCCTTCTCACAGCCGAACACCGCCTCGAGGAACTCGATCTGGAGGTCGAACCTCTCGTCGTCGCCCTGGGTGGGTCGGTTACGTTGGGACTGGCGACCGCCCATGCCGCCCATACCTCCCATGCCGCCGCCGAAGAAGGACTCGAACAGGTCAAAGGGATTTGAGAAGGGATCGCCGCCCATGCCGCCCATGCCGCCCATGCCGCCCATGCCGCCCTTCAAGCCAGCCTCACCGTACTGGTCGTAGATCGCCTTCTTCTGGTCGTCGCTAAGTACCTCGTACGCGTTAGAGATTTCCTTGAACTTCTGTTCGGCGTCGGGTTCCTTGTTGACGTCGGGGTGGTACTTTCGCGCGAGGGTGCGGTACGCGCGCTTGAGCTCCTTGCCGTCAGCCGCCCTGGACACCCCGAGGACGTCGTAGTAGTCCCTGCCGGCGAACACCTTGAGGGCGCCGCCGCGGACGGGGCGACGAGCACGGTGGGTCGCGCAGCATGGCGCGGGCATCGTCTTGCCCATGAAGGCAGTGCTGTCGACGCAAACGGCGGGGAGGGTGGAAGGGTCAGAGAGTTTTGCGGGAAAACGTCGACGACGCTCGAAGCGCCGCTGAGTGGATAAAGGCCGATGGTGATCGGCCACCGTGCGCGCCCGGACGGTGGGGCGTGGACGCCAATCAGGCCCGAACACACGCACGTGACGCGATCAGAGCACACGCGTCGAGTCGAGCGAAGCGCCGGTGGTGTCCACCATCGAGCCCCGCGCGTCGATGGTCGAAGCGCGCGGGTTGCGATTTGTGGCGGCGGGTGTGTGGTCGTCGGTCTGCGTGCCGTGTGGGCCGGGGGATGGGGCGGTGGGGCGGCTCTCACCTGCGCGCGTGCGCCGCCCGAGTGGCGGGCGCGGCCGCTGCGGTCATGTTCATAGCCTGAGGAGGGACGGAGACGGTCGGTTCAGTCGGCGATACGGTCGGTGGAGCTCGAGACGGGACTCGAGGGCCAATCTCGGGGGAGGGACGACACGTCGCCCCTGGCAGCAAAGTGGCAGGGGAGGAGAATCCTTCACCCTCGCTCTCGGCCGGCGGGGATCGCGCGCGGTGGGGAACGGGCGAGCCAGTCGTCGGGTACAAATGTTCGGGACACTCACCGCGTGCATCCTTTGACACGAACCAACCGAGTTGCGTGACGTCAGAGTGGTAAGGCCGGGTTCACGCGGGGAGCTGAAACTCGCGAACCGAGAGAGCTTCCTCGGCCTTCCTTTTTCCGAGCCCTCCATCTGAGACGAACTCTCGCCTCAAAATTTCCGGTCTGCCGGTTGCCAAACCGCCAAACGGGGATTGATCCCTGCCCAAGCTGCCCTGAACCCTCGGGTGACTCCGCGATCTGATCTCATCGCGTCGTGACACCACAGAGACGGGCCCAACAAACTTCCGCGTCTTATCGCCCAGCGCGCCAGAGCCACACGCACCAGATGCTGACGCTCGCACCCATGGCGCCGGCTCGCGCGGCCACCGCGTCCCGCGGGTTTGTCGCTCCACGTCGCGCGCTTCGCGCTGACCGGGTCGCCGCACCCGCGGCGCGCCCCAGCTGCGTCCCGAGGAAGCCAATTATCGCGGCGATGCGTCGCGACGATCGATTCGGGGGCTGCTGCGTCCGCGCGACGCGTCGCCCCGCGCTCGTCACGACGCGCGCGCTCTCCGACGGCGATGCCGATAAGTGGGAGCTGGCGCAGGCTATCATGCGCATGCGTCGAACCCAGGACGAGGCGCTCGACCTCATCCTTAGCGAGGTGAGCACCCTGAGCAAGGAGGTCCGCTCGCTGCGGAGGGAGCTCGACGAGCTCAGGGCGAACGGTTCGGTCGCGCCGTCGACGGAGAAGACCGTCGCGGAGGTGGCGAAGAATACCCAGGACAGGGACGTGCTGAACGAGATGCTCAACGCGCTCATCCCCGAGTCCGACGGCTCGGGCGACGAGGGCAACGCCTCGAGGCGATCCGCCGACGTCGCCGTCGAGGAGAGGAGCCGGCCAGCTGAGGAGAGGAGGCCAGCCGAGGACGTCCCGTTCCCGGAGAACGCGGACATCGCAGACGTGCCCGTGGTGCTGGACGTGGCCGGGTGGAAGGGTGACGGCACGGACCGGTCGCACCTGTGGCCCATGTGCAAGATGGGCGAGGACGACCTCTACCTCATGTCCACGATCCAGAGCTCCCTTAACGAAGCCGGCTTCTGGGCCGGGGAGGAGGACGAGGCCGACATGTACTTCGGACCGTCGACGCAGGAAGCCATTTGCTACTTCCAGGCATCCGTGGGTTTGCCCGAGGTTGGATACGTGGACCCGGACACCTGGCGCGCGCTGCTCGGCGATGACAGGTACGCGTGGGGACCCGTCCCGGGGGCGATCGGGTTCGACGCGGAGGAGGCACTCGCGACGGAGGAGGCGCTCGCGAACGCCCAGGCCCCCGCCGATGCCGCGCCCACCGCCGAGGCCAAGGCGGCGACGGACTGGAGCAAGGGCGTGGTGTCGCTGGTGGATGATCCGGACAATGATCCCGGGGACGACGCGCCGGTATGGGGCGACGAGCAGAACCGGCCGATTGATAAGGTGAGCGAGGAGTTCACCCAAATCGCAACATCCGGGGAGAAGTGGCCGGTGCTCAGACTCGAGGACGGCGGCAAGGAGGTACACAAGCTCCACGTGCTGCTCGACGCGGCCGGGTACTACAGTGGCGAGGAGGACATGGAGTGGTGGAGCTTTGGGGGCAGCACCGAGAACGCGCTGGGCACCTTCCAGGCGTCAAACGGTTTGCCGGACACGGGCCTGACCTGCCTGCTGACCTGGAAGGCTCTTCTCGGGGAGGAGAGGGTGGCCATGGGACCGGCGAAGGCCTTCGAGACCGTCGGTGAGCTCGCGAGCGGCGAGTATACCATGGATCTGTCGAGGCAAGATAGGGTGTTCCTGCTGGGCGAGGGCAGGTTTGAGGGCACCAAGAAGTAGTCGCGTTCTATTAAAAGTTTCAGAAGCGGAACTTTGAGCGGTTTGTCCCCGGAGGCGGAGGTCCCTCGGCGGAACCGTACTTTCTGGCCTCGTCGTCTTTCTGTTTGCGTTCCATCGCCGCCTTACTCACGAAGTTGGGATGCTCCGGGTTGAGGACGGACATCGGGGTGTAGCGCACGTCCTGCCAACCCTTTTGGTTGAGCGAGTCGACAAAAAATTCGGGGAACGAGCGCTGGGTCTCGCTGCGGTCATCGGGGAGTCGCTTCGCGTTTTTGGTGAGCACACCGCCGCCGGCGAGTGAGACGGCGAAGTTATCCTCGGCACCGGCGACCTTTGCGAGCTCGTCGCTCGACAGCGCCAGCTCGGTGCCGGTCGTTTCTGGGTCAACTTTTCCATCCGCGATGAGCTCCGCACGTCGTTTCATCTCCGCCTTTGCCTCGGACAGGAACAGCGGATCGACAAAGTTATCGTTCAGCCAATCGGTCGGTTCCATCCTACCGTCGATCAAGTCACGGAGGAATGTCTGCCATCGACCTCGACCGGCGCCGGGCTGGGCACCTCGCGGCGTGGGCAGGCCGAGGTCAATCTCGTCACGTACCATCTGCGCCATGTCGATGCGATGCGCACCCCTCACGGTGCCCAGGTCTAGCCAGTCAGCATCCTCCGCGTCGGCGATGACCTTCGTCC
>CEPC01117545.1_pt1 | contig 10925 bp, 6 predicted proteins | sample 530651 | NCBI WGS metagenome assembly CEPC01 (sample SAMEA2620828, study PRJEB7988) | marine metagenome | biome: marine biome (ENVO:00000447); feature: deep chlorophyll maximum layer (ENVO:xxxxxxxx); material: "saline water (ENVO:00002010), including plankton (ENVO:xxxxxxxx)" | depth 65 m | reverse complement strand
ATCCGCGGCCGTCGCTCGGTCCGCGCCGCCGCCGAGGAGCCGGGCGCCGCCGCAGCCGCCGTGCGGTACGACGACATCATCGCGGTCCTGCGCGAGGCACCGATCGACGGGCTCGACGCCGCGGTCGACGCGGTCAAGCTGGAGCTCACCACCGGCTTCTACGAGCACGCGGTGCGCAGGATCGACGCGTGCAGGTCGGCGGGTGATGAAGCCGAAGCCGACGCGCTCGACGAGCTGTGCGGCCGCGTGATGATGGCGTCGGATCGAACGTTCGGTGCCATCTTGCCGAGTCTCGGCGACGGATCCGGGGACGGGGAGGAGATCGACGGAGAAGCCTCGGAGGCGCTCGTGACGGCCGGCGACCTCACGCCCGCGCAGCAAGAGCAGCTGCAACGGCGATGGGACGGCATCGCCGCCAGGCTGGCCGCGGAGGGGGAGGCGAACGCGATCGCACAGGTGGAGAAGAACGCGACGAGTAGGAGGGACAGCGTGGTGGCCATCCTGGGCCGGGTGCCCATGGGCCCCAAGGAGCTCAGGAGCCTCAACATGGTCACCGCCGAGCGCAGAATCATCGACGTGCTGCTCACGTTCCCGCGGGGGCCGGAGCGGTCGGACGCGCTCACCGACGCGCTCACGCCACCGCCAACCGAGACGGGCACGGACGACGGTGATGAGGTTGACGACGGCAGGGGGAATAACCTGGAGCTGACGGACGACGACATGCTCGTCGGCGACGAGGAGGAGGTGTTTACGACGCCTGCCAGGCTTCTCGCCGCGGTGGAGCTGGCCATCAAAGAAGTCAACGCGGGGGGTGACGACGTCGCGACTGTGGAGGAGCTACGCTCTCTTCGTGCCGAGGTGGCTCAGCGATGCGACTTTCTCAACTGAAAAGTAGGATTTAGTCGAGCCTTTTGGTGGTGTACACGACTGAAACTTCTCGTTCGTGGAAAGAATTGAAACTACTGTTCAGAAACCTCTGCGGGCGCCGCGCCGGGCTCCTCGGCATCGACTCGGGTGCGCTCAGCCGACTCCTCTTCGACTACGTCGTCTCGTTCGATATCGAGGTCCCTCCCTCGGGCCCGTCGCCGCGCGCCCTTGTGCGAGTGAACGTGCGAAAAAGTCCGCCGGCGTACCCGAGGCCCGGAGACTTTTCCGTCCTTTTGAGACCTGCTCTTCGCATCCAACGCCGCCGCGAGCGCACCCACCGCCGCCACGCACGTCCCGAACGCGATCTTCCTCGCCAGACCTCCTCCGAAGTCAGTGCCGTTTCCGTCTGCAGATCCGCCGGGAGTCACGACCGTCTGGCCCGTCGCGCCGTCCACGCCGCCGGGACCCGATGACGTCCTCGAAATCGCATCCCCCGCCGGCGCCGACCCGGCGCGCTCCTTCTGAAACTTCCTGAACCCGACGTCCATGTTCTTGACGACGCCCCACATGCCGCACTTAACCGCGAATCGCGCCACGTCCTGGTTCACGTGCTGCTCCTCGAAGTGGCTCAGGATGCACTCCGCGCTCGTCAGCCTCCCGTCCGGGCCGGGCACCGCGCGCATGCGCCACGACGAAAAGTAAGGGTCCACCCTCTTCAGGTTGGGCGACACCGGCGTCTGCGAGTGCACGCACCCCTTGGTGATGGCCCAGTACGTCTCCCCGTCTTTCCACGTCCGCCTCGTGAAGACGTAATCGCGGTTGGAGATGACCGGCAGCGCGCGTTCCCAGAACACGCACTCGGCGCCCGTCCTGTCGTCCCTCTCCAGAACCCTGTGGCGGAACAGCAGCCTGTCCCACGAGGCCCTCACGTCGTCGTCGTTGAAAAAGTCGCACATCTCCTCCACCGTGGCGTTCTCGAACACGGTGCGGGAGAGGTACTCCGTGCCGCCGTAAGGGAGCACGTGCCTCCACGCGCGGTAGGAGAACCCGACGCCGCTCTTGTTCATCATCTCCGACCACTCGCCGTTGGCCTCAACCGGGGGTAGCCTCGCGGGCATGCCCTCCATGCGCTCCTTGAACTCCCTGTAGTCCTTCTGCTGCACCTCCCCCTCGACGCGGCTGTCGGAAGATGAGTGGATCGAGAGAGAAGTCAGCGAAGGCAGCGGGGGACGATTCGGCTGAACTCCGCAAACAAAAAAAAAAGAAAAAAATGAGGGTTCAAGATCTTGAAACGGGTTGGACGCACCTGGAGAAGGCGGTGGGTACGTTGCTCACTGGCTCGTACTTGGCCGCGATGCAAGTGCTCGGCGCGGATCCGACGCCCGGTGTGGTTCTGGGCCTCGACGCCCGCCGTCTACGCGCGGGTATGATTTCCAGGCCCACGGCGAGGAGCATTCCCTTGACCGGCGGGAGCCCAACGAACCACAGCACGAGCTGCCTGACGGTCACCGCCGTCGAGAACGCGAGCCACGCGCGGTTGCCCACCCTGCTGCCCTGTTGCGCCGCGGCGGGTCCGAAGAAGAAGAAGGCGAACAGCGTGAGCAGCGGGAACCAGATGTGCACGCTGTCCAGCACCAGCACCACCTCGGGGGGCAGCCACGCGAGCGCGTCCAGGACGTAGCCGTGCACGCCGGTGGTCTCCATGATTCTCTCAATGCTCCCGCGGAGCGTCGTGATTGAGCTCAACGACGAGGCACCTGTCACGGCCTCCTTGACCATGAGTCTGGCAGCCTCAAAGGGTGCGGTGGCAGCCATCACGAGTGTCGCGCGCGTCGACGAGGCGAGGGCGCGGTCGCGAGCGGTCGCGGGGAGGGTTCGGAGCTTCCGGCGCTCTCAGCCCTGCAAATTGCCAACTGCCGGCGTGTCGGCTCCGGAAGCCTTTGCCGGCGGTATCGCGGGAGCTTCGCCGCGGGGAGGGTTCCGACGCGGTAGACGGGGCGCGAGGGATCGGGGTGCGGTTAAGTGACGCGCGAACCACGAGGTACCGCGATTGGCGCAGGCGTCACGCGCGAGATCCTCTGCTCCGCCGGCCGGCGACAAGATAAAAAAAACCGTGTGAAAAGCTGCCGCGAGGAAAATTCGCGGTTGCCGAACCTAGGTCGTGATTCGACTGCGCTCGTTGGATTGGCCGGCCGACCAATGGCTGGCTTTATGGCGGGACTTGTTGATTCGCCAGGTTTTTGTGGGTTGCTTGATGACCAAAAGGGAAGAAAGGAAACATGTTTTTCTCGAGGAACTCTCTTCGATTTCGTCTCTAGCTAGGTCCCGTCTCGGGGATCGTGTCGGATTGCGTAACAACGACGACCACCGGCGGTGTCAGGGGGAGTATCGCGACTCTTTCGGCGCCCCACTGAGTCGTCGTAGATGGCGTGCGTGGTGAAATTACTTCTTGTCGAGGAGGGCCTTGACGGCGAGGCCAGCAACGCCCGCCTGCATGCCGAGGTTGAGCCAGCGCAACTCGGGCTTGACGTGGTCCTCCATGAACTTGTGCTGGACGAAGAGGGCCGCGTTGCCAATGGCGTTAGCCGCGATGGCGCCGTTGAGAATCTTCCTGTCGTCAGCGTTGTTGATGTTCTTGTCGGCGAGGTACACGGCGGCGCAGGCGGCTCCACCGGCGAGGCCGAAGAACCTCCAGCCGGCATCGGCCTCGGAATTCTCCTGGATCTGGCTTCCATTGAGGTAGATGTCGGTGACCTGCTTCCTGGGAAGAGTGACGCACATGGCGGAGTTTCCGGCGGTGCTGAGGAGGAAAGCCTGAGCGGGGGTGATCATGTTGGAAGAAGAGGGTGTGTTACGTTGGTTTTGCGGTTGCGCAAGGGGGAATGGCGCCGGCGAGGCGCCCCGATCGACATTCGTGACCTGAAAGCCTAAAAAATATCAGAAAATGAGTCAGCAAATATGACGTTATGCGAAGGACGTTATGCGAAACCGCTTTCGTATGAGAAATCAGTCTCACATTTCGGCATTTCCGCATCGGAGGTTGTTTATTCCACGCAAGGAATATTGTTCCACGCGACGATGCCGCGTTTTGGGAAAAGCGTTACGCGGAGCGTGCTGACTCGTCAAACACGTGCACGCGCCGGGCAGACCGACGAGAGCGACATCCCGACCGGGGAGGGATGCTCGCGCTATCCGGAAGAAGAGCCCTGAGGGTCAGGACACTCGTGAACCACGCGCGCGCGATCGCCGACTGGAGCGTCGGCTCGCCGCGCGCGCTGAACGAATGCGAGCCGCGGGAGAGGACGCCCCCCTCCAAAGGCACCCCCCGGTCTCCGCTCCCGCCCGCGTCCCCGAAGCGACGAGGGCACGTTTCCGCCGCGTACGCCTTTCCTGACGATGTGACGAACATAAAAGGCGAGACGAGGGTCGAGTCGGATCTCCTCGGATCCATGATCATACCCGTCGACGCGCTGTACGGCATCGCCACCGCACGGGCCATGGATAACTACGACATCTCGGGCGTCAGGGTGCGGGACTACCCCGAGTTCATACGCGCGTTCGCGCACGTCAAACGCGCGTGCGCCACCGCAAACGGACGTCTGGGCCTGCTCCCTGGAGATGTGGTGGATGCCATCGTCGCTGCGTGCGATGAACTGATCCAATCGGACAGGCATCACGCGCACTTCGCCGTGGACATGGTCCAAGGCGGCGCCGGCACGAGCACCAACATGTGCGCAAACGAGATCATCGCCAACCTCGCGGCCATACACCTGGGAGAGCCCGTCGGTGATTACTCCAGGGTCCATCCCAACGACCACGTGAACATGTGCCAGAGCACTAACGACGCGTATCCGAGCGCAGCAAAGCTCGCGGTGGTGTTCAAGCACGTCGCCGTGACGCACGCACTGGAGGACCTCATCGCGTCGCTGAGGAAAAAAGCCATCGAGTTTGAGCACGTCGTCAAAATGGGACGCACCCAGCTCCAGGACGCGGTGCCGATGACCCTCGGACAGGAGTTCCGGTCATTTGCATCGTCCCTCGCCGCCGATCTCACGTTCATGCAGCGCAACGTAGACCAGCTCTACGAGCTAAACCTGGGAGGCACCGCCATAGGGACCAAAATTTGCGCCGACGCCTCGTTTGCGGAGGCATCCGTCGCGGCGCTCAGCGAGCAGACGCGGTTGCCGCTCAGGTCACCCGAGGACTTCATCGAGGCGTCATCGTCCACTTCGTCGTTCCTGCTCTTCTCTAACATCCTGCGCCGCGTCGCTGTCAAGGTTAGCAAGATGTGCAATGACCTCAGGCTGCTCTCCTCCGGTCCCCGGTGCGGCTTCAACGAGATCAACCTGCCCGCCGCCGCTCCGGGTTCTTCCATCATGCCGGGGAAGATAAACCCGGTGATCCCGGAGGTGATGAATCAGGTATGTTTTCAGGTTATCGGCACCGACCACACCATCGCGTCCGCGTCCGAGGCGGCGCAGCTCCAGCTCAACGTCTTCGAGCCGATCATCATATACAACCTGTTGAACAACATGCACCTGATGGAACGCGGGCTGAACACACTTCGCACCAAGTGCATCGACGGCATCACGGCGAACCCCGAGCGATGCAAGGAACTGGTGGATAACTCCATCGGCATCGTCACCGCGCTGCTTCCGTTGCTAGGGTACAAGAAGGCCACCGCCGTGGCCAAGGAAGCGCTCGAGACGGGCCGGCCCGTGGCGGATATTGCGAGCATGTTCGCGGACCCGCGCGAGGTGGCCGAGATGCTGAGGCCCGAGGCCATGACGCACCCGAGGAGGCTCGTGGACGTCAACACGGAAACTTTGGCACGGCATTCGAGGGCGTCGGCTTAGGAGGGGAGGGAGAGGGGGGACACCGGGACACCTATTATGTACATTGGCCTTATTACGCTGAGAGTGGACGACACCGCACAGCGTTGTTAAACTCCTTTCATCTTATCATCATACAAATCACCTCGCGTCCGTGTCGAGCGTGCGCATAAACTCCTCCTCGGCGAACTGCAGGGTCCTCGCCGCCTCCATGTGCACCTTCTGTTTCTTGAGCACGTCTATGAGCTTCATCTGCTTCTTGAACGCGGCGACGAGCTCCGTCTTTTGCCGCTCGAGCCGCTTCACCTCCTGCCGAAGGCGGTCGTTCTCACCCTTGAGACCCGTCGCCGCTCCCCTCTGCCCCTCGCGTGCCTGTTCGAGCTGGTGCTTGTACCTCTCCACCTCCTCCAGCGCGCGGTTCAGCCTCACGTCCTTCGCCTTGGCCTCCGCGTCAGCCGCCTTGTTGGACCGCCTGTCCCGCTCAATCTCCTTCTTGGTCTCCGCGAGCTCGCGTTCCTTGGCCTCCGCCGCAGCCTTGGCGTCCGACGCCGCGCGCTTCTCCTTGTCCAGCGCCACCTGCATCTGCTTCACCTGCTTGCCGACGTTGAGCTTCTCGGTGAGCAGCGATTTGAGCTCGCCGTCGCGATCTTTCAACCTCGCGTGCGCCTCGCGGAGCTCCTTGGCCTGCGCCTGGAGCTCATCCTGCAGGGCGCGGATCCTGGCGCGCGCGAGCCTGCCGGCGCTGTCCTCCTCGGGTTTCGCGAAGGACGCCGCGGGGGCGTCGCGGCCGAACTCCTCGAGCGGGGCGGAGTCCCTGGAGGCTCGCGTCACGCGCTCCACGCTGCTGCGGACGGAGGTTGGGCGCGAGGATCTGGCGGACTTGGTGGCTGGAAAGTGGCGCGAGAACCTCGGGGGCTCCGGGTCGTTCTCGTCCGGCCACTCCTCGTGGTCGGGGGGCGGAGGTGGATCGTCGCTCTCGTAGTCGACGCTGTCCAAGGTCACGTCCCCGGCGGCGAAATGCTCCACCTCGTCCCTCGCGAGCTTCAGCATGGCGTCCTCGAAGAGGCTGGACTTGCCCGCGATCTCCCCCGCGCTCCACTCCTGGGACGCGAGGACCGCGCTGCCCTCGACCACGGCCTTTGCGCGTGCGATGGATGCCGCCGCGCGCTCCTCAAGCAGCGCGTTGCGCCGCAGGAGATCCTGCTCGTACTCCGTCAGGTCAGCCATTGGGCGCGCGGGTTTGAACTGAGCTGAGGTGCCTCCGAGTTTGAATTTTACCGTGCCGTGGTCATGCACTGCACCACAACCAGTCAGAATTGTTAACACCAATCTCGAAAGTATTTGTTACTATGTTTACCATGGCAACAAATCCGAACAGGCCAAAACAGCGCGGAAATCGGGACTAGCCGTTATTGAGGTTGTTTCCTTCTTTTTTGAACAGGAGCGAGAGCGCAGACTCGGCCGCGACGCGCGTATCGCAGTCGACGGAGCGGAGAAATCTCATCAGTCGTGCACCATGGCGCAGGCGTCGAACGCAGATGAAACGGAGACGGTGCGTCCCGCGCTCAGTCTGCCCTTTCGGGATAGAACGCATCGCCAGCTGTGGATGGAAAAAAAAGCCACAACAATTCGAACCCGCGCTGACCCTCAAGGCCCCGCATCGCAGGCGGAACTCGCGTTCCATGGCGTCGAGTACGTCGTATCCGTCTCAAGCTTCAACGGAGATATGCTCTCCATCGAGGTCGAGCAGAAGCAGGAAGGACTCCGCTGGCGCGGCGACTTCACCAGCCGCTACATCGAGGACATCACCACCAAAACCGGCAACTTCAAGAAGTTCGGCGTCTTCCACAAGATGCTCGTCGCCGCGGTGGTGGAGGAGAGCGAGAGCGTGTTCATCGACCTCTTGACCTACGCGGACCTCGAGGCACTGAAGAACAAGCGACAGGTCGGCGCCGCGCCCGCCAGGACGACCAGCGCGAAGCAAAACAACAAGAGGTACCTCATCCTCACGTACGCCGCGGAGTACGACCGCGTGCACTACCCGCTACCCCTCCTCTTCGAGGATCAACCGAGCGTGGAGTCCCTCAACGCGACGGTGGCGAGGCTCAAGCGGGAGAACGCGCGGTTGGCCGCGACCGCGGGCGTGGGTAAGGGCGATTCGAGCGAGATCGGCGCCGAAAACGCGAGGCTCCGCGACGAGAACGAGCAGCTGCGACAGAAGGTGAGGCAGCTGAGGCGGGACCTGTCCAAGGCGGAGAAGTCGGCGACGGCGGGCGGCGTGGGTGCGGTGGAGCTGTCCGCGGTGCGTGGATCCACCGACGGCGCGTTCGCGTCCTCGGCGTCCGGCGAGCAGGTGGACCACCTCCAGGCGGAGCTCAAGGCTGTGAACAAGGAGTTGCGCGTGGTGCGACGGGAACGGGACGACCTCTCCCGCCAGCTCCAGCAGAAAGAGACGGAGCTCGCCAACGTGGAGGCGTCCAAGAAGAGGATGTTGCGAAGCAAACAGCGCGAGCTGGACCAGGCCGTAGAGGATGCTGGCAGGCGGCGGGAGACGGAGAGGGAGCTGAGGATCAAGGTGAAGGACCTCACCACCCAGTGCGACGGCCTGGAGCGCAGGCTCAGGAGCGGCGGGTACGGCGGCTCATTCGCGTCGGGCTCCAGGTCCACGTCCCGCGCGGCTTCGCCCGCGCGAACCCTCGGCTCCGGCACCCCCAGGGCCTCTTATGGTCTCCGATCCGGCGCCGCCTCCCCCGCCCGCTCGGGAACCCCGTCGAGGGATTACGCCAGGCCGTGGACCCCCGGCGGGGTCGCCCGCGCCCGGTCCCAATCCCCCGCCCCTTCGCACGGGTTCAGGACGCCCACGCGCGCCAGATCCCCATCGCCGGGACCGGACGCGCGCGGCAGGTCCCCCGGTCCCGCGCGTTCGGGCGCGGCTTCGCCGAGGTTCGATCCAACCGCGTACGTGAGGGAGAAGCGCGAGAGGGACGCGGCGAGGTTCAGAAACAGCGCCAGGGGTATCGCCCAGGGCCTGGCGTCCCCGAACAGGATGAGGCCGTCGGGTACCGCGGGAGGCGGCGGGTACTACACGCCCGGGGCTGGGAACTCGAGGGGCGCGTCGCCGGCGCGAAGGGGTTTAGGGAGCGGGGCGGCGTCACCCGCGCCGGTTCACCGCGCGAGGAAGAACGCGGAGAGGACGAGCGCCGTCGCGTCGTCGCCCGGAAGGATCCTGCGGGACGTCAAGAACAAGCTCGCGGACATCGCGGGCAAGGAGAACGCGGATGCGAGGCCGGCGAAGGCTGAGGTCAAGCCGCCGATGGCAAAGCACGGGGACGCGTCGGCGGAGATTGCCGACATCGACACCAGGCTCGCGGCGCTGCAGAGCTTTTTGAAGGAGGCCAAGGCGACGGCGACGGCTTGATGGGCCATCGAGGATGCGCGTTGTGATTCGTAAGATATAGAACAGGCGTCGTCGCCGTTGCAGTGCAGATAACACACACCAGAGGAACGAGGCGTCAACCCAGTTTCCTCACATTTTTCGACAACGCACATGGCTTGAGAAGCTGACGCGTACTTATAATAAACCACGGGAAACTTGCCGGACTCGCTGCCCCTGATCTTCGCACCCGCGGCACAGGCGGAGGCGCGGGGGGCGCTCGGCGACGTTTCGTTTCAAAGGGAAACGTCGTGCCGATAGCCCGACCCTTTGAGTTCGATTTCGTCGCTCGTGACGAGGCGGCGACTTGCGCTCCCGAACTGAATTTTGGTGATTCTCGGGGCTCGGCGAAATATCGATCCCGGGAGGTGGCGGGGGGCTTCCCTTTGGCGTCGCGATGGAGCAGACCGACGCGATGGATCCGATACAGCCCGAAGGCGGCCTGGAGGATCCTTTCGCGCAGCCGCCGCAGTCGTCGAACCCTGTTCAGCCGCTGCAGTCCCCTCGCACTCCCGGGGTCGCGGTCCAGCCTGCGACGATGGAGGATCCCGCGCTACAGGCTGAGTACGCCAAGCTGACTGCCCAGCTGCAGGCGCTCTGGCGGCTCAAGCAGGGCGCGGAGAATCCCAACAGCATTGTGGGCGCCACGATCATAACGTACAGGCAGCTGCTCGACGGTTTGATCAAGGACGTCGCGGTCGAGACCCATCGGTCGCTGTCGCTCGGGCTCGATACCCTCGACTCCGTGCAGGACAGGGTGCCCGGCGCTGCAGAGGCGGCGGCGGCGCAGACCCCGACCAAAGCGCAGATGGCGGCGTTGGGATCCATGGGACCGGCGGAAATCACGGTCGAGACCCCGAGCGGCAAGGTGGGCAAGGGCACCAAGGACATATACGGCAGGACGGGCGGCGCCAGCAAGGAGGCCACAACCTGTCCGTTATGCCTCCAGCAGATGGCTGCCAGCAGGTTCGCGTCGCATTTGGAGAGGTGCCTGGGGAAAGGGAGGACCGCGCGCGGACCGGGAGGTATCCCCGCGGGTCTGCAGCAGCGCGTGCGGCTGGCGGCGGCGGGCAGGGCGTCGGTGGGGATGGCTCCCGCGGGGGCGCGGGGGCCGCTGGTCTGGGCGCCGAGCGCCGCGCCGCTCGGGGCGAAGGAGCAGGCGGTCAAGAAGAAGAAGCCCAAGGCGAAGTCACTGGCGGAGCTCACCGCGACGGAGGACGAGGACGACGACGTCCCGTTGTCGGTCATGGCCGCGAAGGCGGCGAAAAAGAAGGTGGTCAAGGGGGTGAAGGCCGCGAAAGAACCGGGTGCGAAAAAGGCTGGAAAGACAAAGAGCCTCTCCGATATTTTCTCCTCCCCTCCGGCCAAGGGCGCGAAAGGGAAGAAGGGGAAGAAGGGTGCGAACGCCGAGGAGTTTCCGATGGGATCCCCGTTCCCCATGGGCGGCATACCTTTCGAGGATTTCGGAGGAGACGGGCTCAATTTCGACGACGCGGACGCCTTTGACCTCAACTTTGAAATCCCCGGCGGCGTGGAGGGAGCGTCGCCCCTCGCCGCTCCCCTCGCCCCCGCGCCGCCGGTCAAGAAGAAGCGCAGGAGCCCGGGCGCGTCCAAGGCTGGAGTCGGCGGTCGCGGGGGACGCGGTGGCGCGGTCGGGGCGCGGGGGTTTGGCGATGGGTTCGACGGCGCGCTTCCGGGATTGGCAACGGAGCTCGGGGCGGGCATCGGCCGCGGCGGCCGCGGAGGACGGAATGGCGGGCGCGGAATCGTCACGGCCGCCGGGCTGCCGGGGA
>CEPC01037868.1_pt1 | contig 10950 bp, 3 predicted proteins | sample 530651 | NCBI WGS metagenome assembly CEPC01 (sample SAMEA2620828, study PRJEB7988) | marine metagenome | biome: marine biome (ENVO:00000447); feature: deep chlorophyll maximum layer (ENVO:xxxxxxxx); material: "saline water (ENVO:00002010), including plankton (ENVO:xxxxxxxx)" | depth 65 m | reverse complement strand
ATTTCCTCGGCGACGGCGATGGAAGAGCCGCGACGGGCCTCGCGAGCGTCTCCTCGCCAGTGGCGCGTTCCGAGACTTCGCGTCGGAGCCGCCTGATCTCCGTCTCGCGCTCCGCGAGTAAAATCTCGAGCCGGTCAGCCTCGTGCGAACGCTTGGCGGCCACCGAGGCGTGCGCCTCCGACCGCCGCACCGCCTCGTTCGCCTTCTCCAGCTCCGCGCGGAGGGCTTCCACCTCGGGCCGGGCCGTCGCCTCCCTGACCTCGTCCTCGGCGCGTGCGAAATCTCTCGCCAGCCTCGCGCCCTCCACCGCGGACGCCTCCCGCGCGCGCGACATCTGCAGGTCAACCTCGAGCGTCCGGATCCGATCCCTGAGCTCCACGTTGAGCTCCTGAACGCGCCGTACCTCGCCCTCGGTCGCGATCGCGCGCTCGGCGGCGACGGCGTGCGCGATTCCCGGCCGGTTGGCGCCCCCGTTGTCCGGCGGCTCCGGCGCGGGTCTCGACGCGAATCTCTCGAGCTCGAGCAGCTTCTCCTCCAGGCCGCTCAGCGCCGCGAACGCGGCGGCGGCGATCGCGGCGTCGTCCTCCTTCGTCATACTCGACACGATCTTGAGGTCGAGCGCGGCGCGATGCTGCGCCGCCTCGGACCTGACCTTGCGCGCGCGCGTCGCGACTTCGGCGGCTCGCGAGTTGAGATCTTCTCTCGCGCCCTCCAGCTGCACGCGCTCCGCGTCCAGCGCCTTGCGCACCGCGGCGTTGGACTGCAGCACGGCGGTGGCCTCCGCGCGCTCCCGCTTGAGCGCCTCGAACGCGTCCGTCACCCTCTCGAGCTGAACCTCCGTCTCGCGCAGTCGAGACCGGGTGTCCTCCAGCGTGGCCGCGAGCACCGCGTCGCGGGTGCCGTCTGCCCGGCCCACCCCGGTGGACGCGCGTCGCTCCAGCTCGAGCTCCCTCCGCAGCGCCGCGTTCATCGTCAGGAGTTTCTCCATCCCCTGCTCGGCGTCCGAGAGCATTCTGCGGTACTCCGCGGTGCCGCTCTCGTGCGCCCGGAGCGCCAGCTCGTGTTCCCTCAGAGCGCGCCGGGCCGATGCGGTCCTGGGCGTAACAACGTCGCCGGGCAGGCGCTGTGACGGACCGGGGGCGTCGGGCGAGAACGGGTCGGGCGGGTCGTCGTCCATGCTCGCGACGGCGATGGGCGGTATCGAATACCCTCCCTGCCGGTCCGAAGCCTTCGTCGGAGTCCCCATCGGACGAGTCGTTTGCTCGCCCGGCTCTGAAGGTGGGCAGGCGCAGAGGACCGTTGGCTGATCTCCGTAAACCGTCGCATCGCACGTCCGAGATACTCGAGATGGAGGGCGATTTGCCCGCGATTTGGCAAAACAAATAATAAGATCTCACTGTCCCTCTCGCTCTATGGGAATCCTAGCCAATTTCGGGGATATTTACGATATTTCCACGTGCGAGATACGGCCAGGACGTTTCAGTGGGCGCGAGAATCAAGAATCGGAGGTCTGAGAAACCCACCATCCACGTCGATCCGCCGCGCCAATCGCGTGCGAGCAAAAAATTCCTGAACAAAATCTCCCTCCAAAATATCGTCACTTTTCCAAAAAAAGTGTTTCCTGGGTTCTGTTCGGGAGTCACAACACACGCGCGCCGACCGAGCGCGAGAGTCCGACGAAGCTCTGACGGAGCGGAGGAACGAGGTCGCCACCGACTCCGAACCGTCCATCCAGGAGACGATGACTTCCGCGGAGGCGGCGGCGGAGGCGCCCCGCGTCTCCGACCGCGCCCAAACCGCCGGGATCGAAAAGAGCAAGGACGCGCCCGAATTCGCGGACGCGGACCGGGACGCCCGGACGACGCCGCCGTCCGCCCACGCGACCGGCGTCAAGGCACGGGAGGGCCAGGTCGAGTCGAGCGACTCCGACAGCAACCAGGACGGCGAACGTAACGGCGTGAAGCACGGGGACGAGGGGCGCAGGCACGGCGAGGGCGCGAAGAAGGTGAGTCATTTTTCCCGCACGACAACGAGGCGTAACGCCCGGAATGTTCCGACGCCTCCGACCCCGGAACACGCGCGTCCACCGCGATGCGACGTCGTCATCGACGCGTTCGTCGATCCCGGCGACTCGACTCGACTGTCTTGGGTCTGGACCCGGTCCGAACGCGGTCGCCGAACGTCCACGGCACCCCAACCCTCCGCGTTTCCCGCTGCTCGGCTGCCGTCCTGTTTCTCGCTGGTTGGCTCGGAAAGATTCGGGCGCGCGAGATATTTTCTTCCACGCGACTCGACCGGAAAACTGACATCGACCCGGCCCCGTCTCCGACCATCTCCGCAGCGCGATAAAGGCCACGAGAGCGACGGAAGCGGCGCGTCCGGGTCGTTACACCCCTCCGACATGCGCCGCGAGGGATCCGACGACGACGAGGACCCGCCGTGCCCCGACGAGGGCGAGGTCAAGCTGTCGCTCGAGCCCGAAGATCTCGCCGGTGCCAAGCCGAGTCTCCGGCTGGATCGCGACGAGCTCGCCGTGATCGCCAACACCAAGGAATGGAGCGAGGAGGCCAAGGCTTGCCTGGAGGAGTACCGGAAGAAAGTCGAATCGGGCGTCAACCCTTTCGAGGACGCCCTCCCGCTGTGGCGCCAGGAGCAGTTCATGGCTGCGACCACCTCGCCCGACCCGACCAGGAAGGAGACGTACGAGGCCATCAACGCGGCCATCATGGAGGAGGCCAGGAAGGAACGCGAGCGCCAGACCAAGGCGAAGGAGGCTTCCGATGCGAACGGCACCGACGCGAACGCCAACGTCGCGGTCGTCACCAAGCCGGACGCGGACGAGGACGAGGCGTGCACGCTCGAGGAGAAGCTCCCGGGGCGACTCACCGGAGCGCACAAGGGACCGGACGCGGCGCCGGTCGTCGCCCCCGCGAGCGACGATCCCTTCCTCGCGGCCGCGGCGAGCGCGGCGGCGGCGCACAAGGGTAAGCGTAACTCGAGATCCCTGATGTTGGGCAGGAGGTGGTACGATTCCAGCCTCTACCCGACCCCCGGCGGGGCGGCCAAGCCGGCGGATTCCAACAAGACGGAGACGACGGCGGCGAACGAGCCGGCGCCAATCGCCGACGACGGATCCAAACCGCCGAAGAACAACGGCGACGGTTCGCAGTTCAGGCGACCTCCCAAGCTCATACTGTTCCCCGACGGGTCCATGCGAGAGGTTGGCGAGAACGGCGCGGCGCAGCAGCCCGCCGCCGCCGCCGAGGATGACGGCCTCACCCGGATCAACAGCGGCCCGCGCGCGACGCCCAGGGACAGCACCAACTCGGAGAACATGCAGTACACGCTGCCCGCGTCGCACAGGGGCGGGCCGAACCAGGTTCGCATAGCGCCACAGCCCGCCGCGCTGACGCAGCAGCAGCAGCAACACCACCAGCAGCAGATGATGAGCTGGTACCAGCGACCGCCCGCTCAACAGTACCAGCCACCCGTCCAGTACGGCTGGCCCGCGGGTGGCCCGCACCCGTACCCGCCTGCTCAGAACCCGCAGCAGGCGCAGCACGCGTGGCAGAGCTATCAGTCGATGGCGTCGCAGCACGCCATGATGAGCTGGTTGAACGCCATGTGGATGAACGCCATGGCGGCCACGAACGCCCAGCAGGCGCAGGCTGAGGGTGAGCAGCCCGGTTCGAAGAAGGGAAAGGCTGTCACGTTTGCCAAGCCGTCCGGCTCCGACGGGTCCGACGGCGGCTCGGGGGGTTCCGGCGGCTCGGGAGGCTCGGGCGGCTCCGGGCCATCGGGCGGCTCCGGGGGCTCCGGCGGGACGCGCGGGTCGGGGTCGTCGGGCAAGGATTCCACGCACAAGCTCGACGGCGCGGGTGACAAGGCTGACTTTCGCCTGCCCAGCGTCAGCTCGGACGACACCCGCGTCGGATCCGCGGGGGCTAAGGCGGCGCCCACGAAGGGACCGCGCAGCAAGAGGCCCAACCCGAACGATAAGAAGGCGGGCGGTGGGAGCCCGGTGAAGAAGAGGAGGACGGGTAAGGTGATGTCGGACGCGGCCGACTGCCTGCAGCTCCTGAGCGAGGGTGCCAGGTGAGAGCTACGAAGGTAATTCTGTATTCTGTATTCTGTATACTACGCAACGCACATCTTATTTGGGACGACGATCGGGGAGATTCGCTTTCAACCATTGTAACAGCAGCATCGGCATTACGCCCCCGTGTCCACATCGCACGCTATGACTACGTCCTTCCCCAAGATGGACAACACCGTGAGCTTGAGTGCCTCGCCAGCCTCAAACTTGCTGATAACCTCTTGACCCAGCTCGTCGAAGCTCCCATCCTCGATCTTCACCAACCCCACATCCTCCTTGCAATCGCCCGAATCGGTGAGCAGACTGAGAAATCCCGTGTCCGAATCGACGTCCATGAGGGAATACTGCGCCTTGACCGTGACTGGGACGTCTATGCCGTGGAACCCGGCCGTGAGATTCAGCGTATCCTCGTAAAGCTTCCCGGTGAACACGTTTGGGCCGCGTATGTGAAGTCGCTTATTCCCATTCGCCGTGGCCTTCGGCAGCACCTCGCATATCTCTAACTTGCAGGGCATTCCCCGAATCATGCAATACCCACCCTTCTTCACCGCCTCGGGCGGAGCCTTGATGATCTGCTCATCCTCCGCCATGCTCCTCCGTGTGTGAAAATAATGTTAGCCCGCCGCTGTTCCCGGCAAAAAAGAACCCTTGCCCTCCACGTCACGCTCTTATCCGTCACTCTCCTCCGCCAGGACAGCACGCTCGTCGGGTTTCGCGCCGGCGACGGCCTTGCCATCATGACCGAGACGATGCCGAGAATGAGCTCATCTCCGCAGTCCGCTCCAAAGTTGGCGCCATCCACTTCGCCTACCGACGTGTTCGCGTTCGATGCCCTCTCCCTTGGCCCTGAACGTGCCGAAGGGAATCACGAGTTCAAGCGCCAGTTGGTGGGCGTGACCCCGGATAGGTTCGAGGAGTTAGTTACCCAGCTGAAATGGAGGACATTTGCCGAAGGCGATGGCGAGGCGCTGTACGAGTTAGGCGTCGGGGACGACGGAGAGGCCCACGGCCTGGACGATTCGGCGTTTACCGAGTCAATCGAAACTTTGCGGAAAATGGCGAGCGCCATCGACTGCGATTGCTCGGTGGTGCACGAGAGAAGGACGCGCGACGGGAAACGGTGCGCGACGTGCTTAATACGCGCGAAGACGAGCGCTCGCCAGCACAAGGAGATTCGCATCACGACCCTCGGGAACGTCGACTCGGGGAAGTCCACGATGCTCGGAGTATTGACGCGCGGTGGTTTGGACAACGGCAGAGGTTTGGCGAGAGGCGGCGTGTTCAGGCACAAGCACGAGCTCGAGTCCGGGCGCACGTCGGCGATATCACAGCAGATAATCGGATTCGCCCCGGACGGCTCCGTCGTAAACTATCATAACCCGGAGGTTCGAGAAACTCATCAGCTCACCTGGACCCAGATTGTCTCGGCTTCCTCGAAGGTGATTCATTTCTCGGATCTCGCCGGTCATGAGCGCTACCTCCGCACCACGATGCACGGCATCGCGGGCGTTCAACCTGATTTCGGTATGATGTGCGTCGACGCTAACCGCGGAGGCATCGTTGGTATGACCAAGGAGCATCTGTCAATCATGCTCGGCCTCAAGGTTCCATTTTTTGTCGTCGTGACCAAGATTGATATGGCCGCCGACGAGAACCGAAACGCCACCATCGACGCCCTAAAGAAGCTTCTGAAGAAGAGCAAGACACCACTACTCGTGAAAGACGAGCGCGATGTCATGACGTCAGTGCAAAACGTCGCGGGCGGGGTCATAACCCCAATATTTCAAGTGTCATGTGTTACGGGCGAGGGCCTGAACCTGGTTCGAACCTTCCTGAACCACCTCCCGTCGCGGCGAAGCTTCGCGCCCCTCTCGGGTAACGAGGCTCTGGTGCATCTGGATGACTCATTTGCAGTCCCAGGTATCGGTACAGTCGTCGCCGGTCTCGTCGTCAGCGGCACGATCGAGACGAAGGATGAACTGCTGCTCGGCCCCAACGGCAACGGCGAGTTCATCCCGGTCGCGATCAAGAGCAGCATGAACAAGCGAGTGCCCGTGGACCGCGTGACGTGCGGGTCTTCCGGATCGTGGGCGCTCAAGGCGCGTAAAGCCGGGCAGCACGTTCACAAAGACGACGTTCGTAAGGGGATGATTTTGTGTGCGCCCTCCCTGAACCCGCGCGCCTGCTGGCAGTTCCAGGCTGAGGTTGTCATTTTGTCCCACCCGACCACCTTAAAACTGGGGTACGCGCCCATCCTGCACTGTCTGACTGTGCGACAGTGCGCCCGAATCGTGAAGATGGACGGTAAGGACGTGCTCCGCATGGGCGATCGAGCGCTGGTGACGTTCGAGTGGAACCACAGGCCGGAGTTCGTCAAGGTTGGAACGAGGGTCATATTCAGAGAGGGAAGGACTAAGGGCGTAGGCGTGGTTAGAGCTACGCTGCCGGACGTGCCCAGGACACCGCCGACAAACTACAAGAGCGCACGGCATCTGCAACAGTCGCGAGTGTAATCCAATCGATTGAACAAGTCGCACCGTAAGAAAAAATAGTCAACTCTGCCAGGACCTGTCTGGCTGGTTCAAACTCGCAACCTCAGATTCGGGCACCCCCACCAGACAGTCGTGGCACTGTCGCCCGGGCGGCGCTCGCTGCTGGAGAGAATATCGCGCGGCGTCGTAAACCGATACGTTCTAGCACCCATTGCCCGACGTCGATGCGTCTGACGAACCATTAGGATCTGCGCCTGTGTGGACCGCGCGCGAGTGTTGCCGCGACCCCGTGATGGCGTCCTCCTCTGCCAGGCGCCGGTGGACGTGCACGTACACCAAGGACATCCACAAGAAGCAGAAACACAGGAAGAAGTTCGAAGACGGCGTACTTGATGTCTGGGTGGATCTTGGGGGTAGAGCGAGGCTGTACGCGGCGGACGATGAAAGCAGCCCCAAGGGTGAGGCGCTCGCGCTCGGCAATCTCTCCAGCCGCGATCTCCAGGCGCTCTTCGATGGAGACGACGTTCGCTTGGACGGGTACGATATCTGCCCGGAGGATGAACTTGGCGCGGAAGGCGGCTCGAAAGTCTCTGGCGCGATGGTTTCTAACCCCCCGTTCGCTCCAAGGGTGACTATCGCGCGCCCGCGCGGGGTCGCGCCCGGCGCGTCGACGGCCAACATCGGGAAACCAGTCAACCAGCCGTTCAAGCCACCGGCGTTCACGGCGAGGCCCAAGGCGGTGGACGAGCCCCCGGCGTACAAGGCCCGTCGCATGTCACCGGAGCCCGACGAGGAGATGGACGAGGAGGCGCTTCAGCAGGAGCTGGAAGCGACGTGGGCGGAGGTTCACGCAGCTCGAGCGCGCGAGGGGCGCACAGCTGTCGGGTTCGCGGACCTCTACGAGGAGGCCAGGAGAGAGAACCCAGGGGACAGATCGCTCGATCCCGCGCCCGCCAAACGGTCGGATCCGACGTCGACAAAACCGGTCGTGCCACTCGCCCAACGACGGAGCAAGTGGGCGGTGTACGTCGACGGCGAGGCTGCGACGAAGGAGGAACCGAAGGAGGAGAAAGGAGGTTTGAGCGGGTTTGCCGCCGCGATCCAGGCTGCCGGGGGGGTCGGCGGCGACCCCTTCGGCGCCCTACTTCGACTCGCCAAGGGTGCTGGGGGCGAGACCGAATCGCTTGCGCGCGAAGGTCCCCATCCCGCGGGGGCCACCGCGCTCGAGAGGTGGGGCGAGGCCTCGGCGGCTCGGCAACGGGCGCCGCAGTGGACCGGCGCCGACATCACCAACGAGGCCGCGGCGCCGTTTGCCGCCGCGGTTCCCACGCAGCAGCGGCGCCGGGTTCCCGTCAAGCCCGCGGTTCCTCCGCGCGGGGTCGCGAATCCGACGGAGCTGAGCCTCGAGTTTCCGGGTAAGGATGACCTGCCCGCGCTCAGGTCTCGATCCGGAGTAGGAGTCGGAGGTTCGTTTACCACCTCGAAGGCGTACCAGACGCACTTTTGCGGAGCTCTGAGGAACGATCTGCACGCCCGCCTCGCGTTCGTCCGCGAAAAGATGGACGGAATCCTGAGGCACAGGAGGGAGTGCGGGGGTATCGCAGCCGCCAGGCCGGGCACGGATGCGGAGCTCGAGGAGGCGAAGCAGGTCGCGCTTCAGCTCAAGAGGGGCGATACCTGCATCTACCACGCGCACTGCCGGCTCAAGTTCGAGACGTTCCGCAAGTTTGGTTGGAAGAAGAAGAAGGGCGGCGACGACGACGGCGACGAGCCCGCCGCAGAGTCCAACCCGAGAACGTGGCTGTTCCTCGAGGAGAAGAGCGAGCGACGCGGATACAAGACCTATTCAAAGGGTGACCTGTGGGTGATATCCAACAACCCTCATCTTCAGACGGGGACGGCCGGCGCAATCGGCGACAAGATGAAGGCTCCTTGGGCGATCGTGGCGCAGACTCTGTGGCACGGTCCGGACCAAGACGGCAAGATGGAGGTCAAACTGCTCAGTCCTAAGCCCGCGCACGGGGTCAAGGAGAACAACCGGGTTTTCGCGGCCAAGGTTTTCGACGGCGGGTCGACCCTCGCAGAGTTTGACAACATCGCGTCGATGACCCCGATGTCTTTCCACCTCCTGCCGCACCTCCTCGCGGGCCCTATCGTTGACGAGACCGCGAGCCAGGGCATCGTTGGCACGGACGCCGCAGCGCTCAAGATTCGACACGGGCTCAACGACGACCAGGCGGACGCGGTGGCTCGAGCGCTGATTGCGGTGGACGAGGCGGGGAAGGCGTTTGCGACGCCGTCGCTCACTGTGAGCCCGGTGCGACTGATCCACGGACCTTTTGGCAGCGGTAAGACCAGCACGCTCGCCGCTTTCATCGTCTCCGCGGCGGAAAGACTCGGCGAGTCAAAGTCGAACGCGCGGATCCTGGTTTCCGCGCACACTAACGTCGCCGTGGACCGCATGCTGAATGCCCTCAAGCAGAGGGGCTTCACGGATTTCATCCGCGTGGGAGCCCTGCGAAGAATCGACCACTCGATCCTGCCCCACTCGCTGCACCTGGCGGAAAGGAAGCGATCCGGCGACGCGGATGTCGCGGGTGATGCGGGCAAGCCCCTGCGCGGCAAGGGCGCCGCTCACGCAGGCGAGCTCATGGAGATGTTGAAGGAGGCGAAGACTGAGGCGGAGCGCCGACTGCTCACCGCGGAGCTCGCGGCGACGAAGGCGGGTGCCGCGGATAAACGTGCCAGGGCCCTCTCCAAGGTACGGGTCGTCGGAACTACCACCGCGTCGTGCGGTAACGCCGCGCTGGAGGGTATGACCTTCGACGTCGTGGTGCTGGACGAGTGCTCGCAGATGACGGAGCCGTCGAGCATGCTCGCGATGTCCCGCTTCGGATGCCGAGCGCTCGTCGCGGTGGGCGACCCTAAACAGCTCCCCCCCGTGCTCGACTCGAAGGATTCCGTCGACGACGGCTCGCTAAACCCGCTCACAAAGGGGATCTTTGTCCGGCTGCGCGACGCCGGCCACGGCGCCACCCTACTCCGCACGCAGTACCGATTGCACCCGACGCTGAGTCAGACACCGAACGAATGCTACTACGACGGTAAGCTGATGGACGGTTGCACTCCGGCGGACAGGCGCGCGCTCGTGACCGTGGGATACGACGGCCCTCCGCTGTCTCCGTTGGTGTGGATAGATTCAGCGTCGAGGGACGTGACGCAAGAGCGTGGAAGCAAGTATTCGCCGGGAGAGGCGCGCTTCGCCGCTCTGATCGCCGCGCGGATTGTCGAGCTCGGCGTGCCCGCCGGCGAGGTTGGTGTGATCACCCTTTACAAAGCGCAGGAGCGCGCCATCGTCAACAACCTCGCCGGGATCATGTCTCGTGAGGTCGTCAGAGAGGTGATCGAGGACGACGACCGGGCCGGGGAGGACGACGGCGTGATCAAGGTGAGTACCGTGGATGCGTTTCAGGGGCAAGAGAAGGACGTCGTCGTGCTGTCGCTCTGCGGCGTCAACGGTGGGAGCGTGTTCGTGACGCCGGAACGCGTCAACGTCGCGCTCACCCGCGCGAGGAGGCACCTGATCGTGCTCGGGGACTCTAGGGCGCCCGGCGTGTCCAAGCACCCGGCGTGGGGCTCCTGCCTCAAGATCTCGAGGTCTCAGCCGCAGGGATACAAGCCGACGTTTTCCGCCGACGGCGAGCTGCGCGACTGGATGAACACCTGGCACGCGGCTGACCCTGAGCCTGGCCCTGAGCCTGGCCCCGAGCCGATTCGATCCGTCGACGGCGGATCCCCCGACGGCGATGACGACGAGCGCGAGCGCATCGTGCTCGACGAGTCCGTTGAGGACCTCAGCACGCCTCCGTCCAGGGCGGTGCGCGAGGACGTGGTAGAGCTCGACGCTTCGATCGAGATCAGCAAGGACGAGGAATCCCCAGGTGTCGATGACTGGACCAATGACCCGATGCCCGAGCTCAGCCCCGACCTCGACGCCGCGACGTTACCCGACGGCCGTCTGGAGATTCACGCCGCGCTCGCAAAGGTTGGTTTCACCCCCGAGGACTACTGGAACGCGTACAAGGATATCCACAAGGGCGCGCTGTACCGAGACGAGACGTCCAGACGCAACGTGGAATCCTCCAAGCTCGCGCTGGTCATCGTCGAGTTTTTCGGGAGATCGACCGGCGCGGAAGCTCCTTTCCAATGGCAGAAGACTGCGTGTCAGCACGCCCTGATCCGTGAGCTGATTCCCGCGTGCGAGACCTACATCCACGAATCCGCCGGTTGGCGGTGGACGCGGCTCTCTCGACTGATTGAGCACTTTGACGACCACGACGCGCTTGAGGCGGAGGCGGGGGG
>CEPC01002597.1_pt1 | contig 10975 bp, 7 predicted proteins | sample 530651 | NCBI WGS metagenome assembly CEPC01 (sample SAMEA2620828, study PRJEB7988) | marine metagenome | biome: marine biome (ENVO:00000447); feature: deep chlorophyll maximum layer (ENVO:xxxxxxxx); material: "saline water (ENVO:00002010), including plankton (ENVO:xxxxxxxx)" | depth 65 m | reverse complement strand
ACGGCGATCGGTGAGATGCCGCGGCGATCGGCGTGAGCGACGGGTTAGCGATTGACGATATCGTTTTATACCATCCACTTGTCTTGACGACGAAGGCTCGCCGGATGGCGCAACACCTGAAATTGCCCAAAACGACGACGTCCCAAAAGCCAAGGTTCGATCTTGGATAGCACGAAAGCTGCAGCCGCGTGAGGAATTCGCCCATTGAGACGCGTAAAGTGAAGGAGCGCGCAGGATGTCGACCGCGAGCGCCGGGTCGTCGGGGAGTTTCGTCATAGGAGCGCGGCATGGGTACGCGCGGAGGACGGCTCTCCGGAGCAGCCCCGGTCGGAGGAGGCTCTCGACGTGCGCGGGTAAGCTGAGTCAGCGGAAAACTCGTGGCTACCGAGGGCTCTCCGTCGTCGCCGAGCAACACGGCATATCGTTGGAGGACGCGCGGGCGCTGTTCTCCAAGCGATTCTGCAAGGGCAGCGGGGTGCACCTGGAGCTTCAGGAGACTCCGACCGGTCGCGGCCTCGTCGCTACCGCGCCCGTCGCGCCGGGCGACGTCCTCATCACCGTCCCGTGGCGCGAAGCCATTCACGTCCTCGAGGACGGGTACTCCGACGGCGACGACCTGCGCCTGGCGCTGGAGCTGCTGCACGTGCTGGACGACGGCGACGAGGACGGGTACATAGACGGCGAGTACGACGCCAGGGTCAAGAGCTGGAGGAAGTACCGCCCCATGCTGCCGGTATCCACCGGGGCGGCCGCGTTCTGGTGCGTCGATAACATCAGGGAGCTGCAGTTCCCGGAGGCTGTGGAGAAGACGCTGACGCAACGCGCGGAGTTTATGGCGGGCGCCATGCGGCACAGCAACGACTCGCGCACCAAGAAAAAGATCATGTGGGCGCTGCAGCAGGTGCACAGCAGGAGCTTCAGCGTGATGACCCCGCGGGGACGGGAGCGTTGTTTGGTGCCCTACGTCGACCTCTTCAACCACCGGCCGGAGTCGCCCAAGGAGGCCAGGATGACGGACGAGCTCCTGCAGCGCGCGTTACGAAAGGCGTTCACGAGAGGCAGCGAAGAGGGCATCAACGACGGCGAATGGGCGAGCGCCGAGCCGTGGCAGGTGGTCGGCCCGGACCCCGAGGACCCCGAGAACTGGGAAGAATCGGCCGTGTTTCAGATGCGATCCATCTGGGCCTACGAACCCGGCGAGGAGGTGTTCATCACGTACGGCCACGAGACCTCCGCGGAGTTGCTGATGTCGTACGGGTTCTTCCCCGACCCCAACGACGGTGAATTCGTCAAGGTGTACGAAAACGTCCAGGACCTCATCGACGACGATCGGTTCGTGGATGAAGAGTTGAACTCTCCCGCGCTGCAGATGGAGAAGGAGCAGTTCATGTGGTCGATGCTCGCGGTGGAGGCCCCGCTCGCGATAAGGCCGGGCGGCGTACGCGAATCCGCGCACTTGCTCAGCGCCCTGCGCGTCGTACACGCGCGCGAGAACCAGCTCGCCGCGATGAGGGACGACGACGTTCCGAGGATCGGTCACAGCACGTTCGTGTGGACGGAGGGCGACGAGCCGTGCGGCATGTGGGACCCCGACCGGTTCCTCTCCTGCTTCTTCGACGAGTCCTGCGACAGCGACGAGTGGCTCTGGGACGACGACGACGCGAGGGACAGGGACGCGACCGATCGCGCCGCGCTTGTGCAGGCGTGCACCAGGTGCGAGGAGATCCTGCGCGACGATTTCGCCACGACGCTGGAGGAGGACCAGGTCATGCTCGACGAGATCGAGGAGGCCATCCGCGGGCTCTCTCCGGAGGAGGCGGATGAAGACCCGGAGGGACACCTGGAGTACGTCGCGGCGCTGAGGTACAGGATGAGCGTCAAGCGGATCCTGCGGGACTTCATCAGCGAGTGCAAGCGGGCGTACGGCGTGGAGGCCGAGGCGTGGAAGGCTGAACCCGAATTTGAGTACATCGAGTGATGATTCCCGCGCCGCGACAATCGCGTTTAGTTATGGAGGTAATTCAATCACGACAACAGGAGGAACAACGATCACGCCCTCGCAACCCCGTACACGCTCGGGGCGAGCAAGAAGTGCGGCTGCAACCCAACCCCGGTTTCCCTCCACCGCGCCGCCACGTCCACCGGGCTCGTCCCGACCAGCCAGCTCTGCGCGGTGCTCCCCGCGATGAACCGATTGACGTCGCAGTTGTCGTCGCCAAACGTAGCTCTCACCGCCGCCTCCGGGTCGCGCGTCAGCCTGCACCCCTCGTACGCCGCCCTGTTCAGCGGGTTGAGCGCCTCCTGCATCGTCCGCAGCGGCGTGCCCTGGGGCGCCGCCACGTGGTCGAGGAACAGGTACGCGCCGCCCGGCCTGAGCACCCTCCTGACCTCCGCGAGCGTGCGCTCCACGTCGTCCACCGTGCACATCACCAGCGTGCTCACTACCGTGTCCACCGAGGCGTCTTCCAGGGGAAGCGACTCGCCGAACCCCCTGACGCACTCCAGTGACTTGACCCCGTGCCTGTTCGCGTTCTCGTGCGCGTAGGAGTGAGATTCCTCGTTGGGCTCGACGCCCACAACGTTGAGTCCCTCGTAGTACCTCATGTTCGGTCCGGTGCCCATCCCGATCTCGACGAGGGTGCCCCGCGGGTCGTGGAACTTCGCAAGGTTGCCGAAGAGCTCGTCCTTTACCGTGCGCATGTGAAGCTCGTAGTCCGCCATCCCCACCTCCATCGTGCGGGCGAACTGTTGGTCGTACGCGCTCCGGGCCTTGCTGCTCACCGCCTCCTCAATCTCTCGCGCGTTGTTGAGGCTGGTGCCCGACACCACGCCGGTGATGAGCTCGCGCCTGGTGCATCCTCCGCAGTTTCTCACCTGCACCGACGCCCTGTTCCGGCTTGCGGTGGATCCACGACGCGTTTGCCGGAGCGTCGCTTTTCCAGGGGCGACGAACGCGGGGGCATGGAGCGCCATAGTCGCTCGATTCCAAGTGGCAATCGGTTCGGGAACTTTGTGAAACTTCCGTGTAACGTCTGATTCTCAAAATCTGCTGTAATTTATGCGCGAATACCGACCAACCACCGTGGCTGGGCAGATTGCGTTCTATGCCTTATAGTCTGTGATTTTTGCCGAATTGCGACGTGGGAAAAATTATGCGCTCCGGTTACCAAGCCATGGGTGCCCGGCTGGAGGACAGCTGGCTCAGCTTTGCTTCACAACTCGCCGAGAGCGTCCACGACGCCGTCACTCGCGCGCGCCGCGGGCCCCCGCCATGGCGCACTTCCAGCACACGTGCAACGCGTGTTTGAAGCCCATCCGCGAGGGCGACGTGTACATCACGAGATGCGGTCACCGGTTCTGTGAGCGCCCGCGCGACCACGACCACCTCGCTTCCTCCCCCTCTTCGCTTCTCGCCCCCTTCCTTCGTCGAGAGCACGCGCGCAAAGACTGACGACGAGCGCCCCGGCCGCCGTTTGCACGCAGGCTACGACGACGCGAGAAGGCTATGTGAGACGGGCGAGTGCGCGACGTGCCGCTCGCAGGTCTACGGGGAGAAGGATATCCAGGTGCGGCGCCCGCCCCGCCCCGCCCGAGACCCAGCTGTGCAATTTTTTGACCGCTCTTTCAACCGTCAGGCGTTCGCCGTTCGGCCAGGCGAAGAGGTCAACGAGGCCCTCCGCGGGTTCGACCCGGCCACGATCATGACCGCTGCGTTTAACGGCATCAACTGGTGGTGCGAGCAGGCGGCGCTCGTCCAGGAGATGTCGTCGAGGAGGGTACAAGAAGAGGGTCGCGCGCACGCAGAGGGGTACAAGTCCAAGCTCCTCGAGGTGCACTCCGCGTACAAGCGAGCCAAGGCCAAGGCGGAGGCGCTCTGGCAGCAGATGCAGCAGCTCGAGCTTGACAAGAAGGAGCTCCAGAGCAAGTACGAGCAGAAGAGCGGGGAGAAACGCCGCATCGAAGCGTCCTACCGCGAGCTCCAGACCCGAAGCGGAGTGGCAGGAGGAGGCGGAGGAGGAGGAGGAGGCAACCACCCGCACGCCCCTCCTTCGATGCCCCCGCCCTCCCGCCACGCCTACCAGCGCATGAGCAGCCCGCCTATGCACCTTGGCAGCCCACCCTTGGACCGCAACGTCTCCCGCCCGGCGTCCCGGCCGTCCATGGCCAACTTCGGCGGCGGCAACCGCCCCCTGCTCTCGGGCTTCCCCCCTGGGGCTCCCTCCGCGGCGCCGACCCGCGTGCAGACCCGACCCATCTCCCCCTACTCGGGCGACCTGATGAGCCCGCCGCAGGACTACCTGGACGACAGGCGCGAGTGGCGCAGGGGCGGGGGCGGAGGCGGGAACCGCGGCGCGCCCAGGGCTTCGAGAGGGGGTTACCGCCCGCCGCACTCGCCCACCCGCTCGCACCACACGTTCTCCATCGGAAACTGAGCGAAACGAAACGGAGAGGCGAAATCGACGAGACGAGACGAGACTTGTACAGGCCAGAGAGAGCGTGTGTGAGAGAGAGACGACGCGCGTGCGAAGGGAGGAGTGTCCTCGACTAACATTTACCAACGAATCTAACCTTGCGAACTCCGCCTCGCGCTCACCACCTGGGCCTGGTCGCCGCGCCGTATCCCACGAGGAACTGCCCAGCCTGGTTCGCCGCGCTCAGCCCGGCCCCCAGCACCCCGTACACCGCCGCCGCCCTCAAGCCATGCGCGCTCTTGTACAAGCTGCCCGCGCCCGCGCCCGCGACCACCGCGCCCAGCGCCGGGTATTCGTGCGACGTGTAGTGCCCCACGAGCGAATCGAGCGCGGCGTAATATAAACCGAGGCATCCCCACGCGTTGCCCACGCTCGTGCCCCTGGACCCGGCCGCGTTCAACACCCGGTTCAGCTTGAGCTTCTGCGTGTCAACGAGTCCAGCCTCGGGCACGGAGCTGAGCCCCTTGTAGGCGCCGTAGCCGCCGCCGGCGATGACGCCGGAGAGGTAGCCGACGCCGGTGAGAAAGGTAATATTCTCGCCCCATGACCTGGTCTTCGCCCTGCGCTCCTCGTCGAAGAGGAGCTCCGGTGAGTCGGTTATGGTGTACAGCGCCTTGGACATCTGCGGATCGAAGGGTCCGCCCAGCCCCGTGTACGGGTTGTAGGCCACGCCCGAGGCGCCGGTGCCCATCTTCGCGAGGTCGGCGCGGCTGACCATCCCGGCGGGGGTGCTGAACCCGCTGGTGACGGGCTCGTCGAGGATGGAGCTGCCGCTCGCTCCCTGCTCCGGAACCGCCTCAGAGATATGCTCAGAGGAGTACGCGTCCCGCCCGGCCGCCGCCGCGTTGTTTCCCTTGTCACCGCGCCTCAGGCCGAGCAGATCGCGAAGACCCATGGCGTCCGGATTCCGATCCCACGCCTAAACCCTGAAAACTCAGAGGACGGCGACGCGTTCCCAGCGCCTGTGTGCGTCTCGCGGGCGCACCCTTCCGCCCCTGACGGTCGCTACGTCACTTACCGGCCTTCGTCGCCGTCGACCTCGACCTATAGCTCGCGCGTATCCCGGAGGATGTGCGCCGCAGTCTGTGGATCGGAGGGCGATCTCTGTCCCTGAGGAACGAGCCTCACATTTCGCCACCTCACCGGCGCGCGCATTTTCATAAACGGCTTCTGGGTAATTGCCCATACGGGAGCGAAATTGCGAAATTGTCGCTGCCGCCGGATGGAAAAGTCACAGTGCCCCGCTCGAGGAGCTGTGCTCTCCGCCGCACGACGTCGACGGGAGATCTCGGGCTCTCCATTAGCGGCCGGCGCCGTCCCCTAAGCGACTAGCCAACGGAGATATGGGCGCGAGACAGAGCGGCATGCACGGCCCGCGGGGTCCGCCCCCCGACATCGCGGTCGAGATCTTAGCCTCGCTCATCGTCTCCACCGTCGCCCTCCTCGCGGGCACCGTCGCAGTCAAGGCGCTCGATCCCAACCGCGGCGCGAAGAAGAAGGCGGACGCGGTGAAGCGCGACATCGCGCGGCGCCTCGGCAGGCCCAATATCGTCACCACCCAATACGAAGACATGATCGCCACCGACGTCGCCAACCCCAACGCCATCTCCACCACCTTCGATGAGATCGGCGGACTGGGCGAGACCAAGCGCGCGCTGCAGGAGATCGTCATCCTCCCCTTGCTCCGGCCCGAGCTCTTCTCAGGCGGCTCCCTCCTCAAGCCCGTGAAGGGATGCATGCTCTACGGCCCCCCCGGCACCGGCAAGACCTTACTCGCCAAGGCTCTCGCCAAGGAGTGCCAGGCTTGCTTCATCAACGTCCGATCCTCCACGCTGCAGTCCAAGTGGTTCGGCGACGCCAACAAGCTCGTCGCCGCGGTTTTCTCTCTCGCGTGGAAGCTCCAGCCGTCCATCATATTCATCGACGAGGTGGACTCCTTCCTGGGCGCCAGGAAGGGCAGCGAGCACGAGGCGAGCACCTCGATGAAGACGGAGTTCATGACGATGTGGGACGGGTTTCAGACGAACGAGAACGCCCGAGTGATGGTCCTCGCCGCGACGAACCGACCGTGGGAAGTGGACGAGGCGATCCTGAGGCGCCTGCCCAGGTCCTTCGAGGTGGGCCTGCCCAACCTCGAGCAGCGCATCGACATCATCAAGGTCATACTGAAGGACGAACACATGGAGCCGGGTTTCTTCGGCCCCGGGCCCGACCCGCCGGTGCTCAAGATCGCCAAGGCCACCGACCGGTACAGCGGATCAGACTTGAAGGAGCTGTGCAAGAGCGCCGCGATGGGACCCATCCGCGACTTGCTCGCGAGCGAGGCGAGGGAACTTGCTCGCCAGCGCGCCAAGCGCGCGCAAAACGCGGGTCCGCGGCTCGACGATGCCGGACGCATCGTCTCTCTGGACGAGTTCGAGGACGCCAACGACGACGACGACGCGGACTATTGGCAGCGTCCGTCGCGATCGGCGAAGCGCCCGATGGGCTTTGCCGATTTCGCGGAGGTGCTCTCCAAGACGGGCACGAGCGCGGACGCCGCGGCGACGTACAGGCACGCCGAGCAGGAGCGCGCGTGGGAGCGTGACAGGCGCGGCGCGAGTGTGCACGCGGGCGGCGGCTTCGGGACGGGATCCCCGTTCGGCGGCGGCTCGGGTTTCGGCGGGAACTCCCCGGCGGTTGACGCTTCGCAGTTGATGCAGTTTGTGCACGCGATGATGGCGCCGGGGGGCGGCGGGAGCCAGGACGGGGGAAGCGGCGCGAACACGCCGGGGAACACGCCAGGGGGCGGCGCTAGCGCGACGGGTTCCCAGGTTGGGGACGTCGAGATCACGCCGGAGCTCATCGAGAAGCTGAAGCAGCACATGGCGGCTCAGGGGAAGGGCGCGGCGAGCGGGGGCGCGAGCGCGAAGTGACGAGAAGCGAACGTTATCATATTCGACACATTCTTTCGAACCCACCAAACTCACAGCGTGTTTAGTCGGGTCGCGCAGACGACGCGCACGGTCTGATCGAAAGATCCGCACACCGCCAGACCCTCCTTATCAGGCGACCAGTCCCAGCTGCTGATCGGCTGCGTGCTCACGTTCTTCGAGTTGACCAGGTTCATCGTCCCCGCCACGCCCATCTTGACCCCGTCCTTGTCCTTCACCACCCTCTGATCCGGGTACTGATACTTGTACAGCATCAGGGTCCCGTCCCCGCCCAGAACCATGCTCACCTCGCGGTTCTGCGGCAGGTGCTTCGCCCCCCACACCGTCGCGCTCACGGGCACCTTCTCCGTCACCGAGCTGAAACCCTTCGCCGGGTGTTGCGTCCGAGCGTCAAACACGGTAAACGCCGATTCCAGACACGTCACCACGAACTTGTTCATGGCGATCTCCTTGCGGTCGAACTCCACGGAACACACGCCGTTCCTCACGTTGTGCTCGACTCTGACCGTCCCGGTTCGCAGGTCGAACATCTTCACGTCGCCGTTGTCGTACCCGGCGAGCACGCACCGCTCTTCGTCGTTGAAGGAGTTGCCGAATGCGACGCTCCAGCAATCCCTCGCCTTGACCCCTTCCGCGGGTTCGAAGATGGCGACGGGCGCATCCTTCTGGCGGACGTCCCACACGCGAACGCACCCGTCGCGGCCGCCGGTGACGAGTTCGGGCGGGCCGTAGCCGCTCCTCTGACCCCCGGCGCCGTCGATGGCGTTGACGATCGAGGTGTGCGCCTTGACGTCCATGAGCGGCTTCTCCGGGCGCTGGAGATCCCACAGCTGCAGGTAGCCCTCGAAGTTACCCGTCGCGAGGTGACGCTCGCGGAGGGAGGATGCGCCGAAGGTTCCGCACTTGAAGGCCGCCTTCTTCTCGAGCTCCTTGTTGAGCTTCACGCCTTCGTTCTCCGTGTCGAGCGAGTAGATCTGGAGGCATCCCGTGGCCCGAGCGTACGAGCCGAGGACCACGAACCGCGCGCTCGTGGGTATCCATTTGGTGTCGTAGGTGGTGATGTTCACCGGCTTCTGGTACAACTCCAGAATGTTTGGGCCGGCGGAAAGGTCCATGGCGACAGGGGTCCGTCCGTGTCGTCCCTGCCTCGATCGACTGGGAGTTGACTCGATTTTCCTGACCCTTCGTTTGGAATTCGCCTGCAGTGCCGACAGCGCGGGGTGCAGCGCGGGGGAGGGGGGGGGCGGGACGTGTCATGAATCGTCGCGGCGGCGTCGCCGCTTTGATTGCCCTCGCGATGGCCACGTTCGTGTACCTCGCGTACGTGAGCGGCGTGGGGAACATGTATCTCCCCTCCGAGAGCGTCGCGTCGACCACCTCGTCGCCCGTCGGTCGAGTCGCGATCCCCGCGCGGATAGCGAACCCGAGCCCTCCGGCGCCCGCGCCGCTCGTAGACGAGCGCCCCGAACCCGCTCCTGAGCCACGTGCGAGTCCGGCGCCTACGTCTCCGGCCGTCGTGAGAGACGACCGGAAAGATGAGGGTCGTAAGCTACCGATGGAGTGTCCAATGGTGGACGTCGCCGATCCAGAGAACGTCGCGGCGGTGGCGAGATCTTTGGGAGATGCCTCCGACGTCGTGGTCTTCGCCACGCAGGACATCGAGCACTGGCGCGCTGAATTCCTCGTCAACGTCATCCTCAACCTCGTTTCCGTGAACGTCACGTCGGTGGTCACCGTGGGGAGGCACAAGCACACGTGCGAGACGGCGAGACGCGACAACCCCGACGTCGTCCGATGCTGCGTCTACAGCACGTGGCTCGACGGCCACGACGCGCTCAAACGGTGGGCCTTAGCCGAGGACCACGCGTACGTCCTGTGGCTGATCCGGTACAGATTCGCGCTGGACATCATGCGCGCGGGTTCGGTCGGCGTGCTGGTGTCGGACAGTGACATGTGGTTCGAACGCGACCCGTTCGAGCTGCTCAAAGACGAGTCGACGGGCCTCGGAACGCACTCGGTCGTCGCCAACGTGGAGGGCGAGCTGTTTCCGTCCATCAACGGCGGCTTGGTGTACTTCCGTGCCGACCTACCCGGTGAAGGCGGGCGGTACCTTCTGGAGGTTTTTAACAACCACGTGGACGATTTATTGGCGGACGAATCGCCCCCCGAGTGTCACAAGGAGCGAGGGGTCGGGACGCAGGTTGTCTGGGGCGCGATGATGGACCAAGATATTCTGAGAGACGCGGCGGAGACGGCGGTGGCGGGTGCGCCGCTGTGGTGGTCGTACACGCACCACGTGTGCCTGTTCAAGGGCGGGTACGACGAGGCGACGAAGGCGAAGATGGAGATAAAGAGCAAGCACCCGGAGACGCTGGACTGGAGTCGATCGGGGCGTTCGCTGCCGAAACCGTTCGAGTCGCACCCCGCCGTGCAGGCGCTCAAGCACCCCTGGATAGAATCCGAGGAGCACCCCCTGAACGAATCCGAGGAGAAGTACGGGGTCATGAAAGTCCCGAACGCGACGGGCTGGCGCAACCTGACGATACTCGCGGCGCCCAAGTGGATGTTCGCCAACCACGGCGACGGCGACGGCTGGTTCGCGGTGCGACCCCGACCGGGCGCCGCGTTCCACTGCATGTCGCACAACCAGGGCATCAAACCGCGGATGCTCCGCGCGTACGACATGTGGCACTGGGACGTCCTGGGCGCCGGGCGGGGGATACGCGTCGGGCAGGGACGGTACCTGAGCCTGGCGTCGGCGGCGTTCGGTCGCTTTACCAGACGCGGGGAGTTTGCGATGCAGGCGCACAGGCTCGCGGCGCTCGCAGCCGCGACGGGGCGAATCCCCGTCCTTCCCATGATCCCCTGCGCGTCCCCGTGGCTCGACCACTGGCGACGCCCGGATTGCTACGCGGGCGTCCTCGAACGGATAAACGTCCTCGCGGGGACGTGCCCCGTCACCGCGCTGCGGCAGTTCCAGGGCCCCGACGCGGCGGAACCCGGCGACCCGGCGAAAGAGGGCTCGGTCGGCTCGCCGTGCTGCTACTTCGTTCCTCCGGGTGACGACTGCGAGGAAAAGTTCGCGGCGTGGGGCGCCGAGATGACGGGCGAGGACCGGGGTAATCGACCCGGACGCACGGTGCGGCTGGACGCGCTCATCGACGCGGCGGGGCTGGTCGTGGACGCGGACGCGGCGACGGAGTACGCGGACCGGAGCTGGGTGATCGGGGACGACTTCCCGCCGGATAACGCGAAGCACCCCACGGACGTGTTCGTGGACTTCGGACGCGTCGTGAAGGCGATTGAAGGGGACGGGGATCCCACGCCGTGGGTGGAGATCGACATGCGGGGTGAGGACGCGCTGCCCCGGGTGGTGACTCAGCGGGGCGTCGACGACGCGCGCCGGCGAAAGTGGTTCATGGATTACAACAGGGCGTGTCCCCTCGTCAACAGGGTCTCGCCGATGGTGTGAGCACGACGGCGCGGGTCGGTCGTGAGTCGGGGTCTAGTTTAACGATATTCTTTCAAATCAAAAACGACGAAATCTACATCTGCGTGGTGTTCAAATCC
>CEPC01156012.1_pt1 | contig 11030 bp, 9 predicted proteins | sample 530651 | NCBI WGS metagenome assembly CEPC01 (sample SAMEA2620828, study PRJEB7988) | marine metagenome | biome: marine biome (ENVO:00000447); feature: deep chlorophyll maximum layer (ENVO:xxxxxxxx); material: "saline water (ENVO:00002010), including plankton (ENVO:xxxxxxxx)" | depth 65 m | reverse complement strand
GTCAGTACCCAAAGATTTTTCATGCAACACCCGCCAGCTTGATTTTTGAAGGAGCCGAGCACGCCCCCAAAATGAGCACCTGATCAAATTCTACAGATCATTACGACTGCTGTATATATAACACAAGAACTCATTATATCGGATTCAATGAAGAATGGACTCAATTTTTGATCAATACGAGAGAGGGCGTTTGAAAACGAGAGAACGAAATAGCAATGCCATGTGCCTCTCCATGTCCTCGGCCAGAGTCGAGACTCTGATCCCAAAAGCCCCCGTCGAGCAGCAGCTGTCGTTCAAGCTTATGTTTTACGAGCCCTCACCGGACGACAACTACACAAATCGAGCGGTAGCACAGCTAACTAGAGAAAAAATGTACGACAGTAAGGGCAATGTCAAACACACGTTCTTTGCACATGTCGAAATAGGACTCGGCTTTGACTTGTGCGGCAATACGTTTGCGACACAAGACAGTCCAGGGCAGATGATGGCCTTCAGTATCAATCAGTACTCGAATTTATATTTTCGGCTCAAGACGTTTCGTTCGCAGTATCGCGCCATATCCATGAATGTACCAGAGTCAAAGTACAAGAAGCTATTCTCACTTTGTAGCAGCCTTGCAGCAGAGAACATTGCGTTTGACTACTGGGGAATGTATTCAGCGCCCGTAGCCCCAGACGTAATGTTGAAATACCGCTACAGGAATACCCACGGAACATACTGCAGCAAAATCATTACCGAAGTGCTGCAGCAGTGCGAAATAGGAAACGATTTTTTTCGACAAATGAAGCCGTGGAGGGCAACACCGAATCTTTTGTCGACAAGTTTTCCAGAGGCGTGTCTTGGATAGCATGCGAGGCGAGGTCTGGTTAGCATGCGAGGCAAAGGAAAAAACAACAAGTTTCCCATGGGCGAGGTTTGGTCAGCATCTGAGGCCAGACCGGTTCGAATCGCGCAAAATGGGGAGCTTTGGGTATATAAGAAGCATTGACAAGTGCTCATGTTCATGTTGTCTGCCGTTCGCAAATTCACCTCGTCTTCCCTCGTACCAACGGTCAAAAAAGCATACCCAATCCTGATCTGCAAAGGATGTCCTCTTTACAACCAAATGGATGCCGTTTTCAGTAACTTTTCCTGTGGTATGTGCGAGATGTTGCGAACACCCGAATGGACCAAGGACCATATTGCGCCGAGAGAGTCCATGGGCAACTTTCTGCTACATAACAAGGCTAAAAAAGAAAATAAATAGAAAGAAAAGCAAGCATAGGCAAATACAGCCAGACACCAGCACAAGCTGTGATGTTTCCCCTCACATTCCAAACCGAACACGTGGCCAACATGAAAGATGAGTTTGTCGTGCTGATCAAAAACTTTATCAACAGAAACATGGGGAAGACCTGCGCGGACGATTATGTGAAGTCACATTCGTATTGCGCCATGGTCTTTACAGGGTTGGACTGCCAGCTCTCTGGCCTGGTTTTAGTCAGAGTGATCAAGGAGCACTTTGACCGCCAAGTCCACGAATTGAGCTCACTGTGTGTCGACCTCGAGTTCCGAAGTGGGGGCATCGGGTCGCAGCTCTTGCAATATGTGAATCGAAATCTACCCGAAAACGACATTTCACAACTTTACATCGACTCGGGCCCTCAGCATGATGAACTACTGCGGTTCTACAAAAACAATGGCATGAAGGAGTTGTATTCCAACACACGCGAAACGTGCTTGGTTTCGAGGGTGATGCAGCGCAAGTCTGTGGTGCACTTTTGCGGATTGTGTTTTTTTTCTGTATTATCAATCGTGATGCTCTGTGCTCTTCTATACTGAGCCCCGCCGAAAATACGGTGTATCAAATCTTGTATATAATGGCAGTTTAGCGCCAAATTTTAAAACGAAAATTGAACACAAAAAACAAATCTGCCTGCACGTTTCCGCTGGCGTGCAAAATCATCATGAACCTTCTTGACATCATTGAAAATGAGGACATAACTGCCAATATGGCTTGGATAGATAGCCTTTGCAAAAGCGACTCCCCAGCAGAGGCAATTCAGCGCCACATCAAAAATTTGATCTCCACCAACTCTGCTTTACAAACAAGCACATTTGTCAACAAGCTGTGGGAGACTTTCATCAAGGCTTCGTCTGCGAGCAATAACAAGCGCATGCTGCTGTGGTGTGCAAAGAGGCTTTTCTCTTTGCAAAACAAGAGTGCTTCGTTTTTTTGCTTGTATCAGCTGGCAGTTTGCCTTTCGACGGAGTCGCTTCCGGTATATTCTTCCTACAACACAAGCTCGGAAGCACACTGCATTCTCAGGGCACAGTTTAGTAAGTACATTACCACCTCGGGTATTCTGGACTTGATCAACCGACAGTTGGAGATCCTTGTTCAGGGCCAGGGTCTGTTTCAGGATCGCGAGGCTGCAATTTTCAGGACAATGATTATGTTTTTGCAGCGCTGCGTCGGTGTGCTGAACGGGACCATGATGTTTTTGGAGCCATGCGGATCAGACGAGCAGGTGAAGAACAAAATTGCCGGGAACCTCGTACTGCTTTTCAGTAGACACAATGTCAACATGGATGTTCTGCATTTGACCATTCTGGAGGCCTTGTGCGTCGGCACATCAGGAGATTCACTTGAATTGATTTTTGAGCACATGGTGCATTTATTCCTGGTGCGATTTCAGGTCTTTCCTGACACCCACGTGGCATATCTGCAGGGGTGTTTGCTGCGCGTCATACGTTCCGCATTTGCCCACAAGAGAACCATTCTGCGCAACTTTGTGTGTGACAACGACGTTATCGGGAGCCTCGCAATCTGTCTACACAACAACATGGACGTCTCGACAAACAAACACCTTGCTGGCATGTGCGTTCTGTCGGAAATTGTCTGGATCAGCCACCAGTTTGATATGGTCTCAATCGAACGTACGCTGCAGTGTCTGATGCAGTGCATGAACAGGATCCCCTTGCTGCCCAACGTTGACATATACATCCTCGTGATACGCCAGATCTTGCTCAGACGGACCAGACGGATTTCATCAGACCTGCTCAATCAGATTCTGCACACAATGATTTCGCCTTCGTTCCCTCGAGGCGTCGAGACCATCATGACAGTCATCGACCCCATGGTAAAATCGCAACGCCATTCCTTGGACCTTCCGAGCTGCCAGGCACTCGTCCGCTACATGCTGTCCTGTCTCATAGACCCAGACCTGAATATCAACACGTGGGTGCAATGTCTTGGAGTCCTGCGCACATTCATACACCAGCTGAACAGGGCCAACATCATCACCGTCCTGGAGCACGGTAAAACTTTTGTCGTTGCCATGGAGCAATGGAATTTGGACCCTCACCATACGGCGCAAATAATGTACATCTTTCGCTTCGTGGTGTGCAGACTGTCAGTTTGCAAAGACATTGTCGTGGACCGCTTACACGATAGTGGCTTTGTGAATCACATTCGAAGAAAAATGCAAATGTGCGATCTGGCCCCGGGAAGCTCTGGAAAGGCAATGAACATCTCAACCATGCGCGCGGCAGACATTCTGGTGGTTCATGACATTCTGACTGGATTTCAAGATGGCGTTGACCTGGTGTTGTTTTGCTCCAAAATCATCTGCCAGCACCACGCCAACAAGAAACTCGTCGCCGACGTGATGCGAGTCATCATGAGGACGCTCAAGCGTTTTGAGGCGCGGGGCACATTCGACGACACCACCAAGCGGCAGGTTCTTATGTGCATTTTGACATCTTCTTCGAGACTAGACCCGATCGTATCGTTGTACGGCATTTTTCTGATCAAATTCCTCTGCGTGTCAGAGGAAGGGGTTTACCGACACGATTCATGCTCTCAGCACAAGGAGGTCATGAAGGAGATCGTCTCGTTTTGCAACTGTGTTTTATCCTCGATTTATGCTGTCGAAATGTCAGTGGCCTGCATCTGGAGAAATAGAGAGACGCTAACAAATTGCATTGACATCCTGCTGTCCATATACAAAGACTCTCTTTTCTGCGCCATGCAACGAACAAACAGCCTGTGGAAGCGGGAATTCGAATACACAGCAGACTTGGTTACGAGCATACAAATCAGTCTTAACAAGTCGCATGGCGGGCAACAAAACAATTCTCTATCAAACACACTCTGCATGTTCAGCGATCACTATCGCAGGGCATCTTCAGAAAGACAGAATCCGGTATGAAATTTTATTCAAGTGTGTGTGCAAGCACAGAATTACTGGAAAATGAAATGTGCGAGTGCAGCTGTAGAAAAGCATGTTGCCAAGTTTGGTCCAAGCTAAGCGCGCTCACCACGGATTCGGCGAGCAAGCTGCAGGTCCTTGGGAAAGATGGTTGTCCTCTTCGCATGAATTGCACAAAGGTTGGTGTCTTCAAACAGCCCGACCAGGTAACTCTCTGCTGCCTGTTGGATCGCCTCAACGGCCGACGACTGAAAACGAAGATCCATCTTGAAATCTTGGGCGACCTCACGCAAAAGACGACGGAACGGCAACTTGCGCAAAAGAAGCTCAGTCGACTTTTGATAGCGGCGGATCTCGCGCAGAGCCACCGTGCCAGGGCGATAGCGGTGAGGCTTTTTGATCGCAAGAGGACCAGCCTTCATGGCTGCCTTGTGCGCCAGAATTACCGGCGTAGACTTTCCACCGACGTTCAAGTTCTTGCGAGAAGTCTGTATGATGATACGTCAGTCGCTGTGTCTGCGCTTGCACAGGGCTCACGACACACCGACCTGCTTCGTGCGTGCCATTTCGTGCCGGGTGAGACGAGTCCCAACACCACACCCTCGTCTTTAAATAATAATCTCTAAAACTTTGGTTTTAAAACAAACAAATTCGTACAAAATAATTAGTCACTAGTCTCTGTCTTTGTTTCAAAACAAATACCCTCTTCTAACCGAACAGGGGCAAGGCTACCCAAAATTTTCCAAATCGGTTTCAAAGAAATTGGTAAAGTTTTTTTAATTAGTACCAAAAATAAACGTTGAGTAAAATATGGATTTGTTTTAGAACAAAGCCGCGGTGCTGGCTTGAAATCTTTTTAGTGTCAAATGGTGGTGGTCATTGCAGTCGATGGTCCGGCGGCAAGTGGAAAGGGTACGCTGTGCAGGCGCATAGCGCATGAGCTGCAACTGGCATATCTTGACACTGGCTCGCTGTACCGCGCAACTGCTCTTCGTGTGATGCGCCGAGGCCCCTTGAAGCCAGGTGCAGACGGCGTTGTTCCAGGTGCCGCAGAAGAGGCGATGGCAATTACGCCAGAGGATCTGCAGGACGAGAATCTTCGAAGCGAGCTTGTCGGGCAAAGCGCTTCGATAGTGGCCGCGGATCACACGGTGCGCGCGGCGCTTTTGGACTTTCAGCGTCGTTTCTGCCAGTCCCCGCCTCCTGGCTTCCGTGGCGTGGTGATGGATGGGCGGGACATTGGCACAGTCATATGCCCCTGTGCTCCTGTCAAGCTTTATGTGACAGCTAATTCTTTCATTCGTGCTGTCCGGCGGCATAAAGAACTCGTCGCGTGTGGCAAGGACATAGGTATTGATCAAGTTCAAAACGACATGCAGCAGCGCGACCATCGCGACTCGACGCGTACTTTGGCGCCACTTTGCGCAGCTGCAGACGCCTTTACCATAGACACATCTAATCTTGACTTTGACGAGACTGTTTTTGCCGCTTTGGCGCACATTCGGGACAAGCTTCCCGCTATGTTTTGAACGAGTTGATCTCACTGTTTACATCGACCTGTTTTTTCCGCCGTACAGCCATGCTTACCCATTGGCATATGCTATTTATTCAATGTTCAAGAAAATCTTTTAGCTTCGAGACTCGTTCCCCTAAGGTATGTTCAGGAAACTCTTTTCCCAAAAATTTGTTCTCTGCCCTTTTTATTCGATCTTTTACTGTGATGTTCGGCACATTAGGAATGTCTCCTTCAAAATCATTCTCCACTTCTTCCAAGTCTTCCAGCAAATAATCAGCATATTCGATCCCATCTGTGAAAGCATCCAAGTCGCGAAGCATGGCGACGATTTCGTGGGTTTTGTATTCTTCTACTATAACCTCTGCCAAGCCCCCCGCTTCTGACAGGCGCCTGTCGTCATTCTTCACGATTCGGCCACGGAATGCGTCGATAAGAAATTGCTTGGAAAAATCCGGTGTCATGCCAACAAAGAGTAATATCAGTTCATTTGCATTCAGAGTTGACGGGTCTGGCAATTTTTCGTCGTCGTACCACAAACCATCTTCTTCCACCCCGGAAGCCAGGGTCATCTTACCTTTACCCTGCCGCTGGCCTTCATGAAACAAGCCTTCATATTTGTCACCATTTGCGTACTCGATCACACCCAGCCCTTCCATGCTTCCATTGTGATATTCACCTGTGTAAATGTCTCCTTTCGATGAAGTAAACCTGATCTGTCCATGCATGTATCCTTTGACAAATTGCCCTTCCCATTTGCGACCCTCGTCATGGTAGGTTAAAGTGCCACTGCCGTGATATGTACCGTCTTTCCACTCACCCTCATACACACTATTACTGTCGCGACCCCACGTTAAGGTGCCGCGACCATGATGGTGGTTGTTCTGCCACTGACCTTCATATCTGGAATTTGTAATATCATCTGTGTAAATCCCGTATCCGTGTTTCTTGTCGTCTTTCCACTCGCCGTCATATTTTTCGCTGTACTCAACTCCCCTAATTTTCTTATCACGCTTCATTACACCCCTGCCATCCCTTTTGCCTTTCTTCCAGCTTCCCTCGTACCGCTCCCCATTCGCCAAAATCTTGACACCCTGTCCGTGCATTTCATTATCTTGCCAGTCGCCTTCGTAGAAACTGCCGTCCTTCCATGTGTACACGCCCTGGCCAAACATGCTATCCTCCCTCCAGCCACCCTCATATTTGTTGCCATTAGGGTAAAAACACACGCCTTGCCCGTGCCGTTTCTGGCCCTCCAGGTCGCCAATGTATTTCTCTCCATTCGGATACACCTTGGTATACTTAACTGCCTCCACGACGCGCCTAAAGGCCAGGTGCTCTGACTGATTGGTTGGAGATGTTGGCTTGCGGCACAATGAGCATGTGCGCCCGGCGGTTCTTTCGGTCCCACTCCACGACGTCAGGCACGGGCGGCAAAAATTGTGACCACACTTTAAAAGCACGTCGTCTTCTGAATTTTCAAGACATATACTGCACTTCAAATTATCCTCGACGGCAGACAGTTTACCTTCCAAGCGTTGGATTTTGGCGAGGAGATCTCTGTTTTTCTGTCTCAGGTCTTCGATACTCACCGTCTCGCCTTCTTCCCTATCACGTTTTATATTGGGATTTGAACAATGCAAAACAAGCGTTTCTTGGTCATAGTGCGAGATGGATTGAATGTGCTGGAGTGCTGTGTTGTTTTCCATGGTTCAGTAACGGCGTCATAAATGTACTTATATACATTCTTTGTCCCGCATTATTTAGCCTTCCTTTCTTTTCAAGCGCGACCCGGCGCGTACTTTGGCGCCACTTCGCGCAGCTGAAGACGCGTTTACTATAGACACATCTGATCTCAACTTCTGGCGCACATCCATATGGATGGACGGTGGTGGATACAACAAGGATGTATTCAGAATGAATCAACCTCAAACCCCGATCGGGTTTGTTTTAAAACAGGAAAAACTGCACAGATCAGGACCACGCGATAAAGAAGCTCGGAAACGACAACAAGGTTTTAAATTTATTTTGAATTCAGAGCATCAAGATCCTGACCACAATGCTATGCATGCGTTCTGTTAGGTTGTATGCCTATCAGCGATGACGATGGCCATTTACCCCCGTTCCTGCAAGACGAAAGCCTCTCGGATGCTTCCAAAAAATGGCTACTCAAACTATGGCGACTTCGATACATTGAAAGTCCAAAGACGTAGCGGTTTCCATGGCGTATTCTTCTATTTCTTTTTCTTCTTCTTCTTTCCCGGGGCAACAGGAGGAGGGTTTACTTGTTCGAATTTCTTCTCCAATGCCATTTGCAATGATTTACCGGAGGCGTTGTTTTCGAAATTTTTCTCCGAAAACGTGATCATTTTCTGCAGCAAAAAGCTTGCTGCATCTTTGGAGAGTTGCACTTCAACATCCGAGTATTGATCGGCCAATTTATATGTTTTAGACACTTCGTCATACAGCACGGGTCTACCAAATGGACAATCCTTGTGATCGTATTTTTTGGTCAGCTTGAGTATCCTGTTGATATAGCAAAGGTAATTTGTTGCCGTTGCCCGGGATTCGCCTTCAATCCAACCACCCTCGTCCATGGTAGCGCGAAACCAAAATGCATCTTCTTTGTTTTGAGAGTAAAGATTCTCCGTTGATAATAAGTTGCTTGCTGCTGAGTGCTGCATAAACATTTGCCGCCTCTGAATTTCCTCGTCACTCCAGTCCGTTTCGGTAATGTCCTTGAACTGCTGCAAAACACTTTGACCAAAATCGTCGTCGTTTGTCAATTTTGCACGAAAACCACCCGTGAACCGAATCGTGTCTATTGCTTGGTCAAATACAGGACTGGAACATGGTCGGAAAACTAGCTCTGAGTCTGAAATTTCCTTTATGTTGTACTTGGACGTAGAAGGGTTGACTTTCAAATAGACCCCATCAACACTCCAATCAGGGTGTTTTTGTTTCATTTTCGTTATTTGCTTCATAATGGCATTTTGCAGACCACCCGTTGGCGCGTCAAACACAACAATCAAAAACACACTGTTAGGTTCCATTTCGCTGACTGTATCAGCGTTGAAGTCGTAAGTAAATACAGGTATGAATGTCAAGCCACCTTCACTTAGCACCCGGTGCGACATTGCGTCACTTGGCTGTTCTGCCACGTCACCCGGCTTTTCTGCTGCGTCACCTGGCTCCTCTGCTGCGGGCTCTGGCTCTTCCACCACGCCTGGTTGTTGCGGCGTGTCGCTGCGACTAAAAAGACCGGTGATTCCATTGACGACACCGGAGCCAAGTCCGGCGACACCGGTGCCAATTCCCGCAGCAAAGTTTTGTATCCGACTTTGGCGTGGTGTGTCAACGCCACCCTCGACCTTGACTTTGAGCTCCTTGATTTCTTCTTGCAATTTCTCAAACCTTGACAAACCTTTCACCGCCCATGTCTCTGATTTACGACTTTCATTCAATGTTGCAAGGTATTGCAGTGTGGCCGTGACTTGAATTTGAGCATCGTCTAAAAACTTATTGCGAACGGTGATGCACATTTGCTCAAATGACTGATCCCAAAGATTCCTGTGTTGCTCATCATACAAATCTTGTCTCGCCTCCATCAATGCCTCTGTCAACTTTTCATTATTACTGATCTTATAAGATTTGAGGTCTTGCACGGGGGCGGACATGGCATTTTCCTGAACAATCTTGACAAAGGCATCAAACCTCTCAATCTCAGACTTGATGCCGCGATCGACGCCAGCTGTCTTGTCGTATTCCAAATGAGTGTCTGGCCCGGTAAACTCGTACATGTACCGCAGGGCAACGTCCAACACATTGGCAGTTGTTGCAGTCATTTTGTCTTCTTTTACTTTCCATGATTTGTTCTTAAAAAATTTCTTGACTTCTTTCGACCCCGAGCCATGGATTTTTGTAGCTGAATTCATCAAAGAACTCAAATTTTCAGGAAACGTCATGCAAAAGGGCGTTTCGTCCATGAGCGCAAAGGTGCGAAACGCCTTATTATTCTTCTGCAGTGTCATTGCTGCTAGCTTCACTGCTTGCATGTCAGCATCCAGTTTCCGCTCCGTCATGATAGCGGTTTTCATCAAACGAGAGCCCAGTCCCTTTCCTGATGCGGCGACTTTTTTGTCAATCATCCACTTGTCGATGTACAGCGACCGGAATTCTGCAGGCAAGTCGTCGGTGTCACTGCCATAGTTAAGACAATAATCTGACACAGCAATGAATCCACCCACTTTGTCCACTCCATCTTGAGAGACCTCCAACACGTAAACCGTACTCCCGTTCAAATCGTTGTCAACAAAATACTGATAACTGTCAGCTTTGTAGTTGAGTTCCCCGTCAACTAAATAATCAGCTTTGTTTTGATCTGCAAAAAATGAATCTGCAAGAACTTCCAGTTGAGTTTTCTTCTCTTGCGTAAAGTCATCCAGTATAGAGTACTGTACAGAAACACCAAGCGATTTTCGTATCATTTTCTCGGATTCTTTGTCGAGCCATTTTATCTGAGCATTCCTTTTTTCATTCAACAGTTTCACTACTCGCGGAACGCCTGCTTGTGCCTCCCCTTTCATATCAAGCATAGGGCGCACGCAATTATTGCTCATAGTCTCCAAAGCCGATTCAAATTCCGCAATTTTGGCATTCAATCTTGTGCGTTCTGGGGCCTTCTCAAACACAAGATCCATCGTAGTTATTGGCTTGGAATTAAGACTTTTGACATCGATTTCTATTTGCTTAGATATGTTTTCAAGATCTTGCTTTTCGACCCACGCAAAAATTTGATTCTTTTTCTGAGTCGCAGTTTGTTTCAACGCACTTACTTCATCCCCCATCCCTAAAATGTCCATATAGCACTTAACAATATTTTGTTTATGCCGTGCGAATGTATCCTGTAATCTTGCAACATCTTGCTTCGTGTATAACTTAGGCATTGAGTTTGTTAGCTCCTGCAATTCATGATCGTATGCTTTCTTCCACGTGGTTGACACTGGTCTGGTTGCAAAATGCAGATACTCTGCATTGGAACTTTTAACCGCGACAAGAGAGCATATCTTGCAGTGCCGCAGAGCACGACTCACAGCAAAAGTGTCGGGCATACAAAAGTCTGTACGTACAGAGCCATTGTATTTATATACGAGTTGCCACCATGTTGAATGCTGGCAATTCTATTTTGTACAGGTTGGTTCGTTTTGTATTTATTTGCATCCAATTTGCAAGGCCTTAGAGTACGCATATCCTGAACTCCACACTGGTCGCATCGTCATGTCCAGCCATGTCAGCACTCATATCCAATCACCCTAAACTGGTCG
>CEPC01018689.1_pt1 | contig 11041 bp, 3 predicted proteins | sample 530651 | NCBI WGS metagenome assembly CEPC01 (sample SAMEA2620828, study PRJEB7988) | marine metagenome | biome: marine biome (ENVO:00000447); feature: deep chlorophyll maximum layer (ENVO:xxxxxxxx); material: "saline water (ENVO:00002010), including plankton (ENVO:xxxxxxxx)" | depth 65 m | reverse complement strand
CAGCCGCGGTGGCGACGGGCGTGGCAGAGGCCTCGAGCCACGCGTCCGCGCCCGCCGTGGGCCACACCCACAGCACCCCGGCTTCCTCCTTCACCGGGTAGGACACCGCGCAGGATCGCGGTGACTCGCACGCGGTCTTCTCGGCCTTGGCGTCGGTGCTCATCGGGATGGCGGTGGCCTTGCCGTCGTTGCCAAACTCCCACCCGTGGTACCTGCAGACGAGCTGCTTATCCTCCGAGATGAACCCGAGAGACAGCGGGGCCATGCGGTGCGGACACGAGTCCTCCACGACCGCCCACGCGCCGCCCTCGCCCTTCCACGCGACGATGGACTTGCCGAGCACCTTCATCGGGTTGGGCGCGGTCTCGTCGAGGAAATCGATCGGGGACATCGGGTACCACGCTCGCGCCCAGTCGAACCGGTCGCCGGCGGCGGGCGCGTCCGCGGGGGCGCGCTCGGTGGTCTTGGACGGGGGCTCGGAGATGGACTGCGCGCGGACGGCGCCACCGCGGGCGGACCGGCGCATCGCGCGTCGCGGCGAGGGAGGCGCGAGCGTCTCGCGATGGCCCGTCGCGAATGCCGCGCGCCCGGCGCGCATTGCGGTGGGCCCGCGCGTGGTGCGGTTGGGCCCGGCGGACCTCCGGGCGACGACGGCGGTCACCGGAGCCGTTGCGATGGAGGCGATCATTTCTCTTCGCGTTGGATGACGAGGGGAGAGGGAGGCGCCTCGTGCTCTGACGCAGAAGCATCCGATTAGCTCGGCTGCGAGCGCTCAGCCAATCAGAAGCAGGCATTCAGGATTTCTGGGATTTGTCCACAAGGTTTGCGGTGCGCTTCACGAGACCTTCGTGAGGTTTCGGGAGCGTTCGCCACAGGGCGGTGCACGCGAAAGGGTGGCTCGGATCGACCGAGGGAGATGTCTTCGACTTCGTACTCGGCGCTTGCGCAGCGCGCGCTCGTCGCGCCCAACCCAAAGCACCACAAGGCCCGAAGCGTCAGGGCGAGCGGCGGAAGGAAGTATCACTGGTGGGGTTCGCCAAATCCGATCGGGAACTCGAGGTTCGCGGAGGACCTGAGGGCGAAGGCGACGGCCGCGGCGAAGGAGGCCGAGGCCGAGGAGCTTCCCCCGCAGGAATGGGCCAAGGAGTGGCGCGGGTCCTTCGAGGGCGACGCGGACGCGCTAAAGTCGTTCATGGGGGAGGTCACTTCACGATTGGAAGGGATCGAGTGTCGATTCATCGTCGTCGGGGACGGGGGCATCCTGGAGAGCGTTCAACCGATGCCCGGGGAGGCGCGGTTCGCCGAACTCGGACCCAAGGGCACGTGCTGTACCATCGCGAGTCCCACGAAAGAGTTCGAGGCGCACGTCATGCTCGCCAAGGTGAGGGAGGTGGCGTTGGCCCGGAGCGAGCGCGGGGGCGGGAGGATCTATGCCATCAGACTTTTCGGCGACGCGGGCGAGGACGCCCCGGCCAAGAGCGTCATGACGATCCTGCTCAACGGACTGGGCGAAGGCGGGGTGTCCGACGAGGCGATCGAGAAGTGGGAGTCGCTGGCGGAGTGCCTCCCCGGGGCGTGAGCGTAGAGTCGTCGACCGGCGCGACCGCGAGAACAACTCAAATACAAACTCAAGTACGTCATCAAAAATTTCGATCTCCGGACCGCCCGACGGAAAAAATTTCGATGCCTCGGTGATGATTGGCGCGCGGCGCCGGAAAGCAGGGCAGCAGCTCCGCGGACGGCACGCCCTCTTTCACACCTTATCGCGCGAAGGGGATGCAGCACGCGGCGAAGACGGTCCGGGTGACCGCCGGGCCCCGGGGCGGCGGACGCGGGGAGAGGAGGGGCGGCGGCGGCAGGGGAAGAGGGCGAGGGGGCGGCGGGACCAAGACCAAGACCCGACGCCCGCGCACCTTCTCGTTCTCCCCCGCGATGGACGAGCCGTGTTTTATAAAGCCGCCTCCGGAAGGGGCCGCGCTGCCGCGGTTGGTGTGCTACGATCTCGACGATACCGTCTGGTTTCCCGAGCTTTACATGATGTGCGGCGCGCCGTGGAGCAAGGACGAGCTCGGGAGGGTCACGGACACCTGCGGGACGGAGCTGAGGGTGTATCCCGCTGCGAGCGAGAGCATAAGGATGATACTGGACCCGGATGGCCCGTTTCAGTCGAGCGGCGTCGGCGCCAAGGTGGCGTTCGCGTCGAGGACCAACCGGGGAAAGTGGGCGATGGAGGCGCTGAACCTGTTGAGGCTCGATGAGGGCACCTCGTTGCGGGAGGCTGTCGGGGACTTGGTCGAGATCTTTCCGGGAACTAAGCGGAAGCACTTCGAGTCGTTGAGGAGCAAGTCGGGAGTGCCTTACAGCCAGATGCTGTTCTTCGATAACGAGCGCATCAACGTGGAGGAGGTGGGGCAGCTCGGGGTGACCAGCATATACTGCCCCGGGGGTATGAGCCAGGGGGCGTGGGAGAAGGGGCTGGAGATTTACGCCAGAAACGCGAGGCAGAGGTCCGCCGCCGCTAGACGATGAATCCATCTTGTCAGTCTAGTTTTTCCATCCCGTCGCAAATTCACGTGGCCCCGAAATGGATTCAGCGATCGACACAGCAAGCACGCGCGCCGGGCTGCCGCCATGACGTACGTCAGGTCGAACATCAAGCGGGACACGCGTCCTGATGTGGGGGACAGATACATGCGGGTGCAGGAAGAGTTTCACGGGCACTCGCCCGATTGGAGGAGGCACTACGAGCACGCTCACTCTTCGCCGGGCGTGACTGCGCGCATGCGAGACGGCCCGCCCTCGGGAAAAGGCTCGCCCGACCCTCTTCCGCCGAGGCCCGAGGGCCGCGAGTGGGTCGGTAACCCGGTCTCGGGGATATCTCCGGGGAGGAAGGTTCCAAAGGACAACGTCAACATCGCCGAACCCGGGCGCCAGTCTTTCTTCGAGCACATGGCGCAGCAGCCCAACACCGATCGCGCGACCGACGCGTACGAAGGGGCGTGGCTCGGAAACAGCAAGAAGCTCGACGACACCAACAACAGGTTCACGCACGACCCGTCTTCGCGCGTGTACCGCGGGTCGCGCGTGGCCGCGAGGATCAACGAGCTCGGGCCGAACTTCATGGAGGGCGCGAGGGGCGAGGGGAGCACCGTGGCGGGCCATCACCCGAGGCACGCCGGGGGGATGATAAAGCGAAACGACGACGGCGCAATCAGGCCAATCATGGAGCCCGAGATCAGGGAGTTCTGGACCGAGGCGGACCCGGCGCCGCCGCTCAACAGGGGCCCGAAAAAGGTCCAGGAGCCCGTGGGGAGGTCGGGGCGGCAGGGCATGTTCGGGCTGCTGGCGCAAGATCCGAGCGTCAAGTCGGATTACGGGAGGCACGGTGTGGACGGCACGCGCGCCAGGGGCAGCGTCTTTGTGAAGGAGCCGGGGTCGGACACGCAAGTCGGAAAGGGCTCCCTGCTGCTGTACTCGAACGAGTACTGCCTGAAGAACGGTCTCGGGGGCGGCGGGAGGATGATAGACGACGACGACGACTACTGATGACGGGCCGCCCGGGCTCTTCGAAAACTATGGTAAAATTACATTAAACGTGTCTTCAATGACGTCACACGTCCTTGTTCCGGGTCACCCGGATGAGGATGTCGGGCGACCGAAGCATCTGTATCAGTGTGTGGAACAGCTTGATCTCGTCCCTCCTGCATCCCGGATATCTGTGCGCTCGCAGCATCCGCAGCCCGCGGCACAGCCTCAGCAGGTAATCTGGGTTTGGAATCTCGTAGATCATCACGTCCTCGATCTTAAACTGGAAGAACCTTCTCACCACGCCTCCGATGGCGACGAAGATGAAGGCGTAGAGCGCCAGCATGCTGTAACTGTCCAGACCAAGCTGCTCAACGACGCCGGAGAGGAACCTGTCGGACATGGTGGCGTATAGAACGCCTTGGCTTCCTTCCTCGGTGTAATCGACCATCCCGCAGAAGCCCTCCTTGACACCCGCAAGCGTGATCTGTTTTGTGCGCAAGCCCCATATCATCAGCGAGTCGTCCAGGCGCTCCAGAGATAGGATCGTGGTGGCGTCGTCGCTTGGATTCGGATCGGGCGCGGTCTTCGAGAGCTTGATGACCTGGTCCCTCGGGGGTAGGTTAAGCAGCCTGGGCAGCGCACGCTCCACGGCAACCTCCGCCTTTTGGTCCGAGATGTCGTTGATCATCGTTCCCATCTCCAGCGCCTGGCTCGACGTGAGCGGGGAAATGACCTCCATCTGGACGGTCTTTGCGGTGGGCGGGCCAACCCGTGTGAATGCGGTGGTGAACACGAGCTCAACCTGGCTCTCCGAGGTTGAGGTTGAGGTCAACTGACGTGTTGTGTTGAGCCACTTCGCGTGTGTCACCAGGTTCGTTGCGAGTGCCCCCCTCGGCCCTGCTGGCAGCACCCACGACACTGAGCTGTGCCTTGGGAACAGGAGACACTCCGCATCGAACTTTTGCGTCAGCGGCGAGGTCATCAAGTATCGTTCCGATGCGTCGATGTCCTCGCCCGACATTTCCACGCTCTGCGCCTGCGCCTGGTAGATGTTGTAAACCGCCAGCGAGCTGTTGACCCTCACCCTCAGCTCCACGTTCAGGTTCGCACTGGTCACCTTGTTGGGGGACAGCACCGGGTTGATGGAGGAGAACAGGAAGATCGGTGCAAGCAGTAGGAGGATGATGCCGGTAAAGATTGTAAAACCCTGGAGCATCTTAAAGACGAGCGGGAACTTGTCGCGGCCGCTGTAGATCTCCTTGTTCTGCCGCCTGGCTTCCTGGTAGAGCAAATCCTTCCATAGCATGTGGTACAGGTTCTCAAATCGGAACCACATGAGGAGGTCCAGCGACGACTCGCTCATCACCCAGTCCAGCAGTGTGCGCAGCTCAAACAGGAACGGGACGCTCTGATATATCATGAACGCATAGTACGCCACGGGTCCGGTGCCTAGTTTCATGAACAGGGTCTGGTACTGGCTACCTTCCCTGTACCCCGTGCGAATCTGCAACGCAGATACCAGGAGGTATAGGAGCTGGCACGCGACGAAAGCCTTCAGGTGAACATTGCCGTGCGCCTTGACGAAAGCCCTGCCGTCCACGAGCGGAAGTATGATGAAGATGTGCAGTAGCAACGTTAGGGTGTACGCAACCTGCATCACGTACTTCATAAGCATGTTCTGGCTGACGTACACCAGGCGGGAGATGACCATGGACAGCGTGGAGGTGAGGATGGCGATGGTGAGGCCAGACTGGAGCTGCTCCGCGCCACTGGCCTGCCCGCTGTTCTCGAAGTTGAGGTTGGAGAAGTCGAAGATGAGCCACACTAGTGAGAGGATCTGGAGAAAGAATTCTATGGGGTAGAGGTCTCGACCAGGTTTGCCAGTGTTGCGACTGGGCGGCTCCGTCTTGTTGCTGAGCTGAATTTCGGTCAAAAAGTCCCGAATCGTGCCCACCGCGTATTTGACGGAGTACTTGATCGAGTCCCAAAGGTCGCGGCCGAACGTCTTCAGAGCTGACTTGACCGCGGCGTTCTTGTTGATCTTCTTCTCCTTGATAGCTGTGCCGTACTTTTCCCTGAATTCTTTCCTGCTCGGCGGCTTTTCATCCCGTTTTCTGTCCCCTTCCAGCTGGTTTACGCAAGCCTCGCGGTAGTACTGCCCGGGCCACATGATCTTCCTCCCCGTGAACTCGGGTATGCCGTACAGGTCCTCGTCCTTGCGCTCGCCGAGCAGATCTTTAAGCCGCTTGACGAAAGATTTGGATTTGATGCTCGCCGGTGTCGCCTTGAGCGCGCTGGGAGTCTGCGACCCCGACCCCGACCCCGGCTTGCCGACGCCCTTTCCGGGCGAGAGCACCGACGGAGTGGACGAGTCCGATGCCACGCCCTCCTCGAAGGTTAGGCCAAGCATGCCGTCCTTGATCTCGTCCATCCGCGTCACCGTTCGAAGGCCGTGGAGCCTGGAGTAGTTGATGCACGGCCGAATGTACTTCATGTCCTCGTATGTCCGTATCCCTACGAAATTGAGGTGGTCGATGTGCAGCAGCAGGCTGGCGCACACGAAGATGTCCACGAGCACCGCGTTGAGTATGGTGCTCGCACCCGTCTTGACAGTGAGAAAAACCACCGCGTTCGTCGCGTACATCCAGTCGCCGTTGTCCCAGTTGAACAACGAAGCCTTCGTTGCGGGGCACTGGGGCTGCATCGAAAACGTGAAATGGTTGAGGTCCGAGGGCGACGTGTCCTCGTCGACGTCCATGCAGAAAGCTTTCGTCTGGAACGTCACGCGGAATATGAGCACCGCAATGCTGTACCAGAACGCCATCCACCATGACTCCGGCGCCGGGTGCGGGTTGCGGACGAGCGCGACAAGCATGACCCAAATCACTGGCAGGACACTGAAAAAGTCGGTGTGTGTCAGCAGCGCGCCGCAGATGCTTGCGTAAGCGAACCACTCTGACAACGAATACACCAGACGGATGATGCCGCCGAAGAAACCCATCACACCACCCTTATTGCCCCAGTGTCCCTTGTGGAACCAGTTGGAGATGGCGTCCATCTCGGCCTCGAACTCGTTTGTGTCGCGGCGGCGCCTCATCTCAGGGGACCCCGCTCCGGGCTCCTTGGTGATGTCCGGCAGCGAGTCGTTGTCGCTGTCAGACAGGCCATCGTCCACATCCTTGATCATGATGGTCTGCATCTCGTCACCGGACTGCTCCTTATATCGCTCGTTGACCTCGGGGATGGGATAGACCGCGGGATCGAGGAGATACGCGAGCTTGTCCAGGCACACATCCACGCCTTTCTTGAAAAGGCGCTTGAACATGGCCCAACTGCCCTCTTTCTCCTCCTCCTCCTTCTTTTTCCTCGCGTCGGTCTGCTCCTCCGTCTCCATGGGCAGCTCGATCGGATCCGAGGCCTCGCTCTCGGTACTGTGACCGTTGCTCTCGGTGTACGAGTGCACGACGAACGTGTAGCCCTTGCCGGGTTTGAGATCCTTAATCTCGACAACACCCTTCTGCGCTCCTGCGCGAGAATGGCCACCGCGCCTTTCGCGACCGGGGCGCTTCTCCACCGCAACCTCGATTGGATTGCTGTAATGCGACAGCGCGGTGAGTCTCGGGTGTGGCTCGCGCTTCACGGTGAAGTACTCGATCGGCGGCGCGTTCGGAAGCATCTCGCACGTGATCTTAACCGTGGTGGGGTTTATCACTGTCACGTACGGCTTGAGCGGAACCTCCGATACCTTTGCCCCGTCACCCGAGTCTGGATCCATCACAATGACGGGCGTCTCCTCAGCCTTGCGAAGCTCTTCTGTCCACGCTTTGACCTGCGCGGCGCTGTCTTGGATGGAATAAATGGTCTCCCTGTAGTGCCGGCGGCGGTCCTCAACCTCGGAGTTCCGCCAATCGATCATGCGCTGCACGTGCAGCACGGTGGCCTTCTCGCTGCGGCGCGCGCTGCGAAGCTGCCGAGACCAAACAATCTCGACATACCTCTCGTTCCTGTTCAGGTTCTGCTGAATCGCGCACATGACGAAGAGCAAGATCTCGGGCAGGATGCCTCCTCTGGACCAGGAGAGGACGCCGGAGCACTGCTCCATCATGCTTGGATCGCAAGCCTTGTCCAATTTCAACGCGCCGACGAAATCCATCCAGGTGTCGCAACCCGCGGTGCCCAAGTCGCATTTCCCCTTGCTCGCGATGCCACCCTCGAAGAGGTGAGGCAAGAAGTAGGGCACCTGGTACAGTAGCTTACAAGCCAGGATGGCGTACACGTAGAGGGGCAGGATGCGGAAGAGCTCGATGTTGGTCCTCGACGGGGGCACGCCCGTGCGTATGCACAGGTTGAGGCGCAAATCTCTGAGCCTAACGGCGAAGACAACAGCGATGATGACATAGCCGATGCCGATGAGATCCGCAATCTTGCGATTCACCCCAGCGAGCACCGTGAACAGGATGATTAGCGGCAGGAAGCATATCGCGACGAGCACGAGCAGCGCGTGTCCGAGCGCCTCGCCCGCGTTTCGAAGCGTCTTCTTCAGCTTTTCGCCCGCCAGCATTCGCTCGCGGTGCACCTTCCTCTGTTCCGGAGTCATGGACTTGAGGTCCACCCCGCCGGCCTCAGCCACGGGCGCGGCCTTAGCCCTCCTGACCCTGGCGTCGCTCCTCACCTTCGCGGTCCGGAACGCGTCGGAGAGCGAGGAAGTCGGAACATCGCTTGAGGATGAGTCACCGCCCTTGGCCGGGTCAAGCGGGTCGTCTCTCACCCCGAATTTGAATTTTCCGTCGCGGCCTGATTCGCCCTTCAGCTTGGCGCTCCTCCTGTTGCGCAGCGTCGCGTCCTTCTTCGCGATCTCCTCGCTCACATCGGATGCGCGTGCCTTCTGACGCTTGTAAAGGACGCCCTGCTCGCGCATCATTTCGAACGCTTCCTCATCTTTGGCGCTGCCGGTGAGGGCCCTCGCCTTGCCAGCCTCTGCTCCTTTTTTTATCTCCCGGTTGGATTTCATCACGCCGGCCATGCCACGTTTCCATGTCATCCTCGCGGATTCGCTCATCGCGACGAGCTTCGCGCGACGGATGAAGTACGCCAACAGAAGCATGACAATGAGGTCGGGGATGATCGAGTATTCCGTGGTGGTCACGGGCCTTTTGCACCGGGAATCATAGAAGAGCTGGTCGAGTTCCTGGTTAGCCGCGGCTTCCTGCTCGGAGATGGCCCCAGCCGCCGCGTCCGAGTCAATGACCGCGATTTGGCCCGGCGGGGGAGGAGACGGCGCGGGCGGCGGCGGCGGTAAGGTATACATCGGTAGGATCGCCGTGGAAACGTTCGCGGGATTATCGTCGGGGCACGACCCGAAGTTGAGCCAGAACCTTCGCGTCGGGCAGTCCACGCAGTAGTCCGAGTCCAGGAGAATATCCGGCAACCGAAGCGACGCGAGCACGTGGACCATGACCATCACACCGACCGCGATGACGACGTAGTGACCCTCTTTGTGCACCCTGCGCAAACCCTCCTCCGAATTCTCGGACTGAAGGTAACCGAGGATGGCGATGTAGAAGATGCTGCTGATGTTCGACTTGAGAAACGCCGAGGACAGCAGCAGCGCCATTGCGATGATGTAGTTAAAGAACGGCGCAGCCTCGCTGAGGTACTCCAGCTTCTCCAGAAACTCGGCGAAGTTGAAAGTCGCGATGGACACAAACACGTACTCGACCATGCGACGGAGCTGGACCTGGCTCTCCTGGATCATCGTCTTCTTCCCAGCCGCCGCGGGACCCTTCTTTTCAGATTCTGCAGTTGCGACGGCAGCGGCACTAGCGCCAACCGCCCCAGCTGCTGCGGTTGAGGGTTTCACTCCATCATTCTTCTCCTCCTTCTTCTCCGGGCTCGATTTCTTGGACGATTCGTCCTCGTCGGTGACCTCGATCTTCTTTCCGTGCGCGGCGGCGATCGCGGCGGTGGCCTTCTTTGCCGCCAGCAGGTTATGCCTGCTCTGCAGCAGGCACTGCATGCTGGCTATGACGATGATCGCGAATTGGTACCGCATCTGCCACCAGTAACCCGCAAACGCTGAGCAGGTCCTCGTCGCGGCCGCGGCCTGTTCCACCACGTCGCCCGCGGCGGACACGGCGACGATGGACGAGTTGGTGACGGCGTAGGGGTCCACCCACGCGACGCAGTAGCTCCCGCTCGAGGACAGTTTGTTTGGCCACTGGCAGCAGGTCTCCGCCCCGTCGCGGACGTCGCCGATGGACTCCAGCCTGGGGTCCGTGAGACGTATGAGACCCAGCCACGTGCCCCAGCTCGGGCCGGTAACGTCCTCGAATATACCTCCCAGTTGGGACATTCGAAGCTGCGCGACGTACTTGAGAATCATCGATACCGATGCGATGCCCGCAAACATGAGCCCGTAATCGTTAGCCTCGTGGTACAACGACGAGCGCTTGCGCCCGCGCCGGGACGCGGGCTGCTCGCCGAAATCTCCCAAGGGTTGGGACACGGCGCTCCCGCCGCTCTCGAGAAGCTCAACCTCCTCGTGGGACGTCGCCTTCTCAATCTCGCCCTTCTTCTTTCGCCAGGGCAACGCGGGCAACGCGGGCAGCGCCGCGTACGTCGCCGCGAATCGTTCTCCCCACGTTTTCGGTTTGTCCTTTTTCTTTTGGTCGGCGCCGGCTTCCTCCTCGATGAGGGAGTCGACGGAGTCGCGACGCTTGCGCCCCCCGCCCTTCATTATCCGGCTCAAACCGCTCATCTCGAAGCTCTTCACGGTAGCGATCGCGATCACCGCGTGAATCGCCAGCGCAGAGTGGAAAACGCCGAAGAGGTCGATGCTTGCGGCGACGCAGGCGATGACGGTGAGGAGCAGGATGTCCATGGCGCGCTTCTGCAGCAGCGCCTCGAACTTGGGCCCGAACATCTTCTTCACGTGATCTTTCGAAGTTACGTAGAACGTGGCGACGGCCGCGAGATAGACGCTCGGGTCCCAGCCCTTGCGATCGTACCCGACTTTCTTCTCCTTCTCCACGATTTCCTTTTCGTCATCAGAATCTTCGTACGGCGCGGGGGGATGCCTGTCTCGCCTGTGCTTCCAGTCCAGCCACCGCATGTTGAAGATGGCGAAGAGCAGCGTGAGGATCCTAGGCCACAGATTTCCCGCGTAGCTGGTCACCACGAACATGCCGAAGTCGTCAGGGACGATGATCCGGTCGATCTCATCCGGCCAGTACTTGTGCACGGTGCGGTTCACGTACTGAACATTGAACATGTACAGCGCCGTGATGTACATGCACTGAAAAGCGACGTAAATTCGCAGTCCCCTCCGAACCCTGCGCCGGGTCTCCGCCCACGGTTTCATGTCGCGGACGTACTCGATCGACGACTGGCTATGCGACGCGGCTCTAGCGCGGTCGCGGCGCGAGTCGCCCCGAGAGCCGAGAAGGATCGCACCCGCCTTCAGATTCCCAAATCTGAACTTGCTTCGGACTACTACCGCCGGGCTCTTGGGCGG
>CEPC01102014.1_pt1 | contig 11053 bp, 3 predicted proteins | sample 530651 | NCBI WGS metagenome assembly CEPC01 (sample SAMEA2620828, study PRJEB7988) | marine metagenome | biome: marine biome (ENVO:00000447); feature: deep chlorophyll maximum layer (ENVO:xxxxxxxx); material: "saline water (ENVO:00002010), including plankton (ENVO:xxxxxxxx)" | depth 65 m | reverse complement strand
TTCAGCAGCGCGTCGCAGTCCGTCGCCGCGAACCCGATCCTCCCGCCGTCTACCGTCTTATCGTACTCCACGAGCACGTCGCGCACGGATATTCCCCCGATGAGCGTGCCCTGTCCCTTGTTGTCCATGACGCCGAGGCAAAACGCGCCGGGTTTTTTCCCGTGCACGAACAGGTAGTTGCTCGGCGGTAACACGAGCGACGCGCCATCTCCAGCGAACGCGATCGTCAGCGGCGGGTAGTACTCGCCCAGATTGGCCATCGTGACGATCGGCGCGCTCTCCGTGGCGCCCTCCCTCTGAAAGCACACGTCATCCGGATAGCCCGGATCGGGCCCAGGAACCTTCACGAGCTTCTTCTCGCTCGGCGCGTTCGTCGTCACCGCCGCGTCCAGCGCCGCGGCGGTGGCGTGGAACACTTTCGTCGGGACGTACGTGAACGTCGTGCCGCTGTCCAGGACGGTTCCGTATCCCACCGCGAGATCATCGCGCGTCGCCACCGCCACATCCCCAATTTTCATCGCGGTCGTGCTCACCACGTAATACGCGGGGTGCTTGTCGTCGACTCGCATGTCCGTGTACACGAGCTGCGGCGTGTGCGGGGTGGCCGGTAACCTGCCGAAGGAGAGGGCGCCGCCCCCTTCGAAGGACCCGAAGCATAGCGAGAACACCCTCGGGAGGCCGTGCGTGTCCGCGAGCTGGTTGGGTATGGACGCGAACTGGTTGTTGCCCAGTCCGATGAGGCCATCCGCTTCCTGGTCGTGGATCGTCCCGGACTCGGTGTTCGTGCACCCGAAGACGACGTCGAGGGTGCCGTTCGTGTCCGGGGCGATGTCCCCACCGAAGTGCATCTTGTCCCGGACGAGGTCGCCGCTCACGCCGCTGCCCTCCGCGTACGTTCTCGAGTAGGTGCACCTGTTGGCGGCGGCGCCTCGGCCCGTGCAAACTCCATTCCCGCCCGCCGCCTTGCACTCCTTCTGCTTGCACTTCAGCCACTTGCCGGTCGGGTCGAACCTGGTACCGCCCGTGTGCGTCCCGCACTTGGCGCACGTGGCGCACGGCACGTAGGTGAGGGTGCTGCCGGTGTCGACGATCACCTGGAAGGTTCGCGGCGACGGATCGCCGAGCGCGATGTTCGCGTAGTAGTATCCGTGCTCCTTGACCGATCCGTGCAGCGGGAACGTGGACGCGCCGTGGGACTCGCCCGGGGACTCGAGGATGCGGCGACGGCGATGCGCATCATGCTCGCGGAGGTGTTCGAGCGCGGTCGGGGTGCTCGGGCTCTCGCGGCGTCGCACGGCGAACACGGCCGGGGAGCGGCCGAACGAAGATTCCGCCAATCTGCCGCCACTCCGAACGTCGTCGTCGTCGGGATGAGGCGGGGCGTCGTCGCCGGTTCGCGCGGCGTCGCCCGACGCTCCGCCGCGCGCCATCGCGAGGAGGATCGCGCACAGAACGGCGAAGCGGCGCCGGGCGCCCATCTTTCCTACCCTAAATCGACGCCGTCCCCCCTTAGGCGCGCCCGAACCAATAGTGAAATTGCCGATGAAGTCGCCTCGGGGAAGACACCAGCAGGCAGACCAGACCGTGCTGCAGGCGCTGCGCGCTCTCGGAAAAGCCGAGGTCCGAGGAAAATTGTGCCCCACTGCGCCGCGACCAGCCAACGACGGAAGCGACGACGCCGAACGTCCACCGTCATGGATCTGCTTTTCGCCAAGGCCCTCGGCGACACCGCCGTCGTGCAAACCCGCGCGTGCGACGACCCGCGCAAGGGCAAGGGCGTCTTCGCGCTCGTCGACCTCCACGACGGCGAGGTCGTCATGCGCGATTCCCCGCTCGCGCTCCTGCCGTCGGCTGAGCTCTCCGAGGCTGCGATCGAGGACGCGCGCGACGTCCCGCCCGCCACGATCGACACGTGCACCACGTGCGGGTGAGTATCCCATCGAGCGGGAGCGCAAAGTCGCGGTCGTTCCCCGGCGTCCGTCAGGTCGCGAAACGCCCGAAAAAAGCGGCGGGGGCGTCCCGAAACCATCCGATCGACGTCGGTCGATCTGTCCCCCCGCGAACGACTGACCCGTCTCCCGGTCCCGTCCCTCTTCTCGTCCGCAGCGCGTTCACCGGCACGCTCACGACGCAGCTCAAGACCCTGCTCAACGCGCGCGCGCGGTCCCGCTCCGCCGCCGCCGCGCCCAAGCCCAAGTCCGGCAAGAGGAAGGGGTCCGGTACCGCCGCCGAAAAAGACTCGCTCCCCCCGCCCCCGGTGAAGGGCCTCGACGCGCTCGCGCTTCCCGAGTCGGAGTGGCAGCCCACCCGCCTCCGCGAACGCATGTTCATCAAGAAGGACGGCGCCTTCTGCTGCTCGACGTGCGCGACGCACCCCGTCGCGACGATGCGCGAGAGCGCCAAAGGGAAATGGAAAGCCTTTGTCGACGCCGTCGGCGGAGTCCCTCGCGCCGACCGCCGGTGCCTCCTCCTCGGCGCGAAGATCCTCGCCGTCGCGCTCGCCGGCAACCCCGACGCGCGCGAGGGGGTGGCGCACCTCTGCGCGCGACCCATGTGGGACCTCGCGCCGTCGAACGCGGAGGACGCGGAGGAGTACGCCTCCAACGTCCGGAGAGCAATCGAGGCGTCGTGGCCCAAACTCAAAGCCGCGTTGACCGCCGCGTTCGGCGCGGACGTTACCAAAAACGGCCGAAACGTTCCCTGCACGCTCGAGACGTACGCGCGGCTGTGCGGAGCCACGCAGATGAACGCGCTCGCCGTGAAGGTGCCGCACCCGCTGATGAAGTACGTCGTCTCCACCGTCGCCGCGGAGGGGGCGCTGACGGAGCACGTCCAGTGGCTGATGCGCGAAAAGGCGGATCGGGTGGCCAAGAAGGCGTCGGAGGAGGAGAAGGTGCTGGACGGCGCGATGGACATCGACGACATCGACCTTGACTCCGACTCGGACGACGACGAGACGAGGGAGGCGAACGGCGACGAGCGGTACTCATTCCGGTGGGGATACGGCGAAGACGAGGGCTTCGATTTCGACACCACCGTCTTTCCCGCGTTTAAGGGCACGGCGATCTTCCCGCTCGCGTCGTCGCTCAATCACAGCTGCGATCCCAACTGCGAGGTGGCCTACGTCGACGACAGCCGCGTGCACATCCTCGCCAAGCGGAGCATCAGCCGCGACGAGGAGTGCACCATAGCGTACGTGGACCCCGACCTCGACGGCGAGGAGCGACGCGAGGAATTGAAAGAGACGTACGGCTTCGACTGCGAGTGCGACGTGTGCATCAGGGACGGGTTCGTGCCTCACCTCAAGCGGCGTAAGGTGTTGCCCCCGAAGCAGTCCGGCGGTGGGTTGATCTGGGGCAAGCTGGACGCGGAGCTCAAGGCGCAGTTGGCGGCGGAGAAGAAGGCGGCGGCAAAGAAGGGCGCTCGCGACCCAAAGCCCGCGCCGGCGAAGAAAACCGCCGCGGTGACGAAGAAGACCCCGGCTAAGAAGGCCACCCCGAGGGCGACCGCCAAGGGCGGCAAAGCCGCGAAGGCGAATCCGGTGGCGGTGTCCGAGGACGACAAGTATGACGACCTTCCCGCGGACTTTGAGGACGAGGAGATCCCCGAGGAGGAGGCGTTTGCACCATCTGACGATAAAAAATACGCCAAGATTTTTGGGGGTTTGGACCTTCCAGATGACTTTGACGACGAGGAGATCGACGAGGACGCCGCGTTCACCGCGGAGGACAAGAAGAAGTATGGCAGAATCTTCTCACCGGCGACGAAGAAAACGGAGACTAAGAAAGCCGCGGCCCCCAAGGCGAAGGCTGAGGCCAAGAAGACCCCGGCTAAGAAGGCCACCCCGGCGAAGAAAACCGCCGCGGAGACGAAGAAGACCCCGGCTAAGAAGGCTGTGACGCCGCCTGCGAAGACCCCGAAGACCCCGGCGGCGAGGTCGGGAGCAAAGCGCAAGGCGCCGGAGCCCGTCTCGACGAGGCGGTCGACGAGGTCTGGCAAGTAATGGTTCGTTTAGTTGGAGAGCGTGTCTCTTTTCTTATCAAAATTTGAGAATTTTTCTATATCCTGTGGCCCACCACAGCCCATAACCCCGCGAGCGCTGACCCGCGCTACTACACGATCGCGCCCTGGGTATTGCTGAGCACGGCGTGCGTGAGAGCGTACGTCTTACCGGTGATCGCCTTAGTTTTCTCGACCACGAGCTCGTGAATGGACGGCGCCTCGCTGCCCATCACCACGGTCCCGGCCTCGCTGTCAATCTTGGCATTGAGCTTGGTGGAGCGGATGAGGTTCACGATCCATCGCTCCGCGCTGTCGCGGTCCATGTTCAGCTTGCCCGCCAGCTGGTTGATATCTATGCACTGGTGGATGCGGCAGTACGTCTCGAAGATGAACAACCGCGCGTTCTCGTTGAACTCCTCCCGGCAGCCCACCAGGAAGAAATCGTTCGCGAGAACCTCGTCGCACTGCGCGAGCTTCTGCTGCGCAGCCTCAAAGTCGTAGTCGACGAAGAGGCACACCAAGAACTCCGTGATGGGATCGGAGTACTGCTCGTTCTGGAGGATGCGGACGAGGTCCTTGAGCATGGATCGGCGGCGCTTGTTGGTGATGACAGCCGCGGCGAGGTAGCGGAGGAGGTGAGGCGCCTCCGCCTGGATGGACTGCATGTACCGCTCCTGGAAGAAGAGGTCGATGATGCTGTTGCGACCGTTCTCGTGGTTGAAGAAGACGAACAGCGACCAGTGAATGAGCCACGCGCGCGCGTGCACCTGCGCCAACGGCGACGGATATTGGCGGTTCTCCACCGCGTCCTTGAGCCTGTTCATATCCTCCACCGCGGCGTTCCAGTCTTGCTGGAGGATATCCGAGGCAAACTTACCCCAGAGTGCGCTGCCGCCCTTCTCGCCGTTGGTGCAGAGGCTGCGGTAGTGGTACAGGAACTCCGCCGCGGCGGCGTAGTTGCCGCACTCGAACTGGAACTTGGCGTAGTGGAAGAGCGCGTCGATGTCCTCCTCGCCGATGCCGTGGTTCTCCTTGAGGAAGTTGATGTTGTACGCCTTGTCGCTTCGGAGCTGCTTGACGAGCGTGGGGTCGCTGAGGAAGGTGACCACCTTCTCGGCTTTGGCCTGAAGCTCCGTCAGGTTCGCGATCACCTCCTCCCTGCGCTTGGTCATCTCCGGCGGCACGTCCTTCGCGTTGTGCAGACTCTTGTAGATGTCCGCGGCGAAATCGAGCATGTTCGTCTTCTGCAGCAGCGCGATCTTAGCCTCGAGGATCTCGGCCTCGGGGTACACCTTCTTCGCCTGGAGGAACTCGAGCAGCGGAAACACCAGGTGGCGATCCAGGAACTTGCCGAGCTCCGACGTCAGATCGTGCTTGGAGGCGTCGGAGGCAGCCATGGCGGTCCGATCGTTCGGCGCTCCGAGTTTCTCTCAAATCTCGCCCTCGCGAGCTGAAAAACCCTCAAACGATGCGAATCGCGTGAAGGTTGGTGGGACGGTCTGCGACGGAGCGCGCGACCCTACGACCTCTCCCGAACGAAGGAGAAGGACGGCGTGTGCGTTTCCTCGGGGCGACACGAGCGCACCCTCGGCGGTGAAAGAGGGCGTCGCGGCGGGGTCGGCCTTGGTTTTATAGGCGAGGGGCTCAGCCGCCTTTTCGAGCGGCATCCGTGACTGAATCCCATACGCATGATTACAACCGACCACAACATACAATGACTCAAGGAAATAAACCTCAAATTGGTCGGACACCCGGTCAAACTCCGCTGGAAAGACGTTGAGGGAAAATCTTCATAGTCCAAATCCGGCGACGCGAAGGGCGGGGGGTTCGGTTCGGGTGCCTGGGGTCTCCGGGGCCTGATCGCGGTCGCCCTCGCGCGTTGAGAGGACGTGTAGGAGGGTCAGAGAGACCTCGCGTCGTTAACTTAGCGAGATGGGGCGCGGAGCGGCGGTCTCCGAAGACCCTCTCCCGGGTCACAGCGGGCGAACCTCCACCATGTACGAGACGATAGAGCCCCAGGTCATGACCCAGCGGTACGAGCGCGCGCACGTGTGGGGGATCGACTGCGTGGAACGGCTCACGTGGCGCGGTTGGGAACCCGGCGGCAGCTACGTGCGCACGGTGACCCTCAAGAACGTCGGCAAGAAGGCGCTCAAGGTCAAGTACCGCCTGCCCACGACCAAGTACTTCGAGATGGAATTCCCGGAGACGATGAAGATCCAACCGGGCCTATCCGCCACTGTGGACGTCACCTTCAGGCCCATACGCTTCGAGCAGTACGACGACTTCATCGAGTTTAAGGTTGCGGGATGCGGCTCGTTTCAGGTGAAGGTCTCCGCCGTTCTGCCCTTCATCTCGCTGAAGATGCCGCCAACCGTGGATTTCGGCTACGGCGCGGTGAACGAGCTTATGACCAAGGACTTCAGCTTCGTCAACGACGGCGACGTCGCCGTGGCGTACAAGTGGGCCGTGGACTCCCCTTTCGTCTTCTCCCCGCTCCAGGGCGAGCTGCAGCCGGGGCAGTCAGCGCACGTCCACGCCGAGTTTACCCCCGTCGACGCCACCGTCAACGTCGTCAACGCGGTGTGCGTGTTGAGCGATCTCTCGGGCCACTCCCTGCCTGAACAGTCGTACGCGTGCGCGGTGACCGCGGTGGGTAAGTACCCATACGTGAGGTTCAGCGAACCCGAGGTGGATTTCGGCGAGGTCATCGTGGGAAGGAGCGTGGAGCAGACGGTGAAGCTGATGAATCAGTCGCTGGTCGGCACCAGCTACGAGGTGGCTCGCGGTGCGGACGACCACGACCACGTGTTCAGGTGCACCGGCAAGGGCGGGTATCTGAAGCAAAAGTCGCACGAGGAGTTCAAGGTTGCGTTCACGCCGTCGATGCCCGGGACTTTCAGCTCTGAATCGTTCAAGGTGTACACGCCGGGTGGAAACGTGGCGAGCGTCAAGCTCACCGGCACCGCGGTGGGTCCGCGGGTGTCGCTGTCGCAGACGACGTTCCAGTTTGGGAGCGTGATATCGGGCAAGTCTGCGCGGCGGGTGCTCGACATCGAGAACCACAGCGACCTCCCGGTGCACTGGCAGATCGACAGCGAGTGCCTCGGAACCTTTCAGCTCAGCAAGGATCGCGGGATACTGGAGCCAAAGTTTCAGGGCATCCCGGGGAAGGCACAGGTTGTCGTCACGTTCGCGCCGATCGAACCCGCGAACTATCACAAGCGCATCATCGTTGCGTTCAGGGACCACAGGCCGCTCGCGTTCGACGTCGTGGGAACAGGTTACGACGATAAGCGCAGGCCAGCGCCGATGCGCGTGTCGCACGTGGAAGAGTACAGGGCCTTGTGTGCAGCCGGTCTGGTCACGCCGGGCCAGCCCCCGAGCCGGAGCGAGCGCTCGTTGTTTCCCAACGAGATTGACGCGATCAAGGCTTCCGCGATGACCGCGCAGGAGACCTTCATGGCTATGTTCGAGCCCGATCCGCTGGTTGCGGTGTCCCTGGACAAATCGCAGATTGACTTTGGGCCAACCAATCGGTTCAAGACTCCGCAGTCGCGAACGGTCACCGTGACGAACGACTGCAAGCAGAAACTCACCGTGTTCTGGGGCGGACAGGAGCCGTCGGAGCCGAACGACACCAGCTTGGACGCGGAGGCGAAGCGCGCGGCTGCCGCGGAGCGTAACCCGTTTTTCGTCTTCCCGGAGCAGTGCGACCTGCGGCCGGGGCAGTCTGCGGAGTTTCGAATAACCTTCCGACCGACCAAGGACAAGCAGCACTACGCCAGGCAGCTCGAGTGCTTCGCGTACGTCAAGGCGATGCGATCATTCAGGCAGGTGACCGAGACGAACTTCACCCCGCCGTGGACCAGCACGGTCTGGGCGTTTGGTCACACCCACGGCCACTCGGGGGCGCAGCTGGGTTTCCAGCCCAAGTGCTCGTTCAGCGCGCGGGGGTCCCGGCTGTATTTCCCTCCCACCGTCAAGGGCGACTTCGCGTTCCAGACCATCGCGCTCAGGAACGACGGCGACACCACCGTGGGCTTCGAATTTCCCGCCAAGAGCGGACCGCCGGGTTTGGAGATTGACGAGGAGACCGGGCACTCGTCGCCGTTTTCGTGCCACCCGTCCAAGGGGTCCGTCCCGCCCAAGTCGTTCACGCTCGTGACGTTCCGGTTCGACGCCGCGGACACCGAGCCGCACAGGGAGCAGATGCACTGCGTCCTGAATGGCCTGCCCGAGCGGGCCGTCACGTTGGACGTGAGGGCGCGGGGCCACACGCCGCGGGTCGTCGTCGGCGAATCCAACTCGTTCGTCTTCACGCCGACGTGCGTGGGCGCCTCGGCGACGCGCGAGATTGAGATGCGCAACGCGAGCCGCATCAACGTGCTGTACGAGTGGGCGATACCGGAGAGGCTGGCGAACGTCCTGGGCGTGTCGCCGCACGCGGGGTTGATTCGCGGCGACCAGACGATCAAGTTGACGTGGACCTTTCGCCCGAACAAATCCCGAAAGTTTGGATTTACGATTCCGCTCGCGCTGCGCGTGCCCAACTCGGAAGTGTCCGACCCGGGAGCGACCGGCCGGCGGGAGGCTTTCGCGGGGGCGTCCACGGTGGAGGAACGCGTCGACGTCAACATCCACGCGGAGGGAACCTCCGGGAGCGTCGCCGTGCGCCCGGAGAACATCGATTTTGGCCAATCCGTGGTGGAGCAACCAGTGGAGCGGACTCTGGAGCTCCTCAACCGCTCCGGCGGCATCGTGCGGTACCGTCTGGAGACGGTCTTCGACGAGGGGTGCACGGAATTCGACGCGGACGTCAAGTTCGACGAATCCGTCGGCCAGATCCCCGCCAAGTCCTCGAAGCAGGTGCGAATCACCTACGTGGGCAGGTGTCGCGGCGACGTCGGCTTTCGAATCGTGTGCCGCATGGTGGACCCCTCGCGACCCTCGCGACGGACGACGGACGACGACGAGGAGGAGGACGCCCCGCCGAGCGCGCACGCGATCGCCACCGCGGACTACCCGACGCTCTGCGTCACGGACGCCGCGTGCCCGGGCGTCGCCAAGCCGGTGCTGTGGAAGCGCCTCTCGATCAACTCGCTCAACGCGGAGCTCGCCAAGCCGCCCACCGCGACCGAGGCGCGGCTGCAGGCGAGCGGCGGATACGACGGGTCGCTCGCGTCCGCCAGGTCCCTGCAGGGCCTCACGTCGGTGGCCCTCGGCCTCGGCGTCGGCTTGGAGGGCGGCGAGCCCACCGCGGTGTACCTGGAGATTTGCAACACGGGCGCGCTCGCCGCGGAGTGGCGATTGATGACGCGCGACGAGAGCGAGGTGGACGTCGAGAACTGGGTGGAGATTGGCGAGCCCGACGACGAGGTCACCGCGCATCAGCGCTTCGTCGTCGAGAACGGCATCGTGGAGATCACGCCTCGGCTCGGCACGCTCCAGCCCGGCGAGCGGCAACCGCTCAGGGTGCTCTACAAGCACTCGCACGCGGGCCAGCACTGGCTCACCGCGCTGCTGCACGTCAAGGACGGCCGCGACGTGAGGCTGGAGCTGGGCGGGCGGACGATCGGGTCCAAGCTTCGGTGCCTGGACATATCCCCGGCGAACCCGAGCATGGCGTCGCACACCTTCGCGCCGGTCCGCATCGGCGACGTCGAGCCCCCGAAGCAGGCCATCGAGCTCCGGAACCCCACCGGAGAGACGGTGGAGTGGAGCGTGAACCTCGACCCGGTTCGAGCGCTGCGAGACGCCAACTGGGGATTCGACATCCTCAGCTGCCACAACCCCACCGGGGTCATACCCCCGCACGGAACGGCGCTGCTCAACTGGACGTTCCAGCCGTGCGAGGAGCGGACGTACGAGTGCGCGGTTCCCCTCGAGATTTGCAAGCGGTTTCCGTGGGAGACGCCGGAGACGTGTGTCTTGACGCTCCGCGGAGCCGGGACGCTCCCGACGGACCGCGGCGGCAAACCCGTCGACGAAACGCTCGCGGGCGACTGCGACCGGAGCTGCTGGATCGGCTACCGAACCGTGCCCAGTCTGCCGCCCGCGCAGGAGGTGGCGCTGTCCTCGGGCTCGTGCGTCTTTGGCGCCGTGCCGACGCTCTCCGTCGTTCGCAGGATCGTGACGCTTCGCTCGACGACGGATGATCGCGAGTACGAGTTCGAGTGGGACCTCGGGGCGTTCGGACCAGAGACCGGGGGTCTCGAGCCCGGCAGCTCCATCGCGATCGAGCCCATGAAGGGGACGGTGGAACGCGGCGATGAGGTGTTCGTGAAGATCACCTACCGAGCAGGACCGAAGCCGCAGGTTTTCGACGGGGAGATTCGGTGCAGGCTGACGCCGCCTGCGCGGACCAAAGAGGAGATCGAGGAGGAGGAGAGGTACCTGGAGCAGAAGGCGAACGAGCCCGAGTACATCGCCATCGACGGCCCGCCGGAGCCGTCCATGCCGACGAAGAAGGAGCTCGCGGGTGAGTCGGAGGTTTGGGGCAAGATCGCCTCGCAGGACGCCACCCTTCGCAAGAGCGTGGTGCACAACCACACCACCTCCTCGGCGGCTAAGTTTCCCCACCTGGAGAAGCTCCACGACGCCGCGCACGAGCGGACGCTGCCCAAAGCCCGCCCTCCTCCTGAGCCCATCACGCTGCACCTCACGTTGGAGGGCAGGTCCGTCCCGCAGGTTGCGTTTCGCGAGGAGCGGGGCGCCGACGCTTTCGATCGGTTCTTCGTCCCGGATTGGCGCCCCGACGTCAACCTCGATTTCGTCCCCGCGCACCTCGACGCGGAAGACATGGAGACGATCTTCCAGGACATGCTGCACGAGATGCTCTCGGACCCGGCGGTGCGAAGGGGCATGGAGGACCTCGCGGACGAGGTCGTGCCCATGTACCTCGCGCAGAGGGGCGGCGGGGCGCCGCGGGATTTCCTCCCCGTCGTTCCCGAGGGCGACGACGTCGGCGGGGACTTTGCGGGGTACGACGACGGCGTCAGGGTGGTGGATCCCGAACCGGAGGGTGCCGAGGGGGGTGCCGAGGGGGGTG